>Ga0116230_10005061_pt1 | contig 12920 bp, 3 predicted proteins | sample S1TSphfallax_3_FD_88678 | JGI IMG/M metagenome (GOLD analysis project Ga0116230, IMG submission 88678) | Host-associated microbial communities from peat moss isolated from Minnesota, USA - S1T2_Fd - Sphagnum fallax MG | ecosystem: Host-associated > Plants > Peat moss > Unclassified | place: USA...
GCCGTAAACAGAATCTTGCCCGAGCCGCGCCCGACAATCTGTTTCACCCCGTGTTTCGCGAAATGCACCGTGTGGCCGCAGTTCAGGTTGGTCAGGTTAAGCTCTTCGTCGAGGTCGGTGTCGACAAACTTGCCCCCGACGCCTACTCCGGCGTTGATGCAGGCGATATCAAGCGGCTGCCGGGCCGCCTCGCACGCCTGCCACAGCTTGTCCACCCCGTCGGTCTTCGCCAGGTCGGTGACGACGCTGGTCACGTTCGCGCCGAGCGCCTTCAGATCGGCGACGGCCGTCTCCAGTCGCGGCGCGTCCTCTGCGGCGACGATCAGGTCGTAGCCCTCGGTCGCCAAAACCTTCGCCAATTCCAAACCGATCCCGTTGGAAGCCCCGGTTACAACTGCCAATCCCTGTGCCATCGTTCGACTCCTCGTGTCCGATTTTTCCACTTCAACAGCGCACACTACGATGCTGGCATCCTGGCGTTGGGTGACTCCGCCGGGTGGGTTGCTTTCGCCGCGGAATACGTATGGCTGTGTTGCAAACTCCTACCAAATTGAGTTCATAGCGTCACATCTTCTTCACTTTTTCATAGAATCCTGAAGCGCTGCCGTCATTGGTGATGGCAAAAGAAGACGTTTTTCCCGAAACACATTTGGCCACGGACGTGCAGTATCTCGAATGGGCCAGCCTCCCCTCACACAATCAAAATATGGAGATCGAAATGTCCTCTGCGCGTCATGGGTCTTTGCTTCCCCGTTTTAGGCGTCTTGCTCTGGTCGGCGTTTGCGCCACAGGGTGGTCCTTGTGCTCGCTTGCGCCCGCGGGCGCCCAGACCTCGACGACCGGTGCCATCACCGGCGTGATTACCGATGCAACCGGCGCACTCTTGCCCGGGGCGACGGTAACGATTACGAATCAGGGCACGGGCGAGGTGAAGACCGTCAAGTCGGACGCCGCCGGACATTACTCCTCGGATCTGATGAAGCCTGGCAAATACATCGTGAGCGCGGCGACCAGCGACTTCACCTCCGATAAGACCCAGGTGTTTGTGGCGCTGAGCCAGACCATCGAAACTGACATCAAAATGGTTCCTGCTGGAACCTCCGCCACCGTGGAGGTAAGTGCCGAGTCGGTGCCGCTTATCGACCAGGACAACGTCGCGCTGATCAAGACGCTCACTGAAGCCCAGATTCAAAATCTGCCCTCGCCGGGAGGCGACGTCACGACCGTTGCGTTTACCGCTCCGGGCGTCGTGGTGAATGCTGGTGGCGCTTACGGAAACTTCAGTTCCTTTGGGCTTCCGGGTATTTCTAACCTCTTCGTGCTCAACGGATTCGACAATCAGGATCCATTTCTCAATCTGAACAACTCCGGGTCTTCGAACCTCACCCTCGGCGCAGGGGAACTCTCCGAGGTCTCGATTGTTCAAAACGGCTATAGCGCGCAGTATGGACGCGCGGCCGGTGCCATCATCAACTACACCACGAAGTCAGGGACCAACCATTTTCATGGCAACGCCAGTTACTGGAACAACGCGTCTGTCATGAACGCGAACGGCTGGTTCAACAACTACGATGGCAATCCGCGGCCCCACGCGGTGTCGAACCAGTGGGCTGCGAACGTGGGCGGTCCCATCATCAAGGATAAGCTGTTCTTTTTCGCCGACTACGAAGGCCTCCGCTACGTGCTTCCTGGCGCGAGCGGCCTGGTAAACTTCCCCACCCCTCAGCTTCAGGCATACACCCTGGCCAACGTGCCGGCAGCCGCAGTGGACCTTTACAAGCAGGCGTTCGCCGCCTATCAGGGGGCGCCGTCTTACGGGAAGGCTGTTGCGGCAACCACTGGCAATGGACCCAACCAGGACAGCAGCGGCAATCTCGGATGCGGTTTCTTCACCGGCGACGGCACCTTTGGCAACCCCGGCGCCTACGGACTTTCGGGACTCGGCGGCACGCCGTGCATCATGAGCGCCCCGGGATCCGCGAACAATATCAATAAGGAATGGCTGTTCACCTTCCGGGCCGACTACAAAATCAGCGACCGGCAGGATATCTACGCCCGCTACAAGGTCGACCACGGGTCGCAACCGACGTATACCAATTTCATCAATCCACTCTTCAATGCTGTGTCCATTCAGCCTGAAGATGAAGGCCAATTGAACGACAACTTCCGCATCAGCCAGCACGCGACGAACTCCTTTACCATCGCTGGAAACTGGTATTCCGCATACTTCGGTCCGGCGAGCAACTCGGCCAGTGCCGCAGTCTTCCCCTACCAGTTCAGTCCGGACGGGGGTGGGGATGGAAGCGGAGTCAATCAGGCACCAGGTCTGGCTGGCCTCGGCGTGCCCGGATACCTCACCCAAGGACGCGATGTCGCGCAGTACCAGGTTGAGGATGACTTCAATTACCTCAAGGGAAAAAACACGATCAAGGTGGGCTTCAACTTCCGGCGCGATGACGTGACCGACTACGACCAACAGGAGTACACCGTCTTCCCGGCGGCATCTTTCTATGACCTTGGCGACTTTACGAGCGGCGTGGTGAACCCCAACAACACCAACTGCTATGCGCCGAACACGACGCCTCCCCCGGGGGCCGGTGCCTGCGACGGCGCGAGCAACTATTACCAGGGATTCAGCAACATTCAGCACGCCCACCTCGCCCTTTACAATATCGGCATCTACGCGCAGGACGAGCTTCAGGCGACACACAACCTCAAGTTGACCTTTGGCGCCCGCATCGATCGCACCGGCAATCCCCTCTGCAACGATCAATGCTTCTCCCAGTACAAAGGATCATTCCCTGCGAGCAACGCCTCACTGACCACTGCCTACAGCAGCGCCAACGGGGGCCCGATCCAGTCGCGCAACTTCAACGCCCTGCCAAGTAACCAGGTGATTGGTTTCCAACCGCGATTCGGCTTCAACTACTCTCCGAAGCCCCACACCGAAATCCGCGGCGGGGTCGGCATGTTCAGCGACCTCTACCCGGCCTCGTTCCTCGATTCTTCAATCCAGAACTTTCCGAACTACAACGGGATTGAAGTGTTGAGCGGCATCCTCGGTACCAGCGGAGCCGGCACCCTTCAGGCCAACGCAGCCGCCGCGAACTCCGCCATCGAGTCTGGCTTTGCGTCCGGGCAGAGCATTACACAGATCAACACGACTCTGACCAACGCGGGCGTCCCCTTCACGCCACCCTCCATCGGAGCCTACTTCCCGTCCACCTTCAAAACGCCAGGTTATGTTGAGTTCAGCCTGCAGTTGCAACAGCAACTTGGACGCGCGGACGCCATCATCTTTACCTACGCGGGCAATGTCGGCTACGACGGCATCCTGACCAACACCTTCACGAATGCGTCGGACGGAAACTTCAACAACGCAACTGGGACCTGGCAATTGAGCGGAGCGGGTCCTCTGGCCGGAATGAATGTAACGCCTGCCGATCCCAGCTTCTCGCATGTCGTCTCCATCACGAACACCAATCGTTCGAACTACAATGGCGCGGTCATCACCTGGAAACACTCCGGACACGGCATCACCACGCAATTCAACTACACCTACAGCCATGGTTTGGACGAGTGTTCGAATGACTGCGTCGGCCTGTCCTTCAACGGAAGTTCGTTGAGCGGCCAACTTACCCCGAACCTCAACACCAATAACCTGAATTACTCCAACTCCGACTACGACGTTCGCAATAACTTTGCTGGCGACTTCGTGTACGAGGAACCGAAGTTCTTCCAGAACCTGCTCGCGCACTCCGTGGCGGACGGGTGGATTGCCGGCGTGAAAACCTACTACCGCGGCGGCGTTCCCTTCAGCATCACCACCGCCGAGGTGACGGGATACAGCAATACCGGCGTGACTCTGCCCGACCTGATCGTCTCCAAGGCGACCAACACCTGCGTCTCCAATCCACACGCCGGAGTGATCGCTGGCTGCCTGGATGCGACGAACTTCTCTTCCTCGCAAGCGGACTTCGGCAACTTCCGCCGCAATGCGCTTCGTGCGCCGCACTATGCGGATACCGATTTTTCGGTGACCAAGGCGCTCTACAACGCCGAGAAATTGAAGTTCGAACTGGGCGGGGATGCTTACAACCTCTTCAACCACGCGAACTTTTCTGCCCCGTCGTCCACGTTAGGGTACTCAACCTTTGGGCAGATCCAGGGCACACTCGCTCCTCCGACGAGTCCCTATGGATCCTTCCAGGGAGCTGCGGTGACCCAGCGCGTGATCACGGTGCATGGAAAGGTGATCTTCTAGACCATTTTCCCTGTCGATTGGACTCCCGACATGACCGTACCGTGGCGTTTCCTTCAGGCAAACGCCCACGGAGGTCGGGAGTCACACGACACCCGCAGCGGTTCTGACAGAAAGCAGCACCGAGACTCGGAGGAGGTACAGGTCTCATCACCTGGACCTCCTCTTTTTTGCAGAGGAGCAACCATCCCTGTCGCCGACTCATCGCATATACGCCTAACTTCGCCTTCCGTATTCAAAACGATAGCTCTCTACATCTTTTCGTAGGGCCGCTTTCATTCGTCTGGAGATGATTCCACTTCAAGGACTTGTAGGCGTTTTATTATCAATCACTTAGGCTTTGGTCGTTAGCGTGCTTCTGTGCCCCGGCATTCCGGCCCCGTGTCGACCCGCCATGCATCTCCCCTGAAGTAGCTCACTGATGAGGCATACACCATGAAGATATCCTCCCCTTTGCGCACGGCGTCGCTGCTCTTCGCGCTCGTACCCGGCTTCACATTGGCTCCCCGCACGCTTCAAGCACAAATCACCTACTCTGCCATTCACGGCACGGTGACGGATACAACCGGGGCGCTTGTCCCCAACGCAGCCGTGACTGTCGTCAACACAAGTACTGGGATCACGAGCAAGACCACGGCGGACAAGAGTGGTTACTATGTCTTTCCTCAGCTTCAGGTTGGCGGCCCGTACACCGTAAAGATCTCCGCCTCCGGCTTTCAGACCTTTTCCCAGACCGGCCTCACGCTGACGGTGAATGAGAATCGCGACGTCGACGCGAAGTTGCAGGTCGGCTCCGAGGGCTCCACGGTCGAGGTGACCGCCAATCAACTTCAGGTTGAGACCAGCAACACTCAACTCGAGCAGGTGGCGACGGCGGAGCAACTGGAGGAGATTCCCCTGGAGGGCCGCGATCCGGCCGGACTTCAGAAGCTGGAGCCCGGCGTCGTCGAATCTTCGGATCGCTTCGGCACGTTTTCCAGCAATGGAAACGAGACAGCGCAGAACTCCTATCTGGTCAACGGCATCGACATCAATGATCCCGCCCTGCAAAGTGAAGGGATCCAGGTGAACCCAGACGCGCTCCAGGAAGAGAATATCGTCACCAGCACGATGAACCCGGAGTTTGCCCGTAATTCGGGCGCAACAGTCAACCAGATTCTTAAGAGCGGTACCAACAGTTTCCACGGCAGCGGTTTTGAGTTTTATCGCGACACCTTCCTCAACAACGGAAACTACTTCTCGCAGACGAGGCCGGAGTTTCACCAGAACTTGTATGGCGGAACCTTCGGCGGCACGATCTTCAAAGACAAACTCTTCTTCTTCCTGGCTTACCAAGGCCAACGCCAGCGTTCCGGGGAGACGACGCTTCAGCAAACGCTTGACGTGGCTCAGTTTGCGGGAAACTTCACCGCAGATACGAATTACGCCACGGGCGCGCCAGACAGCGCTGGCCTAACGAACAATCCGATTCCTTTTGCCATTCAGGGGTCTACCGGGCTATGCCCCGCAGGCACCCCTTGGTCAACCTGCTTTTCAGGGGGAACGGTCAACATCGCTCCGAGCACGTGGAACTCCGTTGCCGCTGGCTTGATCAACAAATACGTTCCCGCCGCAAACGAGACCATCGGAGGCGTCTCCTACTATAACTTCAACGCCGCCAACACTGTTGCCAACGATCAGGGCATCATCAAGCTGGATTACGCCCCGACAGCCAAGGACAGTATCTGGGCGGCCAGTATCTTCCAGTCCGCACCCTCCACCTCGGCTCTCACCTTCGGCGGTGGAAGCTTTCCAGGTTTCGGCTCTACGGAAGGCGACCACTTCAAGTTGTTCAGTGCATCCTGGACACACACCTTTAGTCCTAATCTGTTGAACGATTTGCGAGCCTCCTATTATCGCAACCCGTTTGGAGCAGTGAACCCGTCCCAAGTGGTCGCTCCGAGTTCAGCAGGATTCGCAATCAATTCTCAGGATCCTCAATCGGGCATTCCCTACATTGGGGTCGGCAGCTACTTCAACCTGGGGTTCAGTTTCGAGGGTCCTCAACCTCGCCTGGACACAAACCTGACCTACGCAGACAATTTCACTTGGGTCCATGGCAATCACAATCTCAAATTCGGCGGGCAGTTCGAACAGTTCCGGGTTCATAACCCCTTCGACGTCTACAACAACGGCGACTATGGATTCAATGGCGCGGGTACCTATAGTTCCGGTGATCCGCTGATCGACTTCGCGCTAGGCATCCCAGATACCTACGCGCAGACGAACAACGGTTTCATCAACGCAGTTGCCACGGAGCTATTTGGCTATGCTCAAGACAACTGGAAGATATCCGCCGACTTCACCTTCAACTACGGCATCAGTTGGGACGTGGAGAAGCCGAATCAGGACCACCAGGATGGTGGCGAAGGTATCGTCTGCTTTCAAAACAGCACCGCTGAATCGGTTGTGTTTCCGGGAGCGCCTCCGGGACTTCTCTTCCCCGGCGATCGCGGCTGCAACAATGCCGGCTCCCCTACCGCTCACTATGACCACTTTGCGCCGCGCATCGGCTTCGCCTGGTCTCCATCCGCCGGGCCCACAGCGCTGATTGGAACTGCGGGAGCTCACGACTTCTCCATACGGGGTGGTTTCGGCATTTACTACAACCGCGATCAGGAAGAGCAGTCTCTGCAGAACCTGGAGGACCCGCCCAACGTCTTCGTCTCGCGGGGTGCGGCGGATGTGGGCGGCAGTCCTGGCTTTGCCAATCCGTTCGCGGATGTCACCGGCAATGCCGCAGTCTCCGAAGCAAATCCGTTCCCCTATACCGTTCCTCCTCCCGGCAGCGCCATCAACTGGTCAAACTACAGCACACTCGATCTCGCAACCTTCGACCCGAATTACAGTGTGCCCTACACCATGAACTACAACCTCAATATTCAACGCTCCATTGGCCACAACATGGTCGGGCAGATTGGGTATGTGGGCTCTGTAAGCCGGAGGCTCGCTTCCTGGCACGAGGGAGATCCCATCACGGCGGCTGGACATGCGGCATGCCTTGCTAATTCTGCCTGCATTGGAAATCTCGCCACACAGCAAGCCGGCCCCTCCCTTGCGGCGATTCACCTGTTTTACCCGCAATACACAGCCGATCCGGTCATCGTTCCTGGGACAGGAGGGGGAGCAATTCCTTCCTATCCCAACGGCATTCCCTGGTACCTCTCGGACGCAGATCAAACCACGGAAGGCTCTTCCAACTACAACTCCTTCCAGGCGAGCCTGATTAAAGCTCCCAGCCATGGACTCCAGTTCACCCTTGCTTATACCTACTCTCATGCGCTCGATGACGGATCCGGCTATGAAAGCGTGACTGGGGCGAACAATCGGGTCTATAACTATGTCCCGGGTTTTCATTATCTTGACTATGGCAACTCCGACTTCGATGCCCGCCATCGCTTCGTAGCGTCTTACGTCTATAACATTCCCGTCGTCGGCTTCATGAACAGCAATCTCATCGCCCGGGAGGCTCTGAGCGGCTGGGGTGTAAGCGGCGTGACCGTGTTCCAAACCGGCTTTCCGGTGGGAATCGATCAGTCAAGCTATCGCTCGGGATGGTGCGACGAGTACAGCTACTTCGGGTGCGGCGACGTTCCGGAGACAGACAACTTTCATCCGGCGCGTCTCAATCCGCGAAGCGAGGGAAATCCCTGGTTCAACGCTGGCGACTTTACGTCTGAACCGCTGGGAACCTTTGGCAACACGCCGAGGAACTACTTCCACGGGCCGGGCTTTGACTACACGAACCTCAACCTGAACAAGATCATCCACATTACCCGCGATGATCATCGCTACATCCAACTCCGTCTGGAAGCCTTCAACGCTTTCAACCACGCAAACTTCGCCAACCCCAGCGGCAACTTCAACAGCAGCACCTTCGGAAGCATCACAAGCGTGCGGGAATCTTCCGATCCGAATTCGGACCCGTCGCCTGGCCGTTCCATCCAGCTTGCAGGGAAGTTCTTCTTCTGAAGCGGCAAAGCGACGACCCCAGCCTGAACGAGGCGCCTTCGGGCGCCTCGTTGCTTTTGGAGCATGTTCCAGTCGATGGGTATCCCGAAGTGGGTGTGCAGCCTCATCTTCAAGGGGAAATCCAACAGAGGTTGGGGTGTCGCACGACACTCAAGGAGAAATGACTGAACGCCTGGAAGCAGCATTGAGCGCTCAGCTCAACTCACTTCTTCCTGATTGGCGACAAGCCGCGCCTGCACGATCAAAGCTCGCACCAGAGCACCGTCCTCAGCCTATCCCGACCTGAACGCTGGCACTCGAGGAGCAGATTGTGCATTCTTCCTTTTTTCATAGATTATTTGAAATTTCACAGAACCTCGGGTGTTGGCCGGATGGCGATCCTGGAAAAAGGCGCACTTTCGTGATTTTCAGAATGGAAAGTGTTTGGCAGCACGCGTGCAGCAGCGTCCGTATCCGAACATCCTCAACAGAGCAGCACTGTGGGACCCGTAATCCTTCTGCTTCTCCGTTCGCAGTAGCGTAGTTTCGCTGCTTCGAGTGGCTCGTCCTTCTGGTCTCCGGCCCTTCTGGCGCGAGGCGGTCGCACTGTTGCGTCACGAAACCCGAGTTCCCTCTCCAAGGGAGCCCCGGTCGTATTTTGCACAAAAACCAGGTACCCCGCAACCCACACATTCTCCCGGAGCGAAACTTCAAATGAATCAAGAGTTAAGCGCCCACCCCACTTTGATTCTGCCCCGTTTCTCGAGCAGGATTTTGTTCGCCCTCGTTCTCTTTGCCAGCTTCTCCCTCGCCGCCCACGCTCAGGTGAACGGACGGATCAAAGGCACGGTGGTGGATCCCACCGGTGCCATCATTCCCAATGCACAAGTTCTCGCGACGAATCAACAAAGCGGCGTAAAGTACACCACTGTCAGCCAAAAAGACGGCGGGTACCTGTTCCCCGAGCTTCCTGTCGGCACCTACTCGGTGACGGTTACGATGCCCGGTTTCAAAACCTTTAGCGCGGCCGGTATCGTCTTGACCATCGACCAGGAATATGTCGAGCCCGTTCAGTTGGCGCCCGGGAGTGGAGCGGGCGAGACCGTCTCCGTTGAGGCCGACTCAGTGCAGGTCAACACGACGGATATGCAACTGGACAACGTCGTCGACGCGGCACAGATGGAGGAGCTTCCGCTGATTGGAAGAACCTTCACTGGCCTGGAACTGACGCTTCCCGGTGTTCAGGCTTCGTCCGACCGCTTCGGCGGCAATTACTCCGTCAGCGGTGCGCAGACACAGCAGTCTGAGTACCTCATCAATGGCGCGGACTCGAACGATATCGCCTTGAACACCTTGGCGATCGCTCCGAACCTCGACGCGATCGACCAGTTCAATCTGATCGAAGGCCCACTTAACGCGGAGTATGACCGCAACTCCGGCGGCATTGTCAGCGCGACCATCAAACAAGGGACCAATAGTTTTCACGGCGACGCGTTTGAGTTTTACCGCGACACGTTCCTCAACACTCGGAATTACTTCGCAACTTCTGTCACCCCCTACCACCAGAACATCTTTGGCGGTACCCTCGGCGGCCCAGTGGTCAAGGACAAACTCTTCTTCTTCGGAGCTTATCAGGGAGTTCACCAGCGCGTGCCGGAAGGCAGCGGTACGTCTGGCAACTCTGTCTACACCTCGGGGAACCTCGCGGGCGACTTTTCGGCCGATAACGGAACAACGGTAGTGCGCCCAGTATCGCCAACGGCGACAACGGCCGGCGGATCGTATGGATCGTTCCTCGGAAACTACATTCCGTCTTCGATCACGATCCCGGGCTGCACGTCAGCGGGTGAAACCTGGGCGCAATGCGCCTACGACCTGAAGGGTGTCTTCCCAGCATCTGCCTTCAACCCCATAGCCACGAAACTTACCGCCAAATATCTGCCTACGGAACCGGCAAATGTTCCTTATAACGTCACCGAGACCCAGGTGACCACCAGCAATCAGGAGATCGGTAGGCTGGACTACGCCTTGAATCCGTCGAATCACTTCACGGGCGTCGGCATCTACTTCAAGCAGACTTTAAGCGAGACTCTTCCGTTCACCGGAGCCAGCGTCCCAGGCTTCGGGGATCAGGATATCGAGACAATTCAGCAATACACCGCGGATTACGTCCACCAGTTCAGCGCCACCGCAATCAATGACTTTGCCGCGCACTGGACCCGTTTCAACTACCAAGCGGTTATTCCGCAAAACGTTGTGGCTCCGTCTTCTTTGGGCTTCAGCATCAATCCTCAGGACGCCGCGGCAGCCAGCGTGCCGACCATCTCGGTCGGAGGTGTTAACCAAGGCTTCACGCTTGGTTTTAGCACCAACGGCCCGCAACCGCGGATCGATCAGGTCTATCAACTGGACGAAACCGTATCGAAGACTCTCGGCCACCACCAGTTGAAGTTCGGTTACGATGGACGGCGGTTCAATGTCTCCAACCCGTTCTCGGCTGACAACAGCGGTTCCTACAGCTTCGGAAACACCGGCACCTACTCGTCCGGCGACGGCGGGCTCGACTTCCTCTTTGGAAATCCTGCGACTTACGCACAGGGATCGGGAGCGTCCATTCAGGCTGACGCGTTCCTGAACTACTTCTTCGCCCAGGATAACTGGAAGTTGACTAATACCTTCACCCTCGATTACGGATTGGGATACTCCATCGACACCCCGCTCCGCAACCACCAATACGGCGGCGAAGGGATTGCTTGCATCGTGCCGGGCGAGCAATCGAAGATCTTCGCAAATTCTCCTGTGGGGTTTGTCTACCCAGGCGATCCGGGTTGCCATGACACAGGTCAGGCGACAACGAAATACACCGAGTTGGGACCACGCATCGGGTTTGCCTGGTCTCCCGATCTGGGAGCCATCACGGGCGGAGCTGGCAAATTCGCGATTCGCGGCGGCTTCGGGATTTACTACGACCGAAGCGAAGAAGAGTCCGCGCTCCAGACGCTGGAAACGCCTCCCTTCGGAACCAGCACACAGGGTGCCGGCGACTTCGGCGGATCGCCGCAATTTGCCAACCCGTTCTCGGACATCAACGGCGGAGGTTCGGAAGGCAATAAGTTCCCCTATACCTTTCCTTCCAAGGGACAGACGATCAACTACGCGAACCTCGAGCCCCTCTACAACATCAGCAGTTTCGGCCCCAGCTTCCGTGCCCCGTATGCAGAAAACTTCCAACTGTCAGTGGAGCGAGAGCTGCCTTCCCACATCATCACGCGTGTGAGCTATGTCGGCTCTTTGTCGCGCCACAACCAGATCACCTATGATGCGAACCCCATCACGCCGGCGGGCCATGCCGCCTGCTTGGCCGATACAAAATACTGCGCAGGTCCAAATCCCATCTACCGCGAAGAGCAGAGCTATTTCTTTCCAAGTCATACGGCGTCCGGTGCTGTCGATCCAAACACGGGCGAGGTTGGCTATTTGGACATCGGCGAAGTGGGATCGGAGGCGAGTTCCAGTTACAATGCCCTCCAGGTGAGTGTCGAGAAAGCTCCCACGCACGGGTTGACCTTCCAGGTCTCCTACACCTACTCTCACGCCCTGGATACTGCCTCCAGCTTCGAAAACGCAGGCTTCGGCGAGAGCAGCACCCGCGGGTACAACCAGTTCGATCCAGCCACCAACTACGGCGATTCAGCGTACGACGCGCGTCAGCGTCTCGTGGTCTCGCCCATCTACATCACGCCGCGGTTCGAGGGAAGCTGGTTTAGTCTGAAGAACATGGCTCTCTCCGGTTGGGAGATCAGCGGCATCACCACGCTCGCTACGGGCTTTCCATTCGACATTTCCTATGCCGGCGGCAGCGCAAACTCGCTCTGGTGCCCGGATTACCTCAATTTCTACGCGTGCCCGGATGTGCCGAACCAGACCGGTTCTCTGATTCGGAGCAACCCGCGCTTGCGGAACGCAGAGCACGGATACGGGCAGTGGTTCGAACCGACCACCTTCTCCGCGGAAGCGATCGGAACCTTCGGCAACGTTCATCGCGATCCCTTCCATGGTCCGGGACTCAACAATACCAACATGATCCTGGCGAAGAACTTTCCGCTGGGCGGCGACGGCTCCCGTCGTCTGCAGATCCGAATGGAGAGTGACAACGTCTTCAACCACACACAATTCACTAACCCAAGCGGTTCCTGGAACGATCAGATCCCGAACAACCTCTCGACCACTGGCTTTGGGGTTGTCACCGGATCACAGAGCGCTCGACAAACCCAACTCGCGGCCAAGATATATTTCTAGCTGCAAACCCCGTCAACCCAGAAGAGGCGCCGACCTCGGCGCCTCTTCTGCTGTTTGCGCTGGGAGGGAGGCGCTGCTCCGGGAGCAATCCAGCATCTGAATTTCCTCGTCAAAGCGCCTATAATCATAGGTAAGCTATGGCAGACGATCTCTTTCCGCAGGACCCCGCAGACCCCGAAGTTCCTTCCCCGCAGGACGCCAATTCGAACACTCCGCCGCCGGCGGGGTCGCCCCCCGATGGGCCGAATACCGTTCAGGGACGCGGCGCGCTCTCCATGCTCTCGATCAATATCGAGGAGGAGATGCGCCGGTCGTATCTCGACTACTCGATGTCGGTCATCATCGGGCGCGCGCTGCCCGATGTGCGCGA
>Ga0116230_10005062_pt1 | contig 12919 bp, 10 predicted proteins | sample S1TSphfallax_3_FD_88678 | JGI IMG/M metagenome (GOLD analysis project Ga0116230, IMG submission 88678) | Host-associated microbial communities from peat moss isolated from Minnesota, USA - S1T2_Fd - Sphagnum fallax MG | ecosystem: Host-associated > Plants > Peat moss > Unclassified | place...
ATTCATTTAAATTGAGAGTGAAACCTAAGGTCAGGCCACGCGCGTCGGAAGCACGGGCAGAGCAATCGTTTCCAAAGTCGAGAGATCAAGGCGCTGTGATGCACGATCGATGTCGAAGCCGACGACATCGCCTTTGCTGTCGAGATCGACATTTAATCCGGCGGCGACTTCGCGCGTCTCAGCACCCGGCTCAGATTTAAGTTCGATGTAGAGACTGTCGGTTTCTGCATAATAGTGAAGCTTCATCATTGATCCTTCTGGAAGTTCCGGTCGATGAAAGCATTGTGAATTGTCTCGCCATCCTCCAAAGTCACGACCCTTAAGATACGGGAAACTCCATTCCGCCGGTCGATCACGCCCAGTGGCGTATCCGTCCATCTTCAGGGCTGGGAACGCCTTTGTATCCGGTGTCGTGCTTGAGAAAGGCCATAGCGTCCACGCCATCGAAAGCTACGAACAAATGGACTGCCGCATTCGCATCGCGAAGTGTTTCCTGTATTAATCTAAGATCACCAGTGTTGTCTGCAATCAAGAGAACATCGATTCGCTGAGCACGAGATTCGAATGCCACGATATCTTCTCCAAACAATGAGTACGTACTAAGAAAGTGATAAATCTGCCGGCCTTCACCGGCTTTTCGGAACGCGTCTCGCGGGATCTTGCTTGAGATGGCGTGTATTGCCGGTGCTTGATGCCGCATATCTTCTGGCCGCGAGCGCGAAAGAATGCGCACGCCGATGCCGAAACTGCGGTCGCAAAGAACTTAGATGAGCGTCGATTTTCTGCGGATATTGGCAGCGGTATTTCGCGTGCGTTTATACAACAGCGCCTTTTGGTGGTTCGATATGAGGCCGTTGCAACGCTATCGAGCGTCCGACGGCTTTCATCTCATTGTAAATATAGATCGACTTGGAAGGCGTAACATTTCCGGCGTTGCTGCACAATTTTTTCAATGAGCCACGCTAAGTATTTTCCGAGTCTTACTTGCCTATCCCACAAAGCTAAAATAGCGGCTCTGGGTCTGAGGCTATTTTCTCCAAATGACTGCACCAGCATTTAAGTGCCTTCGCAAACTTTCATGCTGTTTAGGTCGCAATGACCCGGCATGCCGGCACTTTTGCTAATATGCGTAAAGATATGGACAAAGCCCCTGGTATGACGGCCAAGCAACACGCTAGCTCGGCTGTTAAAGGCGACTCCGCAACATCCTCGGCGCGCGACTTGGCGTCTTGCGATCAGGAAATCATCCATATCCCTGGTGCGATTCAACCCCACGGGGCTTTGCTGGCGGCTCAGGGCGGCTATCTCGTCACGCATGCGAGCGCAAATCTATCGGAGATCCTGGGTCAATCAGCGCGATCTGCACTTGGAAAACCGTTAGCTGAGGTGATCGGTGAGGCTGCGTGCCGCATGCTCCTGAATGTTGAGTTGCTCGGGGAGAGCGGGCTCGGCGAGTCAGAATGCGTAACCAAAGCGGACGGTCGCACGCTTAATCTTCGTGCATACCAGTCTGATTTCCATACCTGTGTTGACATCGAGCCAAAGCGTTCAGGATCCCCGCGGGGCTCATCCATCTCCATGGTGAAGTCTATCCTAAAGACGTTCAATCAGGCGCAAAGTCATACCGAGCTTTGCGAACTTGCCGTTCGAGGGCTGAAGTTCGCCACGGGCTACGATCGGGTGATTGCCTATCGCTTCGCCAAGGATGGGCATGGTGAAGTGATCGCCGAGGCGCGCGCCGCGCAACTCATTCCCTATCTCGGGCTGCGCTACCCAGCTTCGGACATCCCGCTGCCGGCTCGACGTCAATTTTTACGCCAGCGCGTCGGAGCGATCGCGGACGCGAGTTATGAGCCCGTTCCTTTGCTTATCCATTCAGCGTTGGACAATGGCGAGCCGCTGGACCTTACTCATAGCGCCCTGCGCAGTGTGTCCCCGATTCATCGCGAATATATGCGCAATATGAAGACTGCAGCGAGCCTGACGATTGGTCTGGACTACGGGAACGATCTGTGGGGCATGCTCGTGTGTCATCACCGGACGCCGCTTATCGCGGGGCCGGAAACGCGGTCGCTTGCCGATGTGATTGGCCAGGCCGTATCTTTGCTGATTGGCAGGTTAAACAATTCGGAACTCTCCGGCCAGCGGCTCAATCGCATCGTCACACTACGTGCGCTCAGTGATCATTTATCAGCTCCCATACCTCTGCTTGAAGCCTTCGCAGCCGCCGACGCGGACTTGCTGTCTCTGATCGGCGCAGCCGGCGCGGTTGTGCGTATCTCGGGCTTGCTTCTTTACCTTGGGGACATCCCGGAAAGACATATGGCTGAGCGCGCGCTCCATTTGCTTCACGCTTTAGCGGGAGGGAAACTGCTGGCTTACGACGATTTTTCCCTGCGCTATCCTGAGCTAGACGAATGCAAGGCAAAAGGCAGCGGCGTACTTTTGCTACCGCTCGCAGAAAAAGATGATGCTATTCTCTGGTTCCGGCCAGAACTGACGCAGACCATCAAATGGGGTGGCAATCCGACGGAGCATCTCACAGTCAATCCAGACACAGCGCGGCCATCACCGCGAACGTCCTTTGCTGTATGGCAAGAGATCATGCGTGGCCATGCCGAGCCTTGGGGAGAGGTCGATATTGCCATTGCCCGAGAACTGCGAGGGGTAGTTGAGGCTGAGCTTGCTCGACGGACGAAGGCAGCACTTGACCACCTGCGCAATTACGATTCCTTGACCGGATTACCAAGTCGAGACTTACTGAAGACCCGCCTTGCGGAAGCCGCAAAGAAAGCCGGTGGTAGCATTTATTTGCTGTTTCTTGATCTCGACCGGTTCAAGGTGGTCAATGACACTATGGGGCACGCCGCAGGCGACGGTTTATTGGCTGAAGTCGCTCGCCGGCTTGTAACCGCTGCCGGTCCTGATGTCATGGTTGCAAGACTTGGGGGCGACGAATTCGTGGCGCTCTGCGATGGTCTAGATGAAGACGCAGTCAAAAAGCTAAGCGAGGACATTCGCAAGGCGATCGAGATGCCTTTTGAGATCCTCGGGCGTGTATGCCATATCTCCGCCAGCATCGGGATCGCGAACCGCGATAGTTTAGGCGGCCTCGATATGGTCCAGGCCGCGGACATGGCCATGTATGTCGCGAAGAAGCGCGGGGGAAATCGCCGGACAGAGTTCAGCCAATCGCTTCATCAGCGTGCCGTCCTAGAGTTCGAGTTGGAGCGAGATCTACGCCAAGCCGTTGAAACCAACGATCAGCTTGTTCTGCGCTATCAGCCACAGTTCAGAATAGTTGCCGGGACTTTTTGTTTGTCGGGGTTCGAGGCACTTGTACGCTGGCAGCATCCCCGCCACGGTTGTGTGATGCCCAGCCGGTTTATTCCATTAGCCGAGACGACGGGTCTCATACTGCCGCTCGGCGACAAGGTCTTGGAGATGGCTCTGCGCGAGGTACAGGCTCTTCAGTGTGCCAGCCCGAAGGACGTGATACGACTGGCGGTGAATGTGTCGAGCTCTCAGCTCGCGCAGCCAAGTTATTATCCTAACTTGGTCAAGGCGCTGCGGGACGCTGCGTTCCAACCGGCCAGTCTGTGCCTGGAAATCACTGAAAGGATGTTGACGGATAGCGCGGTATCCCAAGTTCTCGCCGATATCCGGCAGCTTGGCGTGCATGTCGCGATCGATGATTTTGGCACCGGATACTCGGCGATCTCTTACCTTTACCGCCTCCCGATCGACATCATTAAACTCGATCGCAATTTCCTTACGGAGGTTGATCGCAGCGCGGCACTCCTTCAATCGGTGGTCGCCCTCGCTCACGCCGCTAAAATGTCCGTCATTCAGGAGGGTATTGAGACGCAGGCTCAATTCGATGCCGTAATGGCTGCCGGAGCCGATGAGGTACAGGGCTTCCTGTTTTCCCATCCGCTTTCCCTAACTGACGCCTCTGAACTCGCAGCAAGGACTTCGTTTAGCGATTTGCTGCCAGCGCTCAATTGATTACCGAAGGAGGAGAGTATGAGCTGTCGAGGAGGTTGAAGCTGGCGGCTGCGGCAGCGGCACGCGCGCCAGCAGTGTAGAGCCCCTATTTCGCACAATCCTTTTACGCCGCTATGGCGGCGCTGGCTCTTTCGTAGGCTTTCCCATGCGCGCAGGAAAGGCAACACATTAGCGCACCCACGGGCGCTTATTCAGCTAGATGAAAAACGGCGCCTCGCCAGATGACACTGAATCATGACTTATCCCTTTTCAGCTATCCTGAAGGGCCGTCATTATCACTGCCGTTTTCGGATTTTGATGGTCCTCGCGCCTCGTGTCCCGTTGCGACTTGGCCCAGGGCGCTAAGCGAGGCTTCTAAGGTCGTCTGAAGCTCATTTCGTCGAGGGCTTTCGCTGGTAGATCCAACTCCAGCCCACGGTCGGGATTTGAAAAAGTATCCGAGGACGCTCATGAGCTTCTGCGCTAGGCGTTCCTCACGCCGCCGAAGTCGGGGTGGCGGGCCAGGCATCTCGAAATTCAAATCCGGGTCCTGTCCTAAGTTTAGCTTCACTATCCGAATTTGCGGAGCATGGTGTGCGGTGTCCCGAAGGAGATTGGTTAAAATTGGTCCGATAAGCCTAGCACTCTACACACTTTCACGGAGGATGTTGAAAAGAAGGTAGCGCGAGATGTCCGAGCGCGCCAAAGGTGAAGATCATGCCGAGCGAAAATGAACCGAAGGTCGTTGCCTCCGATAAACTGCTGGAGAGGGCGGAAGACTGCTTTGCCATTGCTAAGAATCAACATCTCGAAGCGGAAAGCCAGCACCAGAATGCGTCGAGGCAAATTGTTAATGCCGCCGCACAGACAGACATCGCAGCCAAGCAGCACTGTGTCGCGGATACTTTAGACGCCCAAGCCAAAACTCTTGAGGACCTAGGCCATTCGCTGGAGGCAGCCGCGGTGAAGTTGGCCGCGGAAAAGGTAAAAGACTAGTCCTTCTCCATCAATCTGTAACATGAGCCGCTGCTCTTGCCGATCGTAATAGCTTACTAACTAGAAAGCCGCCGGATTAGTGCGGGTTAGAGTGCCGGTCTCCGAAGCCGCAAGTCACAGGTTCGACTCCAGTCGGGTGCGCCGGAACTCGGCGGTTGATGTCTGACATTCCTGCGCCTCGCCGGCGACAAGATCGTAAGCGGGTCCTGACGGCCGCCTTGCATTACCGTGTTTGATGGCGCGATTTCAGGAGCTATGTGGCGGAGCGCAGCGGCGAACGAGATCGAAGTGGAAGTGAGTGATCCTGCGACAGGCCGTAGAACTGGTTCTCGCCAGCGTGTGCAGATCATAGCCCGCATGGCGCCGAAGCGTTCCTGAACCCTGGAGCAGAAGATCGTAATTCTCGACGAGGCCTTTGCTCCTTGCGCCCGTGTTTCGGATGCGGCGGAGCGGTACGAGATCAATACGGGTCAGCTCTATACATGGCGGCAGCTTTTTCTGAATGGCAAGCTTGTCGCTTCGGACCGGTTTAACGAGCTCAAGCGTTAGATTACCGATGCTCGAAATGCTTAGCCACTGGTTTGATCCGATAGGCACAGACATAGAGTGAGGGCAGAAAGATCAGTGTTAAAACAGTCCCCGCGAGGATACCGCCGATCATGGCATAGGCCATTGGTCCCCAGAACACCTCGCGGGCAATGGGAATGAGGCTGAGACACGCGGCGGATGCCGTCAGAAGGATTGGCCGCATACGATGGCAAGTCGCTTCGACAACTGCATCCCATGGTGCCCGGCCTTCAGCCAGATAATCATCGATCTGCGTGACGAGGATAACCGAGTTCCGGATGATGATGCCGATCAGTGCCAATACGCCGAGGATCGCAACGAAACCGAGCGGTGCGCCCGATGGCAGCAAAGCGGCGACAACGCCGATGATGCCAAGCGGCGCGACACTGACCACAAGCAGAAGTTTTCCGAAACTCTGTAATTGAACCATCAGCAAAAATGCCATGGTGAGCAGCATTACCGGAACGACATTAGCAATCGGGCCTTGGCCTTTCGCACTTTCTTCAACCGCACCGCCTGTCGCCAGATTGAAGCCTTCAGGCAAGGTTTGCGCAAAGCTGTCAATTTGAGGTTTGAGCGCCTCGACGATGGTTGCCGGTTGTGTTGTGTCAAGGATCGTCGAGCGGAGCGTAATGGTCGGCAGCCTGTCGCGCCGCCAAACGATTGGTTGTTCGAGGTCATAGCCGACCTTTGCGAACGTGAGCAGAGGAACGGAACTCCCATTCGATAAATTCACTTGAAGATTAGATAGCGTATCCATCGAATTGCGTTCCGCCGCGGACGCGCGTCCAATGACATTGACAAGATAGATCTGATCAGGGACTTGCGTGATATTCGTGCCGCCCACGATCCCATTTATAATGTTAGCGGTATCTTGTGACGTAATCCCAAGCTGACGGGCTTTATCCTGTTGTATATCGACGCGCAAAACTTCGCCCGGCTGGTTCCAATCGAAGGTCAGGACGCCGATATGCTGATTGGTATCGACTATGCGTGCGAGCTTGAGGGCCTGCTTGCGCACTTCCTGAAGATCCGGCCCGCTGATGCGATATTGGATTGGCCTGCCAACGGGAGGCCCAAGATCAAGCGGATGAACAAAGACATCTGTTCCCACAAATTTCTCGCGGCCGAAAAGCGTGAGCATCGGCATGATCCGGTCTCGGGCTGCGAGTGAACGCGTCTTGATGACGATCTGGCCAAAAAAATCATTGTTGAGCTGTTGATCGAGCGGCAGGTAGAAGCGGATTGCCCCCTGTCCGACATACGAGCTCCAGCTATCAATATCCGGTTCTTCCTTGAGCCGTGCTTCAAACCTGTCCATTTGCTGTTTGGTCTCGGCGATGCTGCTCATCTCCGGCAAGGTCAGATCGACCAGTATTTCCGGCCTGTCAGCCGAAGGAAAAAACTGCTGCTGAACGAAGCGCATCCCGAAAATCGACACAGCAAGCAAGAGCAGAGTTGTGCCGACTGTGATCCAGCGTCCTCGCATGGTGAGGAGAAGCATTTTGCGATAGACGCGCGACACCCAGCTTGATTTTTCGCCGTGGTGCTTGAGAGAGGCCGGCAAAAGCTTCACACCGATCAAAGGCGTGAAGAGCACGGCGACGACCCAAGACACAAGCAATGAAGCTGCGATCACCACAAATAGACTATAGGTATATTCACCGGCGCCGCTGCCGTTGAAGCCTATGGGCAAAAAGCCAGCAACAGTCACAAGCGTTCCCGTCAGCATCGGGAAAGCAGTGGATGTGAAGGCGAAGGTCGCAGCGGAGAGCTTGCTGTCACCCATTTCAAGCCGGGCGACCATCATTTCAACCGTGATCATCGCATCGTCCACGAGCAAACCCAAAGCGATGATGAGTGCCCCCAAGGATATACGCTGGAGGGTAACCCCCATGACATTGAGGATCACGAATGTAATCGCGAGAACCAAGGGAATGGTGATTGACACGACAAGCCCGGCTCTGACACCCAGACTGACGAAGCTGACGAGCAAGACGATCGCTACGGCTTCCACGAAGGCTTCGGTAAACCCACCGACGGCTTCCTCGACAATACGGGGCTGATCAGATACGAGATGAACGCCAACGCCGATAGGAAGCGCCGCCTCAACCTCGCGCATCTTCGCCTTCAAGGCCTCACCGAAATTCAAGAGATTGCTGCCGGTGCGCATCGCTATGGCAAGCCCGATCGCAGGCTGGCCATTATATCGAAATAAAGGCTGTGGCGGATCAGGATAACCGCGATGGATATCTGCGACATCTGAAAGGCGGAAGAAGCGGTTATTGATCCGGAAATTGATCGCCTTGAGGCTTTCTTCGGATTTAAACTGACCGCCTACGCGGATTGATACTTGTTCCCCGCCCGCCTGCAGAACACCCGACGGCTCAATTGCATTTTGCGCCTGCAATGTCTTTATAAGTGCCTGCTGGTCGAGCCCGAGAGCAGCGATTTTTCGTATCGAAAAATCGAGGAAGATTGTCTCATCCTGGGTTCCTATAAGCTGTGTCTTACCAATATTCGGCACATGTAAGACGGCACTGCGCACACCTTCCGCATAATCGCGCAGCTGGCGCAGCGAAAGGCCGTCCGCTGTGAAGGCGTAGATATTTCCGAAGACATCTCCGAATTCATCATTGAAGGAAATATTTGACACATTTTGCGGGAACGTGCCGCGAATATCATTAATATGTTTACGGACCTGATAAAATAGGTTCGGTAGTTTCTTCGGATCAGTCGTATCTTTGAACTGGACAAAGACAGTCGATCGTCCAGGCGTTGTGTAGCTTTTTGTGTAATCAAGTGAATCGACCTGTTGGACTTCTTTTTCAATCCGGTCGGTGATTTCATCGATCGTATCGCCAACGGTCGCGCCTGGCCATTCCGCATTGATGACCATAGTCTTAATGGAGAAAGGCGGATCTTCTTCCCGGCCGAGATTGCGATAGGCCATGATCCCTGCGATTGCCGAAATCATCATGAGGAACCAGATAAAGGACCGGTGATTCAGCGACCATTCCGAGAGGTTGAAGTTTTTCATAAGGGCATGCCCTTGGAATGTGAGCCTTGAGCTTTTGCTGAAACCGTGAATATTCCTTCTTCGCTCTTGACCCTCTGTCGGTCATTCAGGCTGTGAACGCCCGCTATGATGATCTTGTCGCCGGCGGATAGGCCCGTCCTGATCAGCACATTGCCGCCGTCTTTGCGTGCGATCGAAACCTCGCGCTGTTCCACTTGCGCTTTATCCGTTTCAAGCCGCCAAACGAAATGTTTGCCGTCTTCGTCGAGGATCGCTGTATCCGGCACGAAAATGCGCGGTGGTACCGGATGCTCCTCTGCGATGGTAATCGTTGCCCCGATGCGGAAAGCATCGGAAGGATTTTGAAGCGTCAACCGGACACGATGGGATCTTGTCGCGGTATCAGCGGAGGGGCCAATTTCGCGGACGATTGCCTGAGCCGTCATCGCCGGAGCCGCCAAAAGGGAAGCCGTGAAGACGGACCCGGTATGTACCTTCCAGATCAGATCGTCTGGAATATCGGCGACCGCGTCACGTATGCCCGGCTGTGCGAGTGTGACAACAGCCTGGCCGTTCGAAATGAACTGACCAATTTCCGCTGTCCACGCCGTAATCACGCCATCAAAATTGGCATGGAGTTCGGTATAGCCCATCTGATCCTCAGCTGTATGGAGAGCGGCCTGGCTTTGATCCAGCCGCGCTTTCGCCGTCGCGAGACTGGCGACCGCTGAATCAAGTGTCGCCTGGGCAACATTGCCTCCGGCTTCGAGCAGACGCTGGCGCGCCTCGACACCTTGATTATTCACGAGCTGCGCTTTGGCATCTTCGACATCTGCCTTGGCGCGCGTCAGAGCGAAGAGCGCTAACACTGGATCAAGCGCGGCGAGCCGCTGGCCTTGATGAACAAAATCGCCGACGTAAGCGTCGCGAGCGATCATCCGGCCGGATGTCTGGAAACCGAGCTGCGTCTGATATCGCGCCTCAACTGTGCTGGCGAAGGGTCCGAAAATCTCTGTCGTGACCGGCGTGATTTTCATCGTCAGCAGGGGCCGCGCAGGCACCGGAGGCAAAGCTTCTTCTTTGCATGCGCAAAGAAGAAAGAGGGGGAGAACGCTGATCAGAGCCAGACTTTTGGTGTTCATGAATGCGGGTCCGGTTGAGCCGTTTCAACAATCTCGCCCGGATAAAGAAACTGAATACCGGCGCTGACCACGCTGTCGCCCGTCTCGACACCAGACGTGAGAATGATGTCTTCACCATCAAAGCGGCCGATCGTAACCGTATGCGGTTCGACCGTGCTGGTTTTTGGATCAAGCTTCCAGACCGCTGGCGCATTATCCCAACGAAACAAAGCGCTGCGCGGCAGTACAATGGCACTGCGCGGCTTAAACTCGCCTGAAGCGACAACCGCTGCTCCAAGCGTCATCTGGCCAGGGACGGTATCGAGCCCGACCTTTACGCGAACCGTGCCAGAAGATGAATCGACGGTCGGCGATATCTCGCGCACATTTCCCGTTGTCCGCACGAGCGGGTCAGATTGCAGTGCAATTTGAACTTTGTCGCCCGCCGGCGGATCGATCAGCAAGGCTTCATAGACTTCAAACACCGCGTCGCGCGCGCCATCCTGCGCTATCGTAAAGACGGTCTGGCCAGCTTGTATGACTTGCCCAGCTTCGGCATTGCGCGCTGTAACAATACCCGCGACGTCGCTCTTGAGATCGGTATATCCGAACTGTTCGCGCGCATCGCCGAGCGCGGCTATGGCCGAGTCGACGGAAGCTTGCTGGCTGCGCAATTGCTGTTGCGCTTGATCAAAACTCGTACGCGTTGTGTAGCCGTTTTTAAGCAGAGTATCTTGACGTTCGAAGGTCACTTTGGCTTGGGCTAGAAGCGCCTGCGCGGAAGCCAGCGTCGCTTGCGCTGTATCCAAATTGGCCTGCTGCTCGTGCGGGTCGAGCCTCGCTAAGACCTGGTCACCCGTAACATGATCGCCAATTTCCACGAGGCGCTCGGTCATTTTGCCATTGATGCGGAACGCGATTTCACTTTGGAATTTGGGTTGGATGCCTCCCGTCAGACTGACTTTGGATGAGAACATCCTAGGCTTTGCAATGACGACATTAACGAGCGGGCAGCGCGGGCCGCATGTGGCAGCGGGGACTGCTTCCGCTGCGAACCCAAGCGCCGGCGCCGCCAGGAAAAATGCCTGCAAAAGGATGATTTGAGGCGTCAAAACAGACGCTAATAACCGCTTTTGGCTTGCCATGGGTGCCTTTCCGTCCGCTCTGAGTTGCGCGGACTGGGGAATCCTCATACTATTAACTGACTGGTTAGTCAATAATATGAGGCTCGATGATCGAAAAAGTTGAACGCCGCCGCCGCAAGGCGGAGCGGCCGAGGGAAATCCTGCAAGCCGCTTTAGAGGTTTTCTCGGAGCACGGCTTCACTGCGACGCGCCTTGATGACATCGCGAACCGCGCCGGAGTCACCAAAGGGACAATTTACGTCTATTTCGAAAGCAAGGAGGAGCTTTTCCTAGCGACCGTCAAAGAGCAGACAGAGCCAGTTTTCCAGCATCTTGCCGCGCTCCTGGAGCATCCAGAAGGTCCGGCGATTGAGATGTTACGCCGCCATCTTCTTTTCGCAGCCAAGCATATGATCGATGATTCGCGCGGCTGCGGCATCACGCGGATCATTCTGACCGAAGGCCATCGCTTTCCAGCCGTCGTCGATCGCTGGTATGTCGAGGTTCTCGGCCCTGCGCTCAAAGCTATGGGGGATATTCTTCAATATGGGGTCGATCGCGGTGAATTCCGGGCCGCGGCTATTCAGAATTTTCCGCAATTCATGATGGCCCCGGTCGTTCTATGTCATATTTGGCAGGGGCTTTTCGAAGAGCGCCGCCCGCTCGACATTATGAATGCGATTGAAGCTTCGATCGATGTTTTTGCAAAAGGGTTAGAAATCAGGACGGCATCTGATCAAATAGATAAATCATCGCCATCTTAGGCGATGAACGGCGAGTTATAAGCGGGATCATGTATGTGATCCGCAACGGGCTGCAATGGAAATACGCGCCCGCGGCCTATGGTCCGCACAAGACCTTGTAAACCGGATTGTTCGCTGGAGCCGCCTGGGCGTGTTCAACCGGATATTCATGGAACTGGCAAAAAGGCCGGATGGTACGGAGCGACTGATGATCGATGCGACGCACCTCAAAGCCCACCGAACCGCGGCCAGCCTTCTTAAAGGGAGCTATTTGCGAATTCCGCGAGGAGCTTCACGAGATCGGCCTGGCGGTTGGTGCCGGTCTTTCGAAAGATCTGTTTAAGATGCGACGAACAGTGTCTTTAGATACGCCCAGCACCGGCGCGGCTTCTGGCACCCCGCCTACTTCGAGGAGGGTGAATAGGACCCGGGTTTTCGCCGGGGTCAGTTGAAACCGCTCCGCCACGCACTCTACCAGAGTTGGACGCCATAAAGCTGCTTGGTGAATGAAGACTGCGAACGCTGCGCCGTGGCACCTTCTCACCCATCCTCTGGTGCCTAACCCTAGCGGCAGGCATGGGCAACGTAACGCTCCCCCTCAGTCGCGGTGAGCTCGACTGCCATCGCCTTGCTGCTTTTGGCTATGTTATGCGCCGTTATATCCGGAATGATGGTTCGCAGTTGAGCATCATGGCTTGGATCTCGAGCTTGAAACGCAGTGCCCGCGGCGGTCAGGATGGTATCAGCCTGGCGTAAGCCTATTGCGCTTTGGTTGGCGTGCAGAATTCGCGGGTTTCACTTAAGAGATACACGGCGGTGGACAAAGCATCGAGCGTCATGGCGAAATCTTCGTTCGCCACATTTTTCAATTCGAGGGTCTTACCAATCAGGATCGCGCGCTGGATGTGGGGAATGAGCAGCGCCATGCGCTGACGTGACGCTTCATCGACGATTCCTTGCTCCGCGTTGCGCAAAATTGCGAAGATGGAGCAACTTGTCTAAGATTTTTCGGGAACGGCTCCGATCGTGTCGACAAAACCTTGTGGCTGAAGCCATTCTTTGTAGAAGCGCGTCAAACGCAGTTTGTGCTCCGGAACAATATCTACATTGGCTAAGACCGTTCCAGCTTTCAACACAAGGTGGGAAACGCTGGATTTATTTTGACGTATTTCGAGGTATAGGCTTTCCAGGATTCCGGGGTCGCCCCCCCATTGCATGCCGGAAAGCATCCCGCTTCGCCTTGCCAGGATTGTTGACCGTGGTGAAGGAAAATTCAGGGACTGGCCCTTGCGCGAATTTATTTTCGATGGCCCATCCGAAGAATCTTCTCAATCCGACTCTGTAGCGGCTTTTCAGCGTGGC
>Ga0116230_10005064_pt1 | contig 12917 bp, 11 predicted proteins | sample S1TSphfallax_3_FD_88678 | JGI IMG/M metagenome (GOLD analysis project Ga0116230, IMG submission 88678) | Host-associated microbial communities from peat moss isolated from Minnesota, USA - S1T2_Fd - Sphagnum fallax MG | ecosystem: Host-associated > Plants > Peat moss > Unclassified | place...
AAGTGCTACGGCGGCGACATCAGCCGCAAACGCAAGCTCCTCGACAAACAAAAAGAGGGCAAGAAGCGCATGAAACGGATCGGGAAGGTGGACATTCCGCAGGAGGCATTCCTGGCTGTTTTGAAGGTGGGGGAGGAGTAACCATTCCGTCTGTTACCGCGGTGTCTCCGCATTCCAAAATGGGTAAAGATGTAACAGGATTGCAACGCTGAACTGTGGAAAGCCTTGAAGCGGCACCAGTTAGCTGCGTACAGGCAGAATTAGCCTGAGCATTTGCGGGTAACAACTCAAATCAAACAAAACAATAGAGAAAACGCCGAAGAAAAAGGCTTGGCTACGAATGGACAAGCGTCCTATCACGCCCGCCTGTGATGCACTGCAAAATAATCCACAAAGAAATTCACAAGCGGGGATGGTAATCCAATGCGTCTCAGATAGTGCCAACTCACGTGGGGCAAGCGGATACGGGATCCCCTTGCCCCACGCTGGGCTCTATCGGACTACTGGTTCGGCGCAGTGGAGGGCTTCGTGCCTGCGGGCTTAGCTGGAGTGGTCGATCTCGGACGGCTCGCCGATGGAGCAGACGGCGGCGGTGCGGATACGCCCGAGGCAGTGTTGTAGGCGGTAATGACAGCCTCGGTTACATCGGTCTGAGGAAGCGCCCAGAGCACCGGGCTCTGCTGGCCGCTCACATCGAGCAGCAGCGTGAAGCCATTGTCCTGAACATACTTCCGCATGGTCTGGTTCACTTTCTGCGCCAGCTTGCCGTAGGCTTCCTGCAGGTCGGCGTTGTAGGCCGCGGTGGCGTCCTCGGCGTCGCGGTTCAATTGCTTTTCCTTCACGTCGATGTTCTTCAGACGCGAAGCGCGCTCTTCGTCGGTCAACGTCGCCGGCGCGCTCTGAAGCTGCTTCTTCAGCGAGTCAACCTCGGCGGCCAGGGCGTCGATCTGGTTCTTCTTCGGCTCATACTTCTTCTTCACTTCCTCGACCGCCCGCTGGCCTTCATTGGTCGCGAAGACGGACTGCTCGAAGGCGATAAGGGCGATCTTGGCGGGAATCGCCTGGGGTACGACAGGAGCCGCCGCTGGAGCTGGGGTCGGGGCGGGTGCTGCGGTCTGGGCTGACATCTGGAAGGGGACAGCTACGGTCATCAACCCCGCGCCGAGCGCGGAGACTAAAGCGAGAGTGCGATTCATGCGGTTTGAAACTCCTTCGAAACGTGAAAAATCGTAGCCGTAAGTATTCGTTGCAGTCAGAATTCAGTCGTTGCGGCGGAATTCGTAGACGTGAGAGATCGTAAACAGAGACATGGAGATCGTTGAAACCCGATTCGTCTGTTGAGATTGTTCAGGTGGTCCGGCTCAGTTCGTCCAGCCGCGCTATCCGCCTTGCCTTGGCCCTGAGTCTTACCCTGCATTCCACTCCACCCTCCGGGACAGCGTATCTTCACGCTGGCACGTTGCAATCTCGGCGTTGAACTATTCCGCTTACAGATCGGTTTGCGCGATCTCTTCAACCGGAGAGTCTTGGAGCGAGAGGGCTTCCAGAACAGGCTTGATTATAGGGTTCTGGGGATGACGGGTCAAACTTCGCGGAAGGTAATTTCCAGCAATGAGGCGGCCGATCTTCGGGAAGGACGGGAGTCATGGCTCACCGCGACCCGCGGCATATCTACAGAAATCGGAAAGTAGAAAGAGGATTTCTCTTGTTTTCTGGCACCCGGCGGGAATCAGCTGCGCAATCCCGGGCAAATACGCTAATTCTGATTGGAAGGTTAATTGCTCTCTAACACATCGTTCGCAGCGAAGGCTTGTGGAATGATTTGCCCCCGACCAGGAAGAACTCGCGCCCACGTAGCCGCGGTTTACCGGAAAGGGAGAGGCTTCCAGAGAACACGGAAGCCCTTTTTGGAGGCCGTGACAGGCCATTTGTTTTACCCACCCGCCAGTTCAGCACTGGCGGCGCACCGCAAGAGTCATTTTCTGCCCGCAACTCTCCCCATCCAGATCGCGACCGTGTCTTCCGCCAAGAATGGCGTTCCGGTCGACCTAAACTGACTGGCTGCTTGCTAAATCATAGACCGGCGAGTATGATCGGGCTTGCGTTGAGAACTGGCGTGGGTGCCGATCCCTTCTAAACGTTCATGCGATCTTGGGCAGGTTTTGCCGATAGTGAGCTTGAACCGCGAGCGGATTTCAAGTCGAAATCCTGATTGCGGGAATAGGAACTCCCCAGGACGGGGATCCCCGAGACGACTAGCCATATTCACCGCGATGACTAAGCTGGGAACTAAGACGAGTGCGGTTCGCTGTAGTGGTGAACCGGGTGTGCGCGCAGCGTTTCATCGGACGATCCAAGTAGAAGATTGATCCGTCGAAGCCGGGCTCGCCGCCAAGGTAATTGAAGATAGAGTGTTCCGAGTAAAACTTGAGACCGTTTCTTCCGACGCTGAAAATCCGCTTTGCTTCGCTCTCCGCTCCCTATGCGGGAGCATCGCTGCGGGCGGCGTGGGTCGAGAAACGCTAAATCCAGCACGTATGCAACAGGAAGTGGAAGCATGACTTCAGATCAGAATATGTCCGAGGTGCAATCGCATCAGCCATCGTACCCGGACCAGCCACCACCCCTCTCCGGGCACGGAGATGCGGGCCAGGATGCCGGCCAGAACATTCCGCACGGCATGGGTCAATCGAAGAGCAGCAGGCGCAGGCGCCGCAAGCGGAAGGGCAAGGGCGACGGTGTCGCGATCGCCGGCTCCGCTCAGGGCGGCGGCGAGCAGGGTGACTTCGAGGCCAGTCCCGCCAATGCGCAAGGTGGCGACCCCGCACAGCCCCAGCCTCAATCTCAGGCCCGGCACCAGGGCCAGCAAGCGAACGCGGGTCAGCAGCAGAACAACGGAAACGGCAGCGGCACCAAGCGCTGGAAGAAGAAGTTTCGCGATCGCGACCGTCAACGGCCATCCGAGAATCCCGGCAACCAGGCGAGCCCCGCCAGCAATGGCCATAGCAACGGCGCAGGCAATGGTTCACGCGACCGCGACACCCACCAGTTCGGCAACAACGGCTTCAAGCAGCGCAAGGGCGGCGGCGGCAAGCAGCAGCAGCGCGGGCCTCGCAGCTTCGTTGGGCCAATGGACCATAGCTACCGCGCGGTCAATGGCAACTTCGCCGAGACGCCTCCTTCCACCATCGAGGCGCACGGCAACTACGGCAGCCGGAACGGCGGCCATAGTAGAGGCGGAGGCGGCTACCAGAGCGACTCCCAGCCCATCGACTATTCGCAGGGCCGCACCATCCCGATCCCAGAAGACGCGCAGACCAAGATCTTCTTCTTTATCGACGATCTGTTCTTCGTCGCGAAGATCCAGGAGACGGCGCGGAAGCTCGGCGTGAAGGTCGAGTTCGTCAAGAACGACAAGGAGTCGCTGGCCAAGCTGACAGGCGTCGAAGAGGCCGACCGTCCCGCGCTGATCGTCTTCGACCTCAACAACGCTGGCGCCAAGCCCATGACGCTCATCCCGAAGCTGAAGGCGAAGTTCAAGAAGAGCACCTCTCTCGTCGGATTCCTCTCGCATCTGCAGGGCGATCTGAAGGCGAAGGCCGTAGAAGCCGGATGCGACTCGGTCATGCCGCGCGCCGCGTTCAGCCAGAACCTGCCGAACCTGCTTCGCCGCTACGGCATCGTCGAAGAAGACGACGCGAACTACAACATGTAACTTCTACTGATACAAAAGACATGAAGGCCCGGAGAGTGATCTCCGGGCCTTTCCTCTTGCAGAGGCAAAACTGGGTGCCCCATCTCTCGATTCTGAGACATGGGTCTCAGTGGTTCGGGTGCCCCATCCATGCGGCAGCATCGCATGGGTGGGAACGTAAGAGGCTCAAGAGTAAGTTCCTGATTGCCCGTCAGAGCGCTAAGGTAAAGCCAGTATGGAGCCGCTCTACCCCGGAGGCCACGTCATATGCCGTCCGCCGAGCAGATGCAGATGCAGGTGATGCACGGTCTGGCCGCCATCATCTCCCGTGTTGATGATGACGCGATATCCCTTGGCGAGACCATGCGCGCGTGCGATCTCCGTCGCGGTTGCCATCAGGTGGCCGAGCAGGGGAGTATCCTCCGCCGCCGCTTGCGCCAGCGAAGCGATATGCCGCTTCGGAATGATCAGCAGATGCGTCGGGGCCTGCGGATTGATATCCGCGAAGGCGATGCTCTGTTGGTCCTCATAGACGCGCTTGACCGGAATCGTTCCGGCGACGATCTTGCAGAATAAGCAGTCAGCTTGAGCGGCCATACGACGATCTTACCTCCGCAACTTATTTGCTGAAGTACCTCGGCTTTTGGCCCGGCACCCAGGGATCGTACGTCGCCGCAAACGCCACCCTGCTGGCAATTGAGGGATGGCTGAAGAACCAGAACTCAGCGAAGGGATGCGGTGTGGGATCAACGAGCGACTCTTCGCCGAGGAGCTGAAAGGTCCGCACACCGGTCGTTTGCGGATCGGCGATGATGCCGTGAGCGGCCTCCTGGCCGTAGACGTCGGCGGCGTGCTCTTGTGCGCGGCTGAAGCCATTGACAATCGGATCGGAGAGGAAGGACAGCACCGAGAGCACCAGCATGAGCACGACGAAGGCCGCCCAGTCATTCTGTCCGGCAATGCCCCAGGATGTTCCGAAGCACCTTAGGAGCCATTGCAGCAAGTGATAGCCGATCCAGAAGAGCACCAGCAGTAGCACGCCGGCGAAGGCGATTCCCTTGTAGATGTGGTTCAGAACGTAGTGACCCATCTCATGGCCGAAGATAGCGCTGATCTCGTCCGGCGTGGCCGTGGCCACGGTGGTGTCCCAAACGACGACGCGCTTCGAGGCCCCGATGCCAGTGACGTAGGCATTGAGGCCAGTGACCTTCTCGCTCGCCTTCATCAGAAACATGCGGTCTGGCGGGATGCTGATGCCACCTCGGGCCACGACCCTCTCCAGCCGGTCGACCAGCGCCGGGTCCGATTGCTGAAGTGGCTCGAACTTGTAGTACAGCGGATCGATGAAGATGGGCTCGACGAAGACACCGAAGACCACCGCCGCCATCGTCGGAATCCAGAACCAGAACCACCAGCGCTTTGGCGATCTCCCGATGACCAAGAAGAGCAGCATGACCAGCAGTCCGCCGACGAGATAGGTCAACAGGAAGGTCTTCGCCTCGTCTGCGAACCAGCTTGCCCACGACTGCACGGACTGTCCGTAGACGAGCGAGACGTGATGGCCGTACATCTCCAGCGGCAGCGAGAGCAGCGACGTAACGCCCAGGAACAGAAAGAAGAAGGTATATCCCTGCGCCCATCGGTTTCTGCCGGCGCGCAACGCGCAGCGCCGCATCCAGGCCGCGCCGCCGAATACGAGGAGCAACACGAGCTGCACGATCTGCCAGCCCGGCTCGGCAAAGGAGAGGAGGATGCGCTGGCGGGTTAAGGCGACTGCGAGCTTCAGCTTCTCCGGCGGCAAAGTATACGCAGCCCGGGCCGTGGACGCCTGCTGCCGCGCCGCCACGTCCGTCCGCGTTTGAGCGTAGGAGCCCGGCATCTCGTAAAGTGCGAGACAGGCAGAGACGAAGAAGAGCAAGGTCACGCAGAGACGCATAGGCGACAAAATCCTCCTGAAACAGTCCAATACATACAGGAGCGGTGCAACCAAGATACGGCGCCGCGGTGCGGGATTCGCGTCCCACATCGCTCCCGCCGGTTTGACGCACTACAGGCGGCGAATGGCCCCCAGGAGGGCAATTCGTTACACTCGCTCTCAGCGTCGATTTGACCCGTCAGTTGGCCCGGAGTCTTCTTTTGAACAAGCAGCATTGGTTGGCAGCAGGCATCTCCCTCACACTATCCCTCAGCGCGTCCCGCCCTCTTCTGATCGCGGAGGTCCATGCAACCGGCTCCGCGACACCGGCGGCGTCGAGCAAAGCCGCAGCCGCTCCCGTACTGATCCAGGCCATGGAAGCCGAGTTGAAGCGCGCCATGGCGTCGCTCGGCAACAGCGACGCTGGAGATCCCGACAAAGCCGCGCCGAAGCCTTACTTCCTGAGCTACGCTGTTGCGGACGCGACCAACATCGACATCTCCGCGCAGTATGGAGCGATTACCAGCTCGAACGGCAGCCATCGCCGCACCGCCGATGTGCAGGTCCGCCTTGGCAGCCCAGCGCAGGACAATACCCACGGCGACCATCGCAACTCCGCCCTGACAACGATGGCACTCCCCCTCACCGACGACCGCGCGGCCCTGGCGCGCAGCCTCTGGTTCGCCACCGATCGCGGCTACGCCAAAGCACTCGACGGCTACCTGAAGGTGAAGACAGACCAGCAGGTCCGCGCGAAAGAGGAGGACACTTCGGCGGACTTTTCGGCCGAGCACGCGGCACAGGATCTGCTGCCCCCGTCGCCTCCGCTGGTCGTAGATCGCGCCGCGTGGGAGCAGCGGCTGCGCGAGCTCTCCGGGCTCTTCAAGCAGTATCCGGACATCTATTACAACAATGTCGGCATGCAGGCCTCCACCGAGACGGACTACTTCGTCTCATCCGAAGGCGCAAGGGTGGACACGCCGAGCCATGTCGCTCGTCTCGTAATAGTGGCCCGCACCCGCGCCGCCGATGGCATGGACCTCTTCCGCATCGAGACCTTCGAGGCGGATGCGGCGGGCAATCTCCCCGATCAGAAGACTTTGTTGGCGAAGACGGTCGCGATGGCAAGGAATCTCGAAGAGCTGCGTACAGCGCCGATCACCGAACCCTTCAACGGCCCGGCGATCCTAAGCGGCCGCGCGGCCGCGGTCTTCTTTCACGAGGTGCTTGGCCACCGCCTCGAAGGCCAGCGCCAGCGCGGCGACGAAGAGGGACAGACCTTCACCAAGCTGCTGGGAAAGCCGATCCTACCGACCTTCCTCTCAGTAGCTGATGATCCGACACTTATGAAGTTCGATGGAAAGCCGCTGAGCGGCCACTACAGCTTCGACGACGAAGGCCAGCCGGCGCGGCGCGTAGATCTCATCAAGGACGGCGTGCTCGAAACGTTTCTCATGTCCCGTCAGCCCATCGCCAGCTTCTCGAACTCCAACGGCCATGGCCGGGCCGAGACCGGCCACATGCCGACCGGTCGGCAAGGCAACCTCATCGTCACCTCATCGAAGACGGTGAGCGATGCCGAGCTGCGGGCCATGCTTATCGCCGAGGCGAAGAAGCAGAACAAGCCATACGGCCTCTACTTCGAAGACATCTCCTCTGGCTTTGCCGTGACGACGCGCCGCTCTCCGCAGGCCTTTCAAGTGATCCCGCTGGTCGTCTATCGCGTCTTCGTCGATGGCCGGCCCGATGAGTTGGTTCGTGGCGTAAGCATCGTTGGGACGCCGCAGGCCGCGCTGAACCGCATCGTCGCCACGGACGACAAAGAAGACATCTTCAACGGCATCTGCGGAGCGGAGTCGGGATCGATCCCGGTAAGCGCCGTCGCTCCGGCAATGCTGGTCTCGGAGATCGAGACGCAGCGGCAATCGCAGGGCACGGCAAGACCGCCGATCATTCCGCCGCCGTCACCGGATGCTGACAGTGCTGCTTCCTCAAAGGGAGCCAACTGATGAAAAAGCTCCTTTGCAGGTTACAAATAGTTTCAGCATTTACTGCCTCTTTGTGCGTCTCCGCCCTATTCGTCACTCTTTCCGTTACAAATTGCGCGGGAGCGCAGCAAGCCGATCCCATGCTGGAGGCAATGAAGGCAGAGCTGCAGCGCGAACAGAAGCTGCTCTTCCTGCCTGGGCTTCAGCGGCCTTACTTCATCGAGTACCGCATGGACGAGCTGAAGAACTACGAGGCCGTCGCGAACTACGGCGCGCTGACGCGTGAGGAGGTGGGACACCAGCGCATCGTGCGCGTCACGGTGCGCATCGGCGATTATGCGGCGGACAGCTCAAGCAGCCGGGGTGACGGCAACGTACAGCTTGCGCCAGAGGACAATGATCCCGCCGCGCTGCGCTTCGCGCTTTGGACCGCAACCGATGACGCCTATAAGGTAGCGTTGCGCTCCTACGCGGCCAAGCAGGCCAATCTGAAGCGGTTTCAGGCAGCGGCGACGGCCGACGATTTCTCGCCTTCGAAGCCGGTAACGATGATCGAGCCAACAGTGGCGCTCGACCTCGACAGAGAAGAATGGAAGCGCCGGATTATCGAGGCGAGCGGTCTGTACGCGACCGATCCCGAGGTGAAGCAGAACGCGGTGAACGTCGAATACTCGACCGCGAGCGTGCGCGGGATCGCCGTAAACCGTTATCTCGTGAACACGGAAGGCACGGTGGTCCGTCGCGGTTACACGGGCTACAGTGCGAGCGTCAGCGTGGGCGGCCAGGCATCGGACGGTATGCGGCTAGGCCGCGACAACGGCACCACTGCGGCACTGGCGAAGGACCTCGAATCCGCCGCGGCGTTTCATAAGCGCGTGGTCGACGACCTGAAGTCGTTTGAAGCGCTTCGCAACGCACCCATCGTCGATGCCGACGATTATCACGGTGCCGTGCTCTTCAGCGGCGACGCCGCGACCGACATGCTCAGCAAGCTCTTCCTGCCGAACGTCGAAGCCGACCGGCCCGACGCCGGCACAACCGCGCGCACCCAGGGTGCCTACACATCGAGCCTCCGCCAGCGCGTGCTCCCGGACTTCATGAACGTGAAGGACGACCCTCTTATGAAGACCTTCGACGGCCAGCCGCTCATGGGCGCTTATGACGTCGACGACGAGGGCGTTCCCGCCCAGTCGCTCGACGTGGTGCTCTCGGGCAAGCTGATGAATTACCTCATCGGCCGCGAGCCGATCAAGGACTTTCCCGACTCGAACGGCCACGGTCGAGCAGGGCTGGGGCAGCCTGCACACTCGCGGGCAGCGGTGACGATCTTCAAATCCAGCGAGCCGCTCAGCGACGCCGCGATGAGGGCGAAGCTCGACGAACTGGCGAAGAAGCAGGGCTCCGAAGCGTATGTGGTCGAGACGCTGGGCGGTGAACTGACCCCGCGGCTGCTCTATCGCGTGCACAGCGATGGAACGCGTGAGCTGGTTCGCGGCGCGGCCTTCGATGAGCTCGACCTGCGCAGCCTGCGCAGCGATATCGTCGCTGCCGGCGACCATCCGTATCTGATGAACAGCATCGGACCGATCCCGCAGAGCGTGATCGCTCCCAGCCTTCTGTTCGGAGACATTGCTGTCAAACGCGCGACCGAAGAGCAGCAGAAGCTGCCATATTATGGGCCGCCTGCGGAGTAATAAGATTACGACGATGCGACTTAAAGAGTCTTTACCAGAATTGTCTGACGAGTTAAGGGAGCTGCTGCTCGATGCGGCCGAGCCCAATTTGTCGGCACAGATAAATCTCCTGGAGATCGTAGATAGGTGCCGTTGCACTGATGACTTCTGTTCGAGTTTCTACACCGCACCCAAGCCGGTAGGAAGCTATGGCCCGAACCATCGAAACGTGACATTGGAACCTTCCAAAGGCATGATCATCCTCGATGTAGTCGATGGAAGAATAATGCAGGTGGAAGTCCTCTTCAGGGACGAGATAAGGTTGCAACTCAATCGGCTGATCCCTGTCGCCTAGTCGGTGCGGGTTAGGTATGGTTCCGCGTCCGGGATATGGATGCTGTCGGCAATCTGCGTGGCGCTCGCCTTATCGGCAGCCTTGGGATTAATACGCACCCAATAGCCGGTCGGTCCCTCGAACTCGATCACCTTCGCCGCGGCATAGCGCCGCGTCAGATCATTCTTCAACTGGATAGCGTCTTCAGGGTTGTAGAAGGCGCCAATCTGCACGCACCATCTTCCGCCGGGGATGCTGTTGGGTGAGGGCGGCGGCGTGTAAGCCTCGATACGCACCTTGGCAACGCCCGCGCGATAGACGCCGGTGGCCTTCGCGGCGGCGAGCGAGAGGTCGATGATGCGCCCGCGTACAAACGGCCCTCGATCTGTGATGCGCACGATGATCGACTGCTCATTGGCGAGATTGGTGACGCGCACGACACTGCCCAGCGGAAGCGTCAGGTTCGCGGCCGTCATCGCGTTCTGGTCGTAGACCGAGCCGTCGGCTCCCTTGCGCCCCGCGTAGGGCGGCCCATACCAGCTTGCCAGCCCGACCTCAATCACGCTGGGCTTGCCGGGCAGCGCGCCGGGTGTAGTCGGCGAAGACAATGGACCCGGTCGCGCGGCCGGAGCCTTCGATGCAGCGCGAGCCGAAGGCCGTCCGGATGTATCGTCACTCAAGTCAGGCGGCGGAGGCGGCGTGTGCGCGCGGTTGTTCTGCTTGTGGCAGCCAAAGAGCGCCAGCGCGCAGAGCAGCGCCGCAATCTCGTAGAGATGCAGTCTGCGATGCTGTGGCCGGCGCATCAGGGGGTCGGCGGTCCAGGCGGCGGTGGAGGCGGCGTGTGGGTGGTGCGCTCGTCATCCATCTTCTGCGCCATCTTGTGCAGTTCTATGGCAGCCTTGCGCAATGCTTCAGAGCTGTAGCGGCGCACGTCCGGGACGACCTCGTCGTTGATATACGTGGCGAGACTGCGCAGCTCATCTTCCACGCGAGCCGCAGTGTCCTGCAGCCGGTCCTGCCATGGCTGCCTGGGTATCTGGTTCGGGTCTGAGTACGGCATGTCGACCCTCCTCTACTCAGTATGGGGATGTGGAAAACGCAAGGTCAAGGCAGAACGCTTTCGAAACCGCGCCGTGCGCCCAGATGGTAACGCAGGTGCCGCGGTCATCGCGCAGTCAACTTCAGCTACACCGGCCGCGCCGTGGCGTTTACATCGGGGTCAGATTACTCCTGTACCCGCGACTGGAAGGTAGCCGCGAGGTCTAGGTCCGCAAGGCGCAGTCCGCGCAGGAAGCTGGCTATCTCGGCAGTTCCCTGGATCATGCCCGAAGGCAGGTCGCAGTTGAACTTTTCCGCCTGCTGAGCGAGAAACCTCGGCGAGCCCGATTCCCGAGCGCAAGCGAGCCTTGGGTTAGTGAGCGGAGGCGAGCACCGGACGGACGGCATCGACCAAATCCCGTGTGATTTGCGAAACCGCCGGCGGCCGCGGATGGATAAAGCGAACGTCGCTTATAAAAAACTCTGGCGGAAGCGGCTTGGGGGGTCTGGCGGGAAGCTGATCATAAGGCCGTTCCAGTACCTGAGAGACATTCTCACAGGCCGGCACGGGAGCAACGTAGAACAGGACCTGGGTCTCGGGCGATCGATAGCGTTCGCCAAGATCGTGCACCCAGGAGAAGCGCACATTGTCGATAAGAAACCGCGGGAACCAGCACGGCGCTCTCAGCATCGTCGATTCGATGTTGTCGACGTGGCCCCTGGTGGCGATCAGCTGGGCCTCTTGATTCGCTCTTGGACGACGGTGGAGCATCAGCTGCCATTCGGTCTCATAGAACTTCAGCGGGAAGAGGATAACTTCCTGCGGATGCCTGCGGGCAAAGGCGCGCATCTCCTCCCCGGTGCCGCGCCGCAGAAGCAGTTCTTCGCCCTCGTAGGTCGGACGGGAGTTGAAGTCGTTGTGCCCATAATCGAAGTCCCACGGCGCAAAGTAGAAGACGAGCAACTTCGGCGGACGGTTCTCCTTCAGGTAATGACGCAGCGTCATGTCGTCGTTCACAACCAGGGTGGGCTGCGTGTTGACGAGATTGAGCACCTTAACGCCAAGAGCGGAGGACATCTGGCTGGGATCGACGCCGAGCAGCGCCGTGGAATCCCCGAAGATCACGACGTCCGCATTCTGCCCCGCAGTGTCGAAGGCATAGTTCAGAGGCCTCGCATAAAAGGAAGGATTGACGCGATCGTAGAAGGCAGTCCTATTAAGAAAAAACGGCATGACATAAAGCAGAGCCATCACCGCAGCTGCTGTTAGCAGATAGGGCAGCATCTCCCGGCCTTCCGGCACGCGGTCGACTTGCACGCGGGCACCGCCTATGGACTCCGATGAGGGTGCGTCGCGGATGATCTCTTCTTTGATGATGGTCTCTTCGCCAGTCAATGGAGCTTCCTTGGATAAGGTATTACTTTCCTTGCGCCGTACCTAGAACTGAAAATAGAGAAATGTCGACGGCTCTTGCAGTTCCACCAGAACAGCAAAGAAAAGCAAACCTACAGCGACTGCCCACCCCGTGGTTGGCATCCAGATGAGCGACTTAGGGACATTTGGCTGGTCCCATGCAGTCTTCTGCAGCGACGGCCTGAAGCGTGTGAGAATCTGCTGCGTGTTCGGCAGACCCCAGACAATGGCCATTCCGGCGAGTACCTCAATGAAGGCCCGCTTGATACCTATGTCCGGCAGGGGCCGGGTGGTTGCGGGCGAGATCCCATAGTGCACGCCGAGCATCGCCTTCAGGATCGACATCGCATGAGCGCAGCTATCCGCCCGGAAGAAGATCAGCGACAAGAGAAACGCGAGATAGGTCAGAAGTCCGGTGACTCCCGTGCGGGCAAATCTTGAAGCTGGTCCAACTGCGGCAACTTGCCTGCCCGAACTGCGCCTGAACTGGCGCCATGCATTGTTGATCGACAGATAGATGCCGTGCAGCAGGCCGAAGACCATGAACTGAAACCCCGCCCCATGCCATATGCCGGCGAGGAACATGGTGAACATCATCGGCAGGGCAACCACTGCGAGGAAGGTTCCGGCGTTCGCCCTGTCCTGGCGGGTCATGCGCCGGCCATGCTTCAATCGCCAGTTCCGCACCGCCCGTGTGACCGGGTTGTAGATATAGGTGAAGATGTAACGGCCGAGCGTCATATGCCAGCGCTGCCAGACCTCTATGATGCTCGACGACTTGTATGGGGAGTTGAAGTTGAGTGGAAACTCAATCGAGAACATCCGGGCCAGCCCGAGGGCCATGTCCGAGTATCCTGAAAA
>Ga0116230_10005065_pt1 | contig 12916 bp, 12 predicted proteins | sample S1TSphfallax_3_FD_88678 | JGI IMG/M metagenome (GOLD analysis project Ga0116230, IMG submission 88678) | Host-associated microbial communities from peat moss isolated from Minnesota, USA - S1T2_Fd - Sphagnum fallax MG | ecosystem: Host-associated > Plants > Peat moss > Unclassified | place...
AAGCGCTTGAACGGCACATACTCGCCCCACGGCACGAGGTGAATCTTGTCGTATCGCCCGTGGTAAGTTCCGGCTGCGTCAAACAACGAGGCTGAATCGTACTCGTAATAGCCGCGCGGCGATTCGTTGGTAAAGTCGAGCCCGAGCGACCCGATGATCGCGGGAGCGTTCGCGGCCCTGGCGAATTGAGCGCTGCCGGAGCGGAAGTTGGGGTCGTCGGAGCGGAAGTGCGACGGCGCTTCGGGCCATATCTCAATCGTGGGGTGAATCGGCTGCGAGGACCTGAGCCAACTGATAGAGACGTGACCGTTCCGGAACGGAAGTTCGGGTCGCAGACTCCATGCAGAGAATATCTCCGCCTCCTGGTTGGCGGACTCCGGGGCTATGCCCTGCGCTTCGGCGCCGACGGCGAGGTTTTCCTGCATCATGACTGCAGTTTGCGGGGCTGATTGAGGAACCGCGTCTGCTCCCGCGCGTCCCGCGGCCTCCAACGCAATGGCGAAGAGAACGGCCGTAGCGGGAATCCAGATACGCTTGCGTCCCGTAAAAAAGAAGAGCGCCAGGACTGCAGTGTTGATGGCTGCGAGCACAAAGCTCATGGAGAGGACGCCGGCGACCGGCGCAAGCCGCGTGAGCAGAAGGTTGTCGACTTGCGAGTTGCCCAGTAAGTCCCAGGGAAATCCGGTGATGCGGGAACGGGCTAATTCCACGGCGACCCAAAGAAACGGCGTAAGCAGAAGCGATCCGCCGCGGCCAAAATGGGAACGGCCCACCAACGAAAAAAGCGCCGCAAAGACTGCGTGATACAGGCCGAGATACAAAGCGAAGAGTAGGAGAATACCGACAGCAATCGGCTTCGGCAGGCCCCCGTACTGATACATGGTCTGATAAATCCAGTAGCAGTTCCCGAGGTACCAGAGGATGCCGCACGCGTACCCGAGCGCCGCGCCTTGGCTGATCCGCAGAGGGTGTCCATCGCTGCGAACCAGCAATAGCGCGGCCAGAAACGGGCTGAGCGCCATCCAGGACAAGGCCGCTCGCGCAGCCGGCACAGGGCCGGCGAGGGGAAAGATCACGACTTGCAGAACCGCGGAGACAGCCACAAGCAACCAGGCCGGGCGGGGGATAGAGGCAAATAGATTCATGCGAACGTTAGTCTACAGGGCATCGGTTGCGCGCTTGACCCGCGCCGTGGTGGGGCTCCGGTCTTATGATGGCGAACCGAGGGAGTTACTCATTCGCCACGTGAGAATCTTGCAAATTTGTAGGGGAGTAAGCGAAGTTGTATGCTTTTCAAAGAGTTGGCGCTGACGATCGATCTCGTAGTGCAGAACGATCTTTCGCAATGTGCCTCTCCCATCATGGAGGTAGCGCTTGGCACTAAGTGATTTGATCGCGCAAATCGATCTAGAAATCAGCAAACTACAGCAGGCAAAGGTTCTGTTGAGCGGCGCGGCAGCGCCAAAGAGCGGGCGGGGGCGTCCTAAGGGGAGCAAGAATGCGAGCACGCTCGCAGCGGCGGCGGCGGCCACCGAGTCGTCGGGCCAAACGAAACGGAAACTGAGTCCTGAGGGTCGGAAGGCGATCGCGGAAGCAATGAAGCGCCGTTGGGCGGAACGGCGGAAGCAGGCGGCGAAATAGAGTTTGGATGGAACGGGATTGCGCGGGGTGCCACGAAGACTGGCCAGTAGATCTGGATATGGATAGGAACGGGCCCCTTGAACGTCAGGGCCCGTTTTCCTGTTTCGGGTACGGCGGCTCAGCCATCGGGTGGTTCACGCTTGTGGAGCAGATACCAATGTTGCAACGCCCGTCCCGCCGGTGGTCTCTGTTTCGCAAATCGTCTCGACCAAACGGAGGCCTCTTACCCGCCAGCAGCCCGCGGCACGAGATCGTCTCCGTTAGGAGCGATTCGGTGGCGCGCGCTGCTGGCGGCTTGGCCCCACGGCATGCATGATGGGCCTCCTGCGCCTGTAACGTCAGATGAGAACTCTAGGATGCAGCCACACTAACGGGTGACGATCACCTCGCGCAGAGTATCTTTGGCCAGAAAGAACTTATAGCCGGAGTAGAGGTGAAAGATCGCTTCCACCTGGCGATTGGTCTGCGTATGCAGAATTGGCCTTCCGCCCACGCGCTGCAGTTCCAGTTCATCGCGATCCGTCAGATGATAGCGGGAGAATGCGGTATCGTCGCCCGTGGGTTTCGTGCTAAGACCCGACGGCGAACTCGAATGGAAGAGCGCTAGCAGCTGTCCGCCCGGGCTCATCACGTCGTAGAGGCGATCTGCCACCGGAATGATCAGTGGTTTTGGCAGATAGTCCAACGTGTCCCAGAGCAGGACCACATCAAATCCGCGGCCGCGAAAATCGAGATTCTCACTGAGGAAGCGTTCTGTATCGAAGGCCGGCGGTTCACCGTTGACACCTTGCAGGATGTACTCGGAGCGAGCGGCGTCTTCCACCAGATTCGCCATGTAGATGCTGTGGCCGAGGCCCGTGATGAAGTTGATGTTGCCTGCGGAAGTAGGTCCGAAGTCGAGGACGCGGAGAGATTCGTTCTCACGCAGGAACTTCGCCATCTGCACCCATCCGCTCGAATGGCGTACGGTGCGCGCGGCGCTGGCGCTTGCGTCAGACCCTGCTTTGCCTCCAAACAAACCCATCTGAATTTGAATCCTTCCTGGTACAGCAATTTCACCGAGCGGGCGCTCACGCTTCCGACCGCCAAGAGTCAGCGGCGGGTACCGTGATGTCGCTTTAGGTGCTCGGAGCGCCCGAGGAGACGGCACCGGCGACTCCAGGTTGCCCCGTCAGTTCGACGCGTCCCCGGTAGGAGGCGCTCTCCTCGATCGAAAGGCGGGCGGCGATGATATCTCCGTTGAGAACGGCGGACTGGCGCAACTCGATGCGCCCGCTAGCGTGAACATTCCCCTGGATGGTGCCAAAGACAATCAGATCCCGGACATGGAGTTCCGCAGTGACCTGCGCGTTGGGCCCAACAGTCAGTCGCGATTCGAGCAGGGTGATTGATCCATCGAAAGCACCGTCGAGATAGAGATCCTCGACTCCGCTCAACTCTCCGCGGATGTTCAGTGACTTTCCGATATGGGTAGAACCTTCGGCTGGCTTCATGAAACCTCGTTTCTCCGGGTGCGGTGCGTGGGGTCATCACCGCTAGCCCGAACTATACCCATCCCCTCACCTCGAGGCAAACGGGAAAACTTGGGTGGAACCTCAAGCGTCCTAGCTACAATGAGGCTCGTGTCACGCTGCCCGACGCTTCGTCTGAAGGACCGCATCATGCCGACCCAGAGATTTGCAGACGTTCGCAGACGCGGCGTCCGGAGTTCCCATACTCCCATTCTGCTTACCTTACTAACGCTGGCCGGCGGCGCGGCAGGAGCCCAGGTACAGTCTGCCGATCGCCTCTCCACTCCAGCGGGACAGATTGCCGATGATGCGATCCGTAATGAAGTCAAGCTGATCCAATTCGACAACGCTTACCTGAGGTATCGCGTGCATACCAAAGACGCTAAAGGCGACCAGATACGCGACGTGGTGGAGTCCAAGGATGGAACGGTCGCCCGGGTGGTAATGCGCGACGATCGTCCGCTAACCGCGGACCAGGATTCGGAGGAGCATCTGCGGCTGCAGCAGATGCTGGATTCTCCCTCGGCGTTCCAGAAGCACATCCAGAAGGATCAGAGTGGGAAGAAGCTGGCCGTGGACCTGATCCAGCTGCTGCCTGAGGCGATGCTCTTCAGCTATGCTCCAGGGCAGCCGCAACGCGGCGACAAACCCCCGGGACCTGCAGAACTGGTCATCGACTTCAAACCAGACCCAAAATGGAACCCGCCCACGATGACCGCGCAGGCCCTGACCGGACTCGAGGGCCGTTGCTGGATCGATGCGGAGACGCATCATCTGGCGCGGCTCGAAGGTCATCTCTTTCAAGGGGTGAACTTTGGCTTTGGAGTGCTGGCGCACATCTTTCCCGGCGGAGAGTTCGTCCTGGAGCAGCAGCCGGTAGGCGATGGGCGCTGGATCGTCGACCGCTTCGTCGAACACGTGACAGTTCGAGCGATGTTGGTTAAAACGATCAAGGAAGATACCGATCTCGCTGCGTCTGAGTTCGCTCCCATTCCCCGGATGGGCTATCAGGACGCCATCCATCTGCTCTTGACCACGCCCTTGCCCGGAGCATCGGCAGCGGGCTCCAAGTAGAAGCGGGCTTGGCTTCAGGCAAAACACGCCGGGTTGGTGAGTCCCTGCTTTTTAACAGGTTCTAGAACTCGTCTTCTTCAGTACGGGTGGGCGGCTCCGGCGAGCGATCCGCTAAGGTTGCGGCATCTGGAGCCGATATGCCGGTCAATGCTGATGTGGAAAAGAGTCCTATGACCTTTGCTCGCAAGATTCCCTGCCTCTGCGCGTCGTTCGCCGCACTGCTCGCGTCCGCTTCGGCCAGTGCCCAAACCAGCCTGGATGATCTCAACCTACAGTTCCATGGCTACGCTGCGCAAGGCTTTCTCTATACCACGCACAACAATATTCTGACGACGACGTCGAGCAACGGGAGCGCGGCCTGGACGGAAGCGGTGGTTAACCTGACTGCAGCCCCGCAGCCGAAGCTGAGCATCGCCGTTCAGGCGCGCTACTCGCTGATCGGTGACCTGGGAAACGCTATCACGCTGGATTTCGCTGCAGCCGACTGCAAGATCAACGACAAAATCGGGCTGCGCTTCGGCAAGGTCAAGACGCCGTCGTCTCTCTACAACAGCATGCAGGACATCGACCCTGCCTTCATGTGGTCGCTTCTGCCGCAGAGTGTCTATCCCTTGCTCAGCCGCAACTCGCTCCTTGCTCTTTATGGCGGCGTGGCTTACGGGACACTGCCGCTCGGTGAAAAATTCGGCAAGATTCTCTACGGATCGTATGGGGGACAGCTCGCCCTGAACTCCAGCGACGGCTTCCTCATCCCGCTCAAGGACCAGGGCCTTGGCGCACCCAACGGTTTCACGGATGTTGTCGCTGGTGGCAGCGTACGTTGGAAGACGCCGCTTCGGGGTCTTCTGGTCAGCGCGGCGGACAGCCACAACGGATCCAGCGACTTGCCGGTCACAGCCGGGGGCGGTGTGATCTCAGGAAGTTTTGCGTCGCGTTCCTTCAACAATCCGACCTACTCCATCAGCTATGACCATAGCAAGCTCTCGCTTGCGTCGGAATACACGCGCATCCCCCTGAGCTCGGTGATCTCTCTGCCCGCGCCCTTTCCCTACCCGCGGATTCCCTATACCTTCGACAACCGCGGCTGGTATGCGATGGCGAGTTACAAGGTAACGGACAAGCTATCGGCCGGCGTCTATCATTCACAGTTCTTCAACCATGCCGCCGCGTTGGGGCCTGCGCGCTTCTCCAAGGACTGGGCTCTTTCCGGTCGCTATGACATGGGCCAGTATGTGTACGCCAAGGCCGAACAGCACTTTATCGACGGCACCGCCGTTCTCTACGATACGACGCAGAACACCGGCGGACTCAAGCCAGACACGCGCCTCAGCCTCCTGAAGATCGGGGTGAGCTTTTAAGCGGAGGACACCTGCGAAAGGCTCTAGGAAGCGGACTTTGCCGCGTTCCAGAGGCGGTCAAGTTCATCGAGGGTCTTGCTCTTCACTGCTTCGGCGCCGCCGGCGAGATCTTCCACCGTGTTGAAGCGTGCACGAAACTTGGCATTGGCGGCGCGCAAGGCAAACTCAGGCTCGAGCTCCAGGTGGCGCGCGAGATTGACGGCGGTAAAGAGCAGATCGCCCAACTCTGACTCCATGGCGGCGCGATCCCGGGTACTACGGCTCAGCTCTTCTTCAAGCTCTCTGGTCTCCTCATGCAGCTTTGCGATCAGCCCACTGGCGTCCGGCCAGTCGAAGCCCACGGATGAGGCTCGTTTGCCCAGCTTTGCAGCCTCCAGGAGCGCTGGCAGATGCCGGGGAACGGAGTCCAGGAGACGCTGCGACAACGGCTCGTTGGAGGCCTTCTCCTGCCGCTTGATGGCGTCCCAGGTCTGCTTCACGTCTTCTGGAGTCTTCGCGACAGCATCGGCAAAGATGTGCGGATGGCGGCGGATCAGCTTTGCGTTCAAATTGGCGGCAACGTCTTCGATCGTGAAGTAGCCCTCATCTTCCGCCATCTGCGCGTAGAACAGGACCTGCAGCAGCAGATCTCCGAGCTCGTCCTTGAGGTCGGGCCACGCCCGGCGATCGATCGCGTCGAAGACCTCGTAGGTCTCCTCCAGCGTGTGGCGCTTAATGCTGTCGAAGGTTTGGGCGCGATCCCAGGGACATCCCTCGGGACCGCGCAGACGGGCCATGATCGCGATCGCTTCAGCGAGTGCTTCGGTGCGAGAGGACATAGGGACAGGGTAAGCCATACGCGGCGGAGCGGGCGTCACTGCGCGGCCGCGTTGTATGCTGTCTGGAATGGAACCTACGGAGAGCACGCGGAGGCGCTGGAAGTTGCTGCTGGTGATTCCCTACCTTGGGCTGTGCTTTCCCTGGGTGTACGCGCGCAACACTCCCGCGCTGTTCGGCTTCCCGTTCTTCTACTGGTATCAGTTCGTCTGGGTGGGAATCAGCTCGGCTTTGATGGGAATCGTTTATTGGAAGCTAAAGTACTAACCAGGACGACCTATCGCGAAGATGTATCACGACCGCCAGGTCCCTGCCGGGCTGGGGAACGATGAGGATTCAGGACTGGAAAGAACCCCACGCGCCAGCAAAGCCCTCGGAGCGACGTGGGGTTCCGTTTCCATGCAGCAAGCTCGCGTGTCGACGAGCCTGCGCACCCGGGTGTTTGAGCTCCCCGGGTGATCTTGTGTTACTGACGCAGCGAGGCTCGGGTGCCCGTCGCATCATTTCCTGATTGCGCCATGTTGGAGAGCAGTTGCACCTCGACCCGACGATTCTTGGCGCGTCCGGCTGCGGTGCGGTCGGAGGCGATCTGCTCATCCTTGCCGATGCCCACCAGGTAGAACTTGTGCGGCGGAATGTTGTACTTGGCGGAGAGATACTGCACAACCGCATCCGCCCGGCGCTGCGACAGTTGATAGTTGTACTGCGCATCGCCTACGGTGTCGGTACCGCCGGTGAGCTGGAGGATGTAGCCGCGCGTGTTGGTCAAATTCGCCGCGAGCTGATCCAGCTGTGACTTGTCGGCGGCGGTCAGCGCGGCCTTATCAAATCCGAAGGTGACGCTGACGTCCTGCAGTTGTTTGTACTGGTCCAGATTGGCGATCACACCGGAGAGCGAGTCGACCCGGTGAGTCGCCTCCTGCGCTGAGGACTGAGCCTGATCTGCAGCGTTGCCGGCCGCGAGGGCGTGCTGATTTGCATTGTTCGCGGCAGTCATTGCGTTGTTAACACCAGCCGTTGCCTTCTCATCAGTCGCCACGATGGTGTTGTGATCGGCGGCAGTCCTGCTATCCAGTTCATTCACATTCGCAACGATCGGCGCCGTCTGCGAGCGAACGTAGTTCTTGGTCGAGCAGCCAAGTGTCGCTCCCACCACAGCGAACGCGGCGACACCTAATAGCAAAGCGGAGTTCCGTTTTTGATTGAAGCTGCTGCGAGTGGTCATGCGCTTCTCCTTGATACTTGCTGCACGTCGAGAGGACGCGGCCATTTACATGGCTCTGCGCAAGAGGAGGTAGCACTTTGCGTGCCAATGCTATGTGGCTGATTCTGCGTGGCTTCATCTAAAGTGAGCGCTTCGTGGACCGTGTAGTTTTGTCCGGCACCGGGTGAAATCTACCCAAGCTGCTCAAGCCGGTGCGGGAGCATGCAAAGGACTGCGCCGACTCTGCGTTGGTTAGATCCAACCGCCATCAATAATGTAATTCTGATTCGTGATGGCCTGGCTGTCATCGGCTGCGAGAAAGAGCACGAGCCGCGCCACCTCTTCTGGAAGGATGTGCCGCTTGATGCATTGCCGCGACAGGATCTCCTTCTCGTACGCCGGCGACATCCACAGGCGGCGTTGCCGCTCCGTGAGAATGGCGCCGGGAAGCACGCAGTTCACCCGGATCGATGCCGGTCCCAGATCGTGCGCCAGGGATCGCGTCATGCCGATGACGGCCGCCTTCGCCGTGGTGTACACGAAGAGGTTTGCGGCCGGAATCATCCATGCGATCGAGCTCATGTTAATGATGGATCCTCCGCCTGCGTCGGTCATTCCCGGAGCCACGGCCTGAGCAGCAAAGAATTGATGCTTCAGGTTCACCGCAATCCGCTGGTCCCAGTATTCAGGCGTCACCTCTGCGAAGGTATGCCGATCGTCGCTCCCGGCATTGTTGACCAGGACCGTCGGCACACCGCAGGAACGCGCCACCACGGCCACCGCTTCGCGCAACGCGACGATGTCCGTGAGGTCGCAATGGTGAAAAGACGGAGGGTAGGTACACCGACTCGAGAGGTCCTCCACGAGTGCTTTGGAGTCATGGTCTGCAATATCGAGAAACGCAACCCTCGCGCCTTGCAGGGCAAACTGCTCCACCATCGCGGCACCAATGCCCTGGCCGCCCCCGGTAATCAGCACGGTGCGGCCGGCCAGGCTGGGATAGCGGGCATACCCCTGCATCACAGAATCCTCCTTCAGAGTCTCTATTCCGGCTCGGCAACGACCCGTTGCTTCTGAGTGCCCAAGCCGTCGATCCCGAGTTCGATGACGTGGCCTGCCCGCAAATACTTCGGCGGCTTCTGCCCAAGGCCCACTCCGGGAGGCGTGCCAGTGGAAATGATGTCGCCGGGCTGCAAACTCATGAAGCGGCTGAGATAGCTGACCAGATGGGCAACGCCAAAGACCATTGTGCTGGTTGATCCACGTTGGTATTCGTGGCCGTCGACTTGCAGCCAGAGTGTCAGACTCTGAGGATCGGGAACTTCATCCGCCGTCACCAGCCAGGGTCCGATCGGCCCGAAGGTATCAGCGCTCTTTCCCTTGGTCCACTGCCCTGTGCCTTCGATCTGGAATGCACGCTCCGAAAGATCGTTCACAACGCAGTATCCGGCCACGTGGCTGAGGGCATCCTCCTGCTTGACGTACTTGGCAGTCTTGCCAATGACGACGCCGAGTTCAACCTCCCAATCCGTCTTCTCCGAACCACGGGGGATGACCACATCGTCATTCGGCCCCATGATGGCAGAGGTCGCCTTCATGAACACCACCGGCTCAGCCGGAACAGACATCCCCGACTCAGCTGCATGATCCGAATAGTTCAGGCCAATGCAGATGAACTTGCCTACTCCGGCAACGCACGCACCCAGGCGGGGCTCTCCTTCCACCAAAGGAAGCGAATGTGGATCCAGCGAGCGAAGCTTTTCCAGGCTCGCTGCCGAAAGTGTGGTGCCGTGGATTTCGCTTACCACTCCCGAAAGGTCGCGAATCTGTCCCTCTGCCGTCAACAAGCCGGGCTTCTCCTCGCCCGCTCTACCAAATCGAACCAGCTTCATGTTCCTCCTAACGAATGACTGCGCTAAATGGCCCATCCGCCATCGATGATGTGGGTCTGCCCCGTTGTGAACGACGACTCATCCGAAGCGAGATACAGTGCGAGTTCGGCAATCTCTTCGGCCCTTCCAAGTCGTCCCATCGGTTGCCGCGCAAGAAACGCCGCGCGTGCCTTCTCGACATCCCCTTGTGCTGCCATCCGATCGTGGAGGGACGGTGTCTCGATCGTCCCCGGGCAGATGGCGTTGCAACGAATTCCCTTCTCCACGAAATCGGCTGCAATGGCCTTCGTCAGTCCGATCACCGCTGCCTTGGTGGTTCCATAGACAAATCGGTTGGGAGCGCCCTTGATGCTTGATGCGACCGACGACATGTTGAGGATGCTTCCTTTGCCTTGAGCGACCATACCCGGGAGAAAGGCCCGACAGGTGGTGTACATGGAGGTGACATTGAGGTCGAAAGAGAACTCCCAGTCCTGCGGAGTACACGCAAAGATGTCTCCCTGATGGACATACCCTGCGCAGTTGAATAAGACATCCACAGATCCAAGTTCCGCCGAGAGCGCAGCCACCGCTTCTGGATCGCGCACATTCAAGACGCGCGCATGGATGGCCGGATTTTCTGCGCTCAGCCGCTCTAACGCTTCGGCATTGACGTCCGTCGCCCACACGGTTGCTCCCTCCGATGCGAAACGCAGAGCACAGGCTCGTCCGATGCCCTGCGCGGCCGCTGTAATGACCGCTACCTTGTTCGCCAACCTACTGCTCACATGCCCCTCACTTTCTGTTGCGATGATTTGCCCGAAGCGCCGCTGCACCGGGATTCCATTCGGAATCCGGCTCCCGTGCTTGTGTCATGTTGGCCATTCTACGTGTCTCCTCTTGATGCTTCACGACGCCTCAAATCAGAAAAGGCGCGGAGCGAAGGATTCGGGGGTTAGCCGTGGGGTGCCCTTCACGAAGAGTGGACGATTTGGGCCGCCGCGACGTACGATCAGAGTTCACTCCGACACGGATCCATCCGTCCGGAGACTCACGGAATGCATGCCTTCCACCCGAAGGTCAGTCCATACCCCCTCACCGTGAGCGGCGTGAGAACGCTTGCGATCATTTTGCGATCATTTTGCGCTCCTGGGCGAGAAAGCAATCGGAAGAGCCTGAGGTGATGACATCAAGAAGCAATTGGTTACACGAACGCCCTCCCCGGATTCCCTCACGGACGTTCCACTTGCAACGCGCTCAGCCGAACAGGAGGTCAACCTTGGCGTTACCATGCAGCGTGCGGGGGATCTGGAAGCTGCGGTCGAATGCTTTCGGCGTGCCCTGGCGCTCGAGCCGGCGTGCTATGAGGCCTACAACAACCTCGGCAGCGTCTTCGCCTCGCTCAAGGACTGGGAGACTGCACTCATCTTCGTTCGTGCCGCGGTCGCTCTGAAGCCGGATTCAGCTGAGATTCACAGCAACCTCGCACTGCTTCTCCTTCACGAAGGCCAGACTGAATCCGCCATTGCAAGCTACCGTCAGGCAGCCGCGCTGAAGCCAGACGATCCAATGCACGCCAATTCCCTCGGCAATGCACTTCGTGTCGCCGGAGAGTATCTGGAGGCGGAGGCTTGGTTGCACAAAGCGCTTTTCCTGAAGCCGGATTTTGCCGAGTGTTACGTCAACCTTGGCTTCCTCTTCTACGAACAGCAAAAGCCAGCTTCGCTGGTTGAGGAGTGCTATCGGAAGGCGATTGCGCTCAAGCCGGATCTGGCTCAGGCACACGTCAATCTGAGCCATTGCCTCTTGCGCCGCGGCGACTTCGCCGCCGGTTGGGCGGAGCACGAATGGCGATGGAAATGGAAGGACTTCCCATCCCCGAAGCGGAACTTCACCCAGCCGCAATGGCAAGGCGAGCCGATCGAAGGAGCACGGATCCTGCTCCACGCGGAGCAAGGGTTCGGCGATACGATCCAGTTTCTGCGCTATGTACCGATGGTCACTGAGCGCGGTGCAAACGTCATCCTGGAGGTTCATCCCGAGCTTCGCAGCCTGGCGGCCAGCACGTTGGATGGAATCGCAGTGATCTCCCGCGGAGACCCGCTCCCGGAGTTCGCGTGGCAATGCCCTCTGATGAGCCTGCCATTGGCCTTCGGCACGGAAATGCAAACCATTCCTGCGAGGGTGCCCTACCTGGTCCGCCGAGAAGAAGCTCCGACCTGGCTGATGCAGGAGCATGGTTCGGACCTCCGCGTTGGCCTGGTATGGGCCGGCGGCGCCATCAACATCATTGACCGGGAACGTACTCTTTCCCTCGCGGCCTTCAGTCCGCTGTGGCGGGTTGAGGGCGTTTCGTTCTTCTCTCTGCAGCGCGGCGCAGTCAGTCTTGAAGCGGAGTCAGGACCCCTGCTGTTTGCAGGATGCCAGCCTCAAACAGGAGACTTCGCAGCAACGGCTGCAGCGGTGTCTCACCTCGACCTGGTCATCTCGGTCGATACTTCGGTTGCGCATCTGGCGGGAGCCCTTGGCAAGCCCGTCTGGATCATGCTTCCCGTCAGATCAGACTGGCGCTGGTTCACGGGGAGGCAGGACAGTCCCTGGTACCCCGGGGCCACGCTCTTCCGGCAGCAGACGCAGGGAGATTGGGGACCGGTGATCGCCGAGGTAGCGGCTGCACTGTCTCGCCTCGCGGCGGATCACGCATCCTGACGCCGCGGCATTCGTGAGTAACATCGACGCCTCGAACCGGCCGACACGAGCAGCCTCGCCACCAAGCCTCTGCCTATACAACTGCCTTTCCTGTTGCCTATCCTGTGTCCAGCGGATGTGGAGGAGACGGCTCACAACATGCTGCAGCGGACCTGGTGGCGAACTCATTCTCCGTTTGGAAGTCTTATCCGTTCCATCCTTCTCGCCTCCATCGCTGGCTGGTTCTTCGCAGGGGTTGCGCAGACGCCGGATACGCCGCAGACCGTCTCCGGCAGCGTGCTTGATGCGGTCTCGGGGCAGCCGGTGTTCCGGGCGCTGGTGCGGCTTGGCTCGCGCGCGGTACTGACGGATTCGGAAGGTCATTTCAGCTTTGCCAATGCGGATCCAAGCGCGCTGAACATCACCGCGATCAAGCCGGGATACTTCTTCGCCGAAGGCCTGAACGAGCCCACGGAGATCAGCCTCAACCCGGGCACGCTGGCCGACCCGGTGCAGCTTCGGCTCTATCCGGAGGCCATCGTCAAGGGCTCGGTGAGCGATCAGAACGGCGCGCCGCTGGCCAACGTCAGCATCGAGGCCTATCGCAACCTCTCCGAAGGCGCAGGACGACGCTGGGTCCCGGTGGCTGCCACCCATTCGGATTCGCACGGCAACTACCGCATCCCGCTTCGCACGGGCGACTATCGCATCGAATCAGGCTACTTCCGCACTTCCCCCGCGTCCGCGGTGTTG
>Ga0116230_10005066_pt1 | contig 12915 bp, 13 predicted proteins | sample S1TSphfallax_3_FD_88678 | JGI IMG/M metagenome (GOLD analysis project Ga0116230, IMG submission 88678) | Host-associated microbial communities from peat moss isolated from Minnesota, USA - S1T2_Fd - Sphagnum fallax MG | ecosystem: Host-associated > Plants > Peat moss > Unclassified | place...
GGGACATCGAGAGGATCGACCCATAGACGAGAAACGTGATCCCCGTAACGAGCACGTAGCCCACAGCCGGTGCGATAAAATGCCCACGCATGGATCGCTGCAGAAAGTAAAGGCTGGCGTAGGCGGCGACGGCGAGTGCGCCGAGCGACACCAGGCGCAGCTCCGGCGCTCTAAAATCCCAGCGTGGTCGCATCATGGGGAAACAGTGTCGTCATGATGGCTAGGGGTGACCGCTCAAAATCACAAAATAGCTCAGGTCCGCTTCGCCTGCATGATGAAAAAAAAGCGACACGGCGCACGCTATCGTCAAGCAATGGCAATGACTCTGCCGGTTCACAAGCCCGAGGTTCTTGCTCTTTGGCTCGATCTGCGGTCTGCGTTCGGCACGCCTGAGGTCTCTTGGGATGCCGCTGGCATCTTTTCCAAAAATTGCTGACGCTTCACAACGAGCGGCAATGTATTGCCGAAACATATTGCCGCCGGCGGCGCCGGCGTGCCGCTAACCAAGGCTGTACTCACTTCGTTTGAGATTATTAGTCAACAGCAAGCAATGGCACGCGTTTTGCAAGACGGTATACATGAACGCCGCATCAGCAGAGGAAGTCGCAAAAACCGCCACCTCAAACGAAGATACAGAGGCGCTGCGTGCATATGAACGAAGAATGCAAAGCCTGTACGAAGCCAACGGCTTTATCTTGATAAAGAATGTGCTGGACGCTGGGACTGCGTTGCGGCTACGTCGCTACATAGCGGGTTGTTTTGCAAGCGAATCAGATAGGAAACCATACGACCTCATCTCAAACGGACCGATCGGTTCGATAAAAGGGGATATCTACAATAGGTTTCACGAAGTGTATAGGGAACTCTTCTTCAAGAGCACCTTCGTCTTTCACTTGAAACTCCTGCTAGGAGATAATTTTGTCCTGATTCCCGACACGGGCATCCACAAGAACTCGTTTGGCTCCTGGCACAAAGATGTCAGAGCTCAACAAAACGCCGGAGTGACCTGTCAATGGGAGGAGGATTATCGGATAGTTACCATTGGACTCTATTTTCAGAACAATACACCGGAATACGGTGGTGGACTGGAAATCCTCCCTGGCACGCATGCAGTAAGGTTCCCACAATACCCTCCCGATACGAAAGGGCATCTCATACCAAGTGAACCCGGCGACGTCTTGATTTTCAATCAAAACCTAGATCACAAGGCGACTTGGCCCTCTGCTCCCCTCACTGAAGAGCACACCAAGTATTCGGCGTTCCTTGCGGCTTCAAGTAACAACGCACATGCCGAAAAATACATGGATTTTCTAAAAACCAGGCGAGACTACGGTTGGCTCCCGGGCTATTCGTATCCGGAGGACTTGCAACGTCATGCGAAAGCAGAGGGATATGCGCTTGCTGTGTAGCGACTTCTCTGGGAAGCCGCATACAAAACACCTGCCGGACTATGATTCCGCGATCAATTCGAATGGCATACGAATTTCTTCTGATCAAACCCGATCTGCTCGAGGATAGCTGCGATTACCTAAACTTGCCGAATGCTGGCGACCGCGCCTGCTCCAATCGTTGACGCATTACCGTCAAATTCCCGTCGGCGCCGGCTCTTTCTTGTCCCGAGTTAGTAGTTCACATTTAAGCCAAACCTCATCGAGGCGCCGCAATCGAAAAAAACTCTCTTGCGTCGCGCTCTATGATCGCCAGTGTGCGCAAGGAGTTACCGCTGCCGTGGCTAAGAAGAACCGTAGCCAGCAGCGGTCTAGCGGAAGTTGCCGCCCCCTTGTCGTTCGACGGGCGACCGGGAATCGCCCAAAGGCCAGAGCGATATCCCCTCGGACGGGTTGTGTGAATTGGTTTGGCACGTCGATTGCATATCCCTCAGGGCAAGTGTCGACGGTTTGATCCGGTGTCCCAGCTGAACCTGTTTTTTCAAAACCATCGGCCCGCAAGCCACGGTGCCTACTAGGAACGGCCGGCGCAACGGATTTGCCACGCGGCAGATCGTCCGGCAACGCTTTACTCGATTCAAGGACCAGTATGTTGAACGGAAAGGTAATTCTCATAACGGGCGGCACGGGTTCTTTCGGCAGAAAATTCGTCGAAACGATAATGAACCGCTATGAACCGAGGAAGGTCATCATCTACTCCAGGGATGAACTGAAACAGTCGGAAATGGCGCAGGACTTCTCCGCCCGCTGCATGCGCTACTTCATCGGCGACGTGCGCGATCGGGAACGGCTCGTGCAAGCGATGAGCGGCGTCGATTTCGTCATTCACGCGGCCGCATTGAAACAGGTTCCCGCCGCCGAGTACAACCCCATGGAGTGCATCAAGACGAACATACACGGCGCCGAGAACGTGATTCACGCCGCACTGACCAACAATGTCGACAAAGTGATCGCACTGTCGACCGACAAGGCGGCGAGTCCCATCAATTTATACGGCGCGACCAAACTGGTCTCCGACAAACTATTCACGGCTGCCAACAACGTCGTCGGGGCTCATCGAACTCGCTTTTCGGTCGTCCGCTACGGCAACGTGGTCGGATCGCGCGGATCGGTGGTCCCTTTATTCAAGAAGTTTATCGCAGAGGGCTATCGCTACCTACCGCTGACGGACGACCGAATGACTCGATTCTGGATCACGCTGCCGCAAGGAGTGGAATTCGTGCTCACCAATTTCGCCAGGATGCATGGGGGAGAGATCTTCGTACCCAAGATTCCGTCGGTCAAGGTGGCGGACCTTGCCGCCGCGATGGCGCCAGCTCTGCCGCTCAGGATCGTCGGCATTCGACCAGGGGAGAAGCTTCACGAAATTATGTGCCCGGCGGACGACTCCCGGCTTACGATCGAGTTCAACGACCACTATGTCATCAAGCCGTCGATCCAGTTCGCGGAGGAGATCGACTATACCTATGACCGCCTAGACGAACATGGAGCACCGGTTCCCGAGGGGTTCGAATTCCACTCCGGCACGAACCCCCATTTCCTCAGCCGGGATGAAATCGCCGCCATGAATCAGGTCGTGGAACACCTCGCGCCAGCTTGCGAGGCCGTTGCATGAGTTGTGTGTGCATCCTCGATTACGGATCGGGCAACGTCAAATCCGTATTCAATCTCTTCGCCGCCATCGCAGACCGCGTACTCGTTTCAAACAACCCGGACGATATCGAGAGTGCCACTCATATCGTACTGCCAGGCGTGGGCGCCTTCGGCGCCGCAATGCGGAAGATGAGCGAGGCTCTGCCGCTCGATTTTCTCGAACGCGTCGTTCTTCGCAGACGACGTCCGTTCCTCGGAATCTGCGTCGGGATGCAGGTACTCGCGACTCGCGGGCTCGAATTCGGTGACTTCGAGGGACTGGGGTGGATCGACGGAAGCGTCGAGCCGCTGCACTGCCCGCACCAGCCGCTGCCGCATGTGGGATGGAACAACGCCACGCCCTCCCGCCCATCGCCGCTGTTCTCATGTTCGGACACGGATCCTGATTTCTATTTTGTCCATAGCTACGCGATGCGGCCAGCCGACCCCGGAGCGGTGACCGCGACGACGCACTACGGCGAGGAGTTCTGCTGCGCGATCCAGCAGGACAACCTGTTCGGCGTGCAATTCCATCCCGAAAAGAGCCAGCGAGCCGGTGTCGAACTCGCGAAGCGATTCGTTGCATACTCATGAAGAAGAACCGCCTCATTCCGGTCTTGTTGCTGCGCAACGGTTGGCTGGTCCAGAGCAAGCAATTCAGCCGCTACCAAAATCTCGGCAATCCGGTCTCCGCGGTGAGGCGCCTGAGCGAATGGGCCTCCGATGAGCTGATCTATCTGGACATCAGCGGCGACAATGCACACGATCTGCGCCGCGACGATCTGGCGCATCCGAACCGCCACAGCTTTCTCGAGATCATCGCGGACGTTTCGCGCGTCGCGCGGATGCCAATCACCGTCGGTGGACGCATCCGCCTCCTCGGCGACATTGAGAAGCGGCTCGCCGTTGGGGCCGACAAGGTGGCGATCAACACCGCAGCGATCGAGAGCCGCGATTTCGTCGCCTGCGCAGCCAAGGAATTCGGCTCCCAGTGCATCGTCGTGTCAATCGATGTGAAGGCGAGGGAAGACGGCACACAGGTCGTGGTAAGCCGTGGCGGCAGACAGCTGACCACACATCAACCGGTGGCGTGGGCTCAGACCGTCGAACAGCTCGGAGCGGGCGAAATCCTGTTGAACTCGGTCGATCGCGACGGCATGAAAATCGGATACGACATAGCGCTGCTCGAGTCGGTCGCCAGCGCGGTACGAATTCCGGTCATCGCCTGCGGAGGTGTCGGCGACTGGTCGCATTTCGCGGAGGCACTGACCCGCACCCGCGTCGATGCGGTCGCCGCTGCCAACATATTTCACTACAGCGATCAGAGCGTCTATCACGCCAAACAGTATCTGTACGGGCGGGGTCTCAACGTCCGCCGCGCTGATCTTCTCGAGGTCGAGGAAGCCCATGCTTCGTGAAATGAAATATTGCAGTCGCTGCATGTACCCGGCAATCGCCGTCAATCTCGCGCTCGACACCGAGGGAATCTGCTCTGCCTGCCGCACGGCGGCCGCATTTGAGTCGCTGACACCGGAGTTCTGGGCGCACCGGAGATCCAGATTCGAGCAGGTCATCGAGCAGATTCGCGGCAAGAGAGATGCCGATTACGACTGCATCATCCCTGTCAGTGGCGGCAAAGACAGCTACTACCAGACTCACATTATGGTGGCCGAGTACGGATTGAAGCCGCTGTTGGTCACCTATCATGGTAATAATTATCTGCCTGAGGGTGACCAGAACCGCGACCGCATGCGTCACGCGTTCGATGCGGACCATCTTGTATTCGGTCCCAGCGTCGCGGTGCTCAAAAAACTGAATCGTCTCTGTTTCAGGAAGATGGGCGACATGAACTGGCACGCGCATTGCGGTATAATGACCTATCCGGTTCAGGCCGCGGTCCGATTCAAAGTGCCGCTCATGATCTGGGGCGAGATTGCCTGGGACATATCGGGGATGTTCGAACCGGACGACTTCGTCGAATTCAGCGCGCGGGTCCGCCACGAACATGCGCTGCGCGGTTTCGAATGGCACGATTTGACGGGTGATCCCGCCGAACCACTCACGGAACGCGATTTCGCCTGGGCCAAGTACCCGAGCGATGCGGACATCCTCAAGGTCGGTGTCAGGGGTCTCTACATCGGCAATTTCTTCAAGTGGGACCCAAACCGGCACACCGAATTCGTACAAGAAAAATACGGCTTCAAAGTCTCTTCGATGCCGTTCGAACGAACCTACCGTACGGGCTCGAATCTCGACGATCGGTATGAAAACGGAGCTCATGATCTGCTCAAGTTCATCAAGTTCGGTTACGGACGCGCTTCGGACCACGCCTCTAAAGACGTTCGCACGGGCTACATGACGCGGGAAGAGGGTATTGCCATGGTCAGAAAGCACGATCACGTCGTCTCCCGCGATCTCGCATACTGGCTCGATTACGTCGGCATGAGCGAGGACGAATTTTGGGCGACCGCGGATGCATTCCGCGATCCGCGCGTGTGGTGGATAGAGGATGGTGCGTGGTGGAAGCACAACATTTGGGGAGAGCCCTCAGCCTACGGCCCAGTGCATCTCAGGCGCGACGAATGGCGGCGCTATCGGGTTGACGCGACATGAGTGACCAGTCCTTCCGGGAGCGCGAGATCAGACCGCCGGCTCTGATGGCGGAACAGCGAGCTGCGGCGCTCACAGATATCGGCCGGCTCCTCTCCCGGTACCCGGAGTTCATCCATGTCGGCTGTCCGGCTTGCGGGGCCGAAAGCGCCAGTCCACGATTCCAAAAGAACGGCATGTGCTACGTCGACTGTGGCGAGTGCGAGACGTTCTACATCAATCCGCGGCCGAGTCCCGCGCTGCTCGAATGGTTCTACAGCGGATCACCGAACTACGAGTATTGGAACAAGGTTGTGTTTCCAGCCTCCGAGGATGCCCGGCGGCGAAGAATCTTCGTGCCGCGCGTCGATCAAGTATTGGCGCTATGCCGCAAGTACTCGGTCGCAAGCGAGTCGCTGCTCGAGGTGGGCGCCGGTTTCGGGACCTTTTGCGCCGAGCTCAAGTCCCGGGGTGTCTTCTCGAGGATCGTGGCGGTCGAGCCAACCCCGGATCTTGCGGCAACCTGCCGGGAGCGCGGCTTCGAAGTGGTCGAGGCTCCGGTCGAACGCCTGCCGGACACGCACGCGGCATCATTCGACATCGTCGCGAGTTTTGAGGTGATTGAGCACCTATTTGCACCACGCGAATTCATCGCTCATGCGGTACGCCTGCTCAAGCCGGGAGGCCTTTTGATGGCAACCTGTCCGAACGGGCGCGGATTCGACATCGAAACACTGGGGTCGTCGAGCAATACCGTGGATCACGAGCACCTGAACTACTTCAGTCCCACTTCGCTGACTTCGATGCTCGAGAAGAGCGGTCTCGACGTATTGGAATGCCTCACGCCCGGTCGACTGGATGCCGAACTGGTCCGCAACAAGATTCTCGATCAGGAATTCGACGTCACGCACCAGCCCTTTCTCAGGACTGTACTGATCGACGAATGGGAACGCTGCGGATCCGCGTTCCAGCAGTTTCTGATCGATCAGCGGCTTTCGTCCAACATGTGGATCGTCGCGCGCGCACCCGTGCGTGCGGGGCGACCGTAGCGAAGAACATCGCCGGTCCGGCCGCGCAATTCGAGTCCAGCTCTTTCCGCGACGCGCACCGAGGCAATGTTGCCGACTTTGATGAGCGCGCTCACTTCACCGGCGATCCGTGCAAGCAAGGCGACGAGCATAAGAGTTCCGAGTCCCCGGCGCCGGGCGGCGGGGGCAACAGTCCACGAAACGAGGTGCACTCCGTCCGCGAAGTCTACCCGCAAGCTACCGATCGGCAAGCGGTCCCATTCCGCGATGTAAAGCTCGCGAGCCGGGTCGGCGAGCGTTCGTGCGAGCCATGCGAGATGCTCAGCAAGCGGCACCGGATCGGTGCAGTGACTTGCCTGCCGTGTGGCCGGATCGTTGCGCCACTCGAGAAGCAGCGGCGCGTCCCGCAACGTGGCACGCCGCAGTTGCAGGCGAGAGGTCATGCGAGCAGGCCTTGTGCTGTCAAGACCCTGTGGAGGATGGCGGCTCTATCCCAATCTTCGAGCGTGTCGATATCCTCGACGCGCCATCTCGGCAGAATGAGGGGGCGGGAGTCGTCGAAGTACAGCGTGGTCTGCGCCATGAATCGCGGCACATTGAGCCAGTAGAATTGACCGGCGTCGTGATAGGCCTCCGGCAGATCCTGCGAGCGGGTCGACCGGAATTCGGGCCAATACATGGCCAGCGTTCCCTGCTCCGTTGATTTCAGAGCGCGAAAAATCGGAAAAGCAAATCGGGTGACGGTGAACACCGAGCCGCAGCCGTGCGCGACCAGCTCGTCATGGGCGGCCCGCAGATCGGCAGATTGGATGAACGGTGCGGTCGCGTAAATGCAGCACGCCACATCGGCCGGTTCGCCTTGACCGCTCAGCCATTGCAAGGCGTGAAGTATCACCGGTGCGGTGGGCGTAAAGTCGTCCGCCAGTTCCTCCGGCCGCCTGAAATTGCATTCCGCACCCGCCTCATCGGCCAGCGTCGCAACCTCGTCTGAATCGGTGCTGACGATGATGCGATCGAACAGACCGGAACGGCGCGCGGCGTCAATGGAGTGGACCAGCATCGGTACGCCGTTGAACAGTTTAATGTTCTTCCCGGGGATGCGTTTGCTGCCGCCGCGCGCGGGAATCACGGCAACCGTTCGTTTTCGGTCTGCGGACGGCGAAGCAATCACTTGAGCGCGTGCCACGTGAGCGGAGTGCCGCGCTTCTGGGCGTGCTTCACCGTCATGCCGAGAACGGTGTTGAGGAGTTTAGGTGCGAGGCCGAGGCCCGGCCGAATCGCGCGCAGATTCTGAGGCGTCAAAGGCTCGCCGGCCGCCATGTCCCGTACGATGTACAGCGACCGACGCAGCCCCAGCGACTTGCGGTCTTGGTCCGTGGTTCCGTAGTGCACACCGCCAAGCGCGCGCCAGGCGCGCTCGGTCTCCGTCACGAGCAGCCGCATCTCCTCAGGCTCGAGTGAGAACGCGGCATCGACTCCGCCGTCGGCACGGCTCAACGTAAAATGCTTCTCGATCACGGTCGCGCCGAGCGCGACCGCGGCGACTGCCGCGCCCACCCCCATCGTGTGATCCGATAGGCCGGTGTGACAGCCGAATAGCGTGCGCATGTGAGGAATCGTGTTCAGATGCGAATGATCCGGCAGGGCCGGATAAGAACTCGTACATTTGAGCAGGACGAGGTCGACACAGCCGGCACTTCGCGCGGCGTCGACCGCTTCGTCCAACTCGGCGATGGATGCCATCCCAGTCGAAATTATCAAGGGTTTGCCCGTTGCCGCAACCCTGCGTATGAGCGGCAAATCGACATTCTCAAAACTGGCAATCTTGTAGGCTGGCGCCCCGAGAGCTTCCAGGAAATCCACCGCAGTCTCGTCGAACGGCGTCGAGAAACAGGCCATCCCGAGCCGGTTTGCGAGTTCAAATATCGGCGCGTGCCACTCCCAGGGCGTCTGCGCCTGACGGTACAGCTCGTACAGCGAAACTCCGCTCCACAGGCTCGCTAGGTCGTCAATGTGAAACTCTTTTGTGTCCAGGTCGAGCGTCATTGTGTCCGGCGTGTAGGTTTGAATCTTGAGGGCGTGCGCGCCGCTCCGGGCAGCCGCCTCGACAATGTCGAGGGCGCGTTCGAGGGACTGGTTGTGATTCCCCGACATTTCTGCGATTACATACGGTGGCTGCTGAGGACCGATCAAGCGCCCCGAGATCGTGATGTCTTTCATCGGAGGTACCCCCATTTCAGGATGTTGTTCAACGGATTGCATGTTCCAACTCGCTGACGACGCGGTCTTGGTCGGCGTCGCTCATTGCGGCGAAGATCGGCAGGCTGATTGCCTCACGGTAGTATTGCTCGGCACACGGAAAATCACCCGGCGAGAAGCCGAGCCGCCGGTAATACGGATGCAGATGCACGGGTAGGTAATGAACGTTGACCATGATCCCTGCATTTCTCAGCCGCTCCACCACCTCGCGGCGGCTCTGCAGGATTGCCGGCAGCGACAAGCGAACAACATAGAGGTGCCACGCGGACTCATCAAAAGGATCCTCGAGAGGGAGCTGCAGCGGCAGCCCGCTCAACATCTGGTGATAGCGGCGCGCAAGATGGCGCCGCCGTGTGAGGAAGGTGTCCAGCCTGCGCAGTTGCGATGCTCCGAGCGCCGCCTGCAGGTCGGTCATCCGGTAGTTGAAGCCGAGCTCGAGCATCTGGTAATACCAGGGACCGTCCGGCTCGCAATCCATCTCTGCTGCATCCCGTGTGATGCCGTGACTGCGCAAGGCGCAAAGCCTGTGGTGAAGCGCGGCGGTGTTCGTGAGTACGACTCCACCCTCGCCCGTCGTAATAATCTTCACGGGGTGAAAACTGAAGACGGTCATATGAGCGTGGGCACCGCTGCCAACCGGAAGCCCGTGGTGCGTTGCGCCGACCGCGTGGGACGCATCCTCGATCACACAAAATCCGAATTCGGAGGCGAGCTCCCATAGCCTACGCATGTCTGAGCTGCGTCCGGCGAACGCCACCGGGATGACGATCTTCGGCAGCGTCCCATCGCCCGCGGAGCGCCGCAGTTTGATCTCCAAGGCCTCCATGTCAAGGCACCAGCTGCGGGGATCGATGTCCACGAAGTCCACGTCGGCGCCACAATAGCGCGCGCAGTTGGCCGATGCGACGAAAGTGTTCGGGCTGGTCCAAACCCTATCACCAGGGCCCAGGCCGGCGGCGAGGCATGCGATGTGGAGGGCCGACGTCGCACTGGTCACCGCGACAGCGTAACGAGCGCCCGATCGCGCGCAAAGCGCTGCTTCAAACGCCGGAACCGCCGGTCCCTGGGTGAGCCAATCCGAACGCAGCACGTCCTCGACCGCGGCGATGTCGGTATCGTCGATGACCTGTCGGCCGTAGGGAAGCGGTTGCATTAGTTGGTTCCTACCTGCCTAAAATGGCGGTCAAATGTCCCAGCCCCGCATCAACCCCTTCGACGCCGTAATTGCGCTCGCCCACCGCATGGAACGCGACGGGACCTTGAATGAGGAGTGCCGGTTGCGCGTGGATGCTGCGGCCGCAGCCATTCTTGACGGTCGTGCCTCGGTTCTCGTGACCTGCGGATGGGCCTATGGCGGGTTCAGTGTGTCGATGGCTGACGCCATGAAGAGCTATGCCGTGCACCGCCATGGCATCCCAGCATCCGCGATCGTGACCGAAGTCGCACCCCGCGATACGGTAGGTGAGGCGGTCTTCACCAAGCGGCATCTCGCCGTCCCCAGGCGCTGGTCGCGCGTGCTGGTAGCAACGAGCGACTATCATTTGCCGCGTGCGCTCGCCCTGTTCTCGTTCGTTTACGGCCCACGGATGCACGTCGACGGCATCGCGGCCGGAGAGGCGCAACCGCGAGTGCCCGATTGTTCGGAAGTCGCATCTTTGCGTGCATTTCGAGCAACGTTTGAGGGAATCGCAAGCGGCGACGACGCCGCAATCTTCGAGCGGCTGTGCAAGAGTCATCCGTTTTACAATGGAGTCGTGCATCCCAAATGGTCCGCTCATATGTGATCCCGCAGCGGGAGAGCGCCCTGAAAACGCGCCAAATACGCCTGAAATTGGGCACTACGGAATGCATCCAGACGACGCGGATCGGACTTAAAGTCGTCGAGCCGCTGAAGCGTCGAATCGACGCTTTCCGGCGGTATCACATCCGGATGAACCACGGCGAGTTGCGCCGCACTCTGGCAGGTCACGAGTGGATTCAGAATTGGGATGGAGTTTCGCAAAAAATACAGCGAGGCCGTGGAGGCGAGGTCGTACATCAGGCACAAGTCACAGTGGCGCATGTGTTCATCAAGGGTTTCCCGGGTGAACTGCTCGAGCTGCCGCCGATCGATGCCGAGCAACACGCTCAAAAGATTATGAATGGAGTATCCCGGCTTGCATCGTATCTTCACCGCAACACCATTGCTGCGGCACCAATCGACGACGCGCCGCAGTCCAGCAAGATAAACATCCGTCGGTGCGAACGGGACGCCCGACAGCGACAGGCTGTTTAGCATCAGCGACAGGGTTCGCAAACCGGCGGACGCCATGCTGCTGCCGACAAAGCGTTCTGGGTAGCAAAGATGCGATTGAGCTACCGCGCGGCCGGCCGAGTCGCACACGGAGCGACCCTGGATTGGATGTGTCAGCACCACAATGTTGGAATAGTTGAACTCGATGTCCGCGCATACCTTGCTGTGGGGAAGCATCATGATCGGCAGGGAGCGGCTCTCGGCAAAGCTGACCAGGGGACCGAGAAATCCTGAGTCATGTTCCGACAGCACTAATTTGACCGGTTCGATTTCGCGGAAGTACCTCTGCAATTCACGGTAGGTTGCCCACTGAGCGCGGTAGGATTGCGTGATGTGCTCGATCTGCCGACTACGCCACACCGGCGCGGAAATGCGGGGGGCGAGCAAATCTTCCAGCACGGGTCGCAGCGCGCGCGTCAGTGCCGCAAGTTGGGCCTCTTCCGGGGCTTCGAGCCTCGCGAAGATGCAATCCGGGGTGGTCAGGCCGATCTGGTGTCGGGCCGGGATTGAGATGTCCCAAAACCTGGCCTTCAAGTTGATGAGCGCCGTATTCGCTGCCTGCAATTCGTCACGGAAGTAGTCGACGTCGTAGAAGCAAGTAGGGAGATGAGTCAGGATGAGGCGGCCATCGGCGGCGGGGGCATTGCCTTGCAGGTCGGGAATCGAATAGTCGGGGACTGCGCGAGATAGGCTGTCATGGGCCACACACGGGCTCCCCTGGAGCTGCAGTCGCTCGATCAGCAACTCGGCGGGGAGGAACGAGGGAAAGAAGTATTGGGCAGGGTTGGTGCTTCTAAAAATATGCGTCGTGCGTCCCCGATACCGCTCTTCCACACGCGGCCATAGATCGGTGTACCAGTCGAGAGTCATGAGTAGGTAGTAAAGGTTAAGGTGTTGCCACCCGGCGATGCGCAGATCCATCCCGAACTTACTGAGGGTGCGGTCGATCTCTGCCTCGACGGCATAGGCACTTGAGTGAGCATCGCTAGCGTTGACGTGGTACGGCCTTCCGCCAGCGGCCTGTAGCAGTTCCACGTTGCGTAACTCTGCCGCTAACGCCGGATCGCCCAGTTGCGGGTCGAACAGGTGAACCTCGTAATCTGTCCACTGCGCACAAAGCTGTTGCGCCGCCGGAATGTCCCCTGGATACAGAATGACGATTACGTCGCGCATGAGTACGCTCAACCGGCCGCGAACGGTTGGGGTGAAACGCCCAGGCAGGCGCGTTTCCGGATGTGGAGGGCGGAAGAAATCTCCGATGCAAAGCAGTCAAGGTCACAGCACGGTGAGCAGGGCAGCCGGACACCAACAAGGGTGAGAAGGGACTCGCTTGGGGCTGGCAAGATGTGTCCGATATTTGACGCCATCCCCGATGGATGCACGATCCGTGCCAGATAGTTTCCGACATATCGTCAAGGTCTTGCCGTTATCGCCAGCGCAGGCGGCCGAGAATTAGGGGGAGAATTGTTCTGCCTTGAGGACTTTACCTCGGCGTCGAATCCTCGAGACGCGAGATCAGGCTGATGCCGATCGATTCGGCGCAGCGGCCATGTGCGAAGATTCAGGAATCACAAAATAGCATAATTAATTCAATATCTTATGCTATCCAACCGAGCGCGCTATGGCATCATACGGACATCACAAATTCCGCCATGAAGGCGAGAGA
>Ga0116230_10005068_pt1 | contig 12913 bp, 6 predicted proteins | sample S1TSphfallax_3_FD_88678 | JGI IMG/M metagenome (GOLD analysis project Ga0116230, IMG submission 88678) | Host-associated microbial communities from peat moss isolated from Minnesota, USA - S1T2_Fd - Sphagnum fallax MG | ecosystem: Host-associated > Plants > Peat moss > Unclassified | place: USA...
AATTGATTACATAATATTTACATACCTACATGTTTTTCCATTTAGAATTTACAAAAGATATTAGTTTTGCCAAGATATAGGGGTCTAACTAAGAAAAGATATTGATTTTACCAAAAGGTGGATATTTAACCAAAAAGTAAAAGGGTTTTGTCGAAAGGTGGAAGTTTAGTTAAAAAAAATATTAGTTTTGCCCAAAAATACAAGTTTAACTAGGAAAATGTAAAGGTCTTATTGAGACATAGTGGTTGACCTAATAAATAAGAGATTTGGTCAAATGGTAGAAATTTAACCAAGAGAAAATATAATTTTGCCGAAAGATAGGGATTTACTTGAGAAAAGGTAAAAGTTTTACTAAGAGGTAATGGTTTAGCCAATAAATAAAGAAATTTTGTTGAAAATTAAAAGTTTAGCCAAAAAAAATATTAATTTTGCCAAAAGGTAGAGCTATAACCAAAAAATAAATAGGTTTTGCCAAAAGTTAAAAGTTTAGTTAGGAAGTAGATAGATTTTACTAAGTGCTAGTGTTTAGTTTGGAAGTAGAAAGATTATGGTGAAAGATAAAAATTTAGTCAAGACAAATAGAAGTTTTGTCAAGAAAAGATAAAAGTTTTGTTAAAAGGTAAAGAAAGGATAGAGGTTTTGCCACAAGGTAGAGATGTAGTTGTAAAAAGATTTTGCTTTTGTTAAGAAAAAAAGGTTTATTTAACAAGAGATAAAGGATTTTGCTTGGAAAGTAAAAAATTAATGGAAAAATAGGTAGGTAGTTAGGAGGGGGGGTGAATTGTTAGTTGATAAGTAAGGCCAAGATGTAGGTTAGTAGGGTAACTAGGTGGTAAGGTAGTATAGAGGAAGGGTTGAGAAAAAAGTCTTAAAACAAAATTCATAGGTCAAGAAACCAAGAGCAATTGATTGATAAGGTATGATGAAAGATTGCAGCCCATCCTATAGACAGTGGTGCATTGATGGGTGTTAGTTCACTATGGCCCGTAAATAGAACCATGAAGGTGTAGTTCAATGTTCAGTGGATATCCAAAAAATCAAAATATTTGCATTGGATATTGACCAACTATCAATAATGATATTTGATGGATATCATTATGGGTGATATTTAGGTTGATATATGAAGTGCCAAATGTCAGCCATTTTGATATTTGAGAATTATGTTGGATTTCAAAGATGTTGATATTTGGCTTAAATATCAAATTTACAGCCAAATATTAAGGTTAGTAATTACTAAGTAGGTTAGGATACTAATTAAGTTAAATTTGTAACATTAATTTACTTAATTTTTTCATTTTCTTGATGCATTCAGGATCACGAAAATCCCTAGTCAATTTAAAATTGTTCTAACCACATATTTTCATAAGCCTTTTCAAAGTTGTAATGAACAATAATTATTATCATGGCTGTATTTTTTTGAAAAAGTAATTTATGATTTTTTTCAAATTTAAAAAATATATATTTGTGACAAACATTAGTAAAATATATGATTGAATTTATGACTAATATTTTAGTCATAAAAAAATGATTAATAGCCATGAAGTCATTACAATCATGTATTATAAGAGTCATTTAAGATGATGTGGCACATTTCATCCATCAATCATAAAAGACATATGTGAAATCATTAGTGATAATTTGATCATTGTTGAATTTTTTTTATTATTATAAATTGGACCCAAAAACTTAAAGAACATTTTTTATAATATTTTTATTAAATATTTATTATATATATACATAATTTTGATTTCATTATTTTTTTATCCTATCAATTATTGACATGTGTCACCACCTAAATTAAATTTTAAATGTAATATAAATGACTAAAAAAACCACTTAATTTACTTAAGGAGGCTTGCATAGGTAACCACCTATCATTGGACCCCAAGGAAGGAATTTAATTCTTTTACCACTAAGCCACCACATTTGTTATGTGAATAATCTAGTGTTCATTCTATTTAAACCATACTTCATTTAAACATTACACAAAACTTCAAATTTGATAATTCATATCTTATTGATAAATTTTCCAAATGAAAAAATTGAAAATGTATTCATAAAGTTCATTCAATAATGTACACAATTATATATATATATAACCATTTCAAAAGAAAAATATTTGAGTTTTGTCATTGAATAACATTTCAATGACCATTCTTTGGAAAAAAATAAATTCAAAGACATGATTTGTAAATAAAGAAAACTTTGTGGTTAGTACAAAAAAAAATTAAAATATATATTTCATATTTTAAACATTCATTTGACTTAAGAATTATATTATAATTTATTTTCAAATATATCATAATTTTATTAATATTTTTTCATCTAGACATACGAGTCCATATAATTTATCCACATAATGATAAAATATTTATAAATGGATCACAAATCAATTATATCTTATTATATATATATATATATATAATTTATATTAAATATGATTTATAGATTTAATTTACATATTTTAGTTTAATTTAAAATACTAATTAATATTAAAATATTAAATAATTTTCTGAATTTATATGTTTAATTCATTTTTACACATGTAAAATAAATTTATTTATATTTATACATATAGCATATAATTTTTTAATTTAAATTTATGATAAAAATTTAATGCAAAATTTAATTATATATTTTCACATATCACATTTCTATTTTTTTAAATTGATATATAAAACATTGATATAATATATCATACTTTTACCATGTTCAAATTTATTTCAATGTATAATATTCAATAATTTATTCACATTGAATATTTAAAATAGATCATATATCAATTACATTTAAGAAAAATGTAAAGTTCTTATTTTTTCTATATGTATAATATTAATCAAAATGAATTCCTTGCATGTCCTGGTTCCTTATGTGATTTATTAATGTCTATTTATGCTCATATTAAATCAATTATAATCATTTTTTAATCATTGTAAATTAATTTTATGATCACATTGTCTATGTAATGACACATCTTTTTGTTCATGTCATGTGCATAGTTATTATTTAGTTGTATTTGAAATGACTTTATCCTAATCATGTTTTCAAATAATATCTTGGACATCCACATCATTTTTTCATCAATCATGGATGTCATATGGATAAAAATTTGTAATGAAAAAATGATGTCATCTTTCATGTTACCACGTTATCATCTACTAATCAAATGCATCACTAATATATGATTATAATTTTTTTCACATAAGATTTCAAATAATATCTTATGACCATTGTAAATTATGTAGTCATTTAAAACATCTAGTCATTAATTTCTTGGTTGCAAAGGACAAAATTCCTATTAGTGAAAATATTCCCTTTAAAAAAAAAGATGTTGGCTTTGGGAAATGTTTTGCCCAAAAACAAATATTAACACTTAACATAATTGGCAAAATATTTTTAAATTTTTTGGTATTTGGATCTACTAATATCCAACTAATAAATTTTTTAAAAAATCTGAAATTATTCCATATCCAAGTTAGATTAAATATATGAAAATTTAATATCCAATTAAGATATCTAAATTTTAAAAAATATTAAAAATACAATATCTTTATCTTATAGACAAAAACAAGAATCCTTATCCGATGAATATCCCAAAAAGGTGATATCTCCCCAACATTGGTCTAGTTCTTAGAAAAATATGGTTCCACTTTTAGTGTGGGAAACAATTCCAAAAACCAAACCCAATTTTAATTCAACTTTTAATTAACCACAACAAGTTCAAAATTCTAACCCATCAAAATATGTAACCATTGGTCACTACAACAATCTCAATAAAATTCTCAATTTGGATGTCTTATGACCTAAAAGGAAAACCCTAAATTTTTTTTGAGTTATTACATTTATCTAGTGATTCAAGGACTACTATAAGCATTCAAAATCAAATTGATCATGTCTTGCTCTAGAATAGTTGTGTTTTGTTTTTTTGCGTGTTGTTTTGCAAGCGAAAGAAAAAACATGTGGGCACTTTGCTCCGCTTGTTTTAGAAAAGAAACACGATGTTCATAAGGTTCGTTCTTTGTTCTTTATGACAAATTGCTAATTTTTAGATCCTATTGGTTGGGTAGATTTCAAGAGGAGGTGAAGTTTTGACTATTTGAAGGAAGTTGGATTAGCAAGAAAGGATGGTGAACAAAAAAAGCTCAACATTTTCTAACAAAAAAAATTAGAAAAAAGTTTGTGGTTTTGAAGCATCTATTAAAGAATGTTCTATTTGCATAGTTGTTTTTTCCACATTTTCTTTACATTGGAGATACAATGTTTTATTTTGTAGTTTGTTATAAGTTGGTGGTGAAAATGATACAAAACTTAGAGGATTCATGAGCAATCTCCTTCATGGCATTGCATCAAGGGAAATGGAATTTGGGGTAGGGAGTTTGGAATTGTAATGAAGGGAAGTGAGTGCCTTAGTTAGCGTTTTGAATTTGGGATTTGCAGCTAATCCACTTATTGGGGGTGGGATGGAAATTTGTTTATCATCAATTCTTCAAAATTTGGAAGGAAGTTGGGATTTCTCCCCGATCTTCTGTAAAAAACCTACAACTACCCCTAAAAAATAACTGATTTCCATCCAAATCCTTCCTAGAAATCCACCTAAATTAGTGGTTGACAACTACCAACCACATGTTTAATTACACTAAAGGCTTCATCCGCGGGCAAGGACAGTGAATACCACTAGTAACTTATAATTATTAGGATGCCTAAAGGTAGGGCAATAGGAGTTTTTCTACTTTTAACATTGATTTTTGAATCCTATTGGTTGGCTGGATTCTGGGAGGAGATGAAGTTTCAACTATTTGAAGGAAGCTGGATCATCAAGAAGGGATGGCAAATGAAGAAAGCTCAATATTTTCTATTAGAAAATAATGGAAAAGAGTTTGTGTTTTGATGCATCTAGAGAAGAATGTTTTATTTACATAACTTTGTTTTCCATGTTTTTGTTGTGTTGGAGATACAATGTTTTATAATGTAATGTGTGTTTTAGGGTTGTGGTGAAAATGATGTAGAATTTAAAGGATTCATGAATGACCTCCTTCATGGCATTTTGTCAAAATATATGGAATTTGGGGTAGGGAGTTGGGAATTGTGATGAAAGGAATTGAGTACCCTAGTTGGGGTTTTGTGTTTGGGATTTACAGCTAATCCATTTATTTCGGGATGGGATAGAAATTTGTTTATCATTGATTCTTCAAAATTTGGGAGGAAGTTGGGATTCTATTCTTGTGAGAGCTTTTAGGAGTCTAAGTGTGTGGGTATGAAACATTGTCATAAGGTCATTAGTTGATGTGCAACAAGAGGGAGTCCAAAGCATTTTGATTCACCTAAGCTTTGGATTTTAGAGGTAGATGCTTTTATATTATATATAATTCAAGGCAAGATTCTATTGTAGTCATTATAGTTCATAGAATAAATGTTAAAAAGACAAATTTGCACCCTTTCTGTTGGCTACAATCTTTGCTTTCAAGCAAACTTTATAGAGCCATAAATCTTCACAATCCCAAGGACTCAAACACCTCATAAGATAATCTAATCCACTTGGTTCCAATGATTTCGAATTGCCACATTATAGATGAATTTTGCAAGGTGGCAAGTTTACTTTTGAGCTTACCATTATAACTTTGGTTTGGGCCAATCGCAAGGTCCAAAGTCCAAACATGCATGCACATAACATTGAGAGAAATTTTGTAGTGTATGTGGAAGGCACCTTACATAAAAATTGTTTCCCCAAAAATAAAAGGCACATTACACCTACAAGATTAAATGTAATAGGGTTGGATACACAAACGTGACTTAAAGTTTTCTTGTGTATTTGCTGGTACCTCCTTGGGCATAACTTTCACACAAGTTGGGAGGCATATTACAAATCTACAAGGTTTTCCCCCCACCCCCCCCCCAAATCTATTTTTGTCACCAAAGATTCACACCTAAAATTAGGTCAAATTTTTTTACTTAAGGAAAGAGTAAGGCCAACATGCATTCATTTGTTTTCAAGTAGAACAAATTTTGGTTATTATTTTCATTTCCCATGCCTTCAAACAAACAAATACCCTCTAGCCTGGCATTACCTTGCCCTTCGCCTATACATAAGGTGCCTTGTGTTCCTATCATCTCATCATCTTCACATGTCTAGATTTATGATAAGGTTTGCCTCATGCTTTATGATGAATAAGGCCCACAATTAAGGCCATTCCCAAAATGTGGGACTAGACTCAATTATCACCTCATCCTAAGCCCCTTACTTTGGAATGCTTCTAACTTAGGGCCTTATGCTACAATGAATGTTTCCTTTTTGCCAATAAAAATATTCATTAATTTTGGAAAAACAACTTGGAAAAAAAAACTCCACCATTCAAATGTTAAACACTAGTGTTCAACATTGTCCATTATACATTCCAAAATCTACCTAAGGAGTTCGACACATTCAAAGATATGCAAATTGACAATGATTAACTTTTAACTTACAAGGCTCTCCAAGTTACTGAATAAAGTGACAGTTCTAAGGCTTGTTGCAAAATATTGTGGAGAGGTGCTTAAAGTGGAAGGTCACAGGAGTCCATTTGGTGATTCAAGGAATTATAGACTTCAAGTTCAACAAAAGCCTAATGTTTTTTTTAGAATGTTGAACAACAACTATCATTTTTCAATGGTACAAGGAAGGAACTCCAACAATTTTCAAAACACCAACTCTTTTTCAACCACAAACCAACTTGGTCACAACTCAACAAACAATTATCAACCATGTTATAGACTAAGAGGGACCAACCAACCAAGGTTAATTGTTTATGATTGTTCCAAAGAAGGTCATTTAAAATGTGAATGCAAAATTCAAGCAATGATGGAGTACATGGACTTCGAGCTTAGACTTCAAGATAAGAAAAATTAGATGCATAGACAGGTTCATGTAGTAGACGAAGCTCACTAATAGATATTGGCCAAAATGTAACCACTTGTGCCTACATGCGACTATTAGTTATTTGCAACTACATTTGGACATTTTTGCAACTATTTCTTGTGTTGGTTATATTTGCGGCTACAATGCAACTAGTTTGCAACTATTATGGTGTTCATCCTTTGATGTGAACAACATTTAGTTTAGTTTTCATCCAAAAAGAATAATTTACATCATATTAGTTGCAAATGTGACCAGTTTAGTTGCAACCCTATGAGTATATAAAGGTGTATTTTGTGAATCATAAAAAATATAATTAGGTGTATAAGATTTATAAATGTATATTTTGAATGTCTACAAACAACCATATTAAATGTGTATTCAAATATTATTATTAGCATAAATGGCCTCAATATTATGGTTACATTAACTGATATAGATTTTGAGTATATCAAAATTATATGTAACATATTTATTAAATATATTGTGCCCATATTACAAGTTTATCCAAACCATTTTATTATACTTCTTAAAATTATTACAAATGACATTTATTATAATAATAATAATATATTTATATTAATTACATGTGGTAAAAAGCTAAATTTCAATATTATCTTTAACTTAAATTTACAAAGAATAATATCTTATTACATAATGATGATGATGATGATATTATAATGATAAAAATAAAAATTCTATAAATATGGAAATAATTATTAAAATTTTAATATATTATTACATTATTATTAAATTCTTTTCAAATGACTAAGGTGCTTATTATGAATTAAAATTTTTATTCAAAAATGAAAATTTAATTATGATAAATTCTAATAATTCTAACAAGTGTTGTATAATAATAATAATAATAATAATAATAATAATAAAGCTAACTTAGGCTAGCAACAAATTACATTATTCTTATTATTATTATAAGTAATCAATTATGAAACAATATTAGATTAATATAATAATTACTAAGAAATATTCATATGTAGTTTTAAGTTTTTATATTTCAAATTTATAGTTGATATTTATCAATTATTAATAAGTCAATGATTATAATCATTTATTATTAGATAATTTTAATTTTCAGTTATATTATTTTATTATTTTATAATAATTATTGTATTAGTTAAAATGGAAATCTAATAAATTATTATATAAATAAAAAAATTATTTTTTAAGGAAAAATATATTTATTTAAAATATAGAATATTTACTGTAATAGTTCATAAATAAATTTAATGAGTGAATTAATAATATGAAAAATAAAAATAAAATAGTTAACCTTGGCTACTAAATAGCTACAATAATAATTGAATTAATGTTATTGTTACTATTAAATATTTACTATTAACTATATAAATGAAAATACTAATAGGAATAATTATAATAAAATAGTTACCTATGTTAAGTTTTAATTGTATTATTAGATATAAAAAACATGGCACTTGATATTTATAATTAATAGTTAATAATTATTAAATACTGATTATTTCATTTATTATATTAATTTAGTTGGTTACAACATAATAATTATTAATTATTAATAATTCGTTAAATATTGCAATATTAACCAATTACTAGTCAATGAAATTGGATAAATTATTATAGTTAATATATAATTATAATTATATATAATATTTTATCTAAGTAATAAATTAAATAATACTTAATAGTAATATTATTATATAATGAATTCAATAATAATAAGATATTGATTATATTACTATAAATAATTTGTTAATTCGATAATTTATAAAGTGAATTAGTTAGTTTCTATTTTAAATTTTAACTAATTAATTATCAATTTTATTAAATACTATATTTTATTCATTAGATAATTAATAATTTTATTAGTTAATTAGTTAGTTAATTAAATAAGTAGTTAGATTTCAGTTACTTATTTAATTATATACTTTGGGAATGAAACAAAAACATATGGGATAAATTTTTTAGTTGCAAGTTATTTACAACTAAAAGATGTTTCCTCATTGGGCATGAAACTTAAAACCTTGCATTGGTCATAAAACAAAATGCTTCCCCATTGGTCATCAAACTTGGAACCTTCCATTAACCACCAAGCAAGATTTTTCCCCATTAACAATCAAGCTTGAAACCCTCCATTGGCCATCAAGTTGGGGTTTTTCCTCACCTTTTTAAAAAAAAAAAAATTTAAATGCTTGAATTTGGATCATTTGTTTATCTCTTTGAACATGATTTTCAATTTAAATCTTTGAAAACTTGTTCCTAAAAATCTCCTTGGGAAGATAAGAATGATTAATCTTAGTAGATGATGAAAAGGGGGACAATAAATTGGTTGATGGTAATACCTTTGAAATAATGGAAATGAGTAATGGTAGTTTTGAAACTTGAAATTAAAAAAAATAATCATATGACCTCTAAAGTTTTGTAATATAACATTTCTTTTAGTTAGGTGCAGAATTTGAGATTTGATGAATAGGTGAGCCATGTACTTAATTTTCCAATGAGTTAATGCAAGCTAGATTTAACTAGAGTATGTGATAACAACAATGTTTTAAGTGACTAGATTGTTATCAAGTTGAATTTTTTGATTTCATGAAACCTTTTCGAGTTTTATGGCACAACTTTTTACTAATTTAGATGTAGAGCTTGAGATTTGGTACATAAATGTGTCTTGTAGTTAGCTTTCTAATGAATATATGTAAGTTAGGTTTTATTAAAATGTGTGATAATGACAATGTTTTAAATGATTGGAAGTCTATTGTCGAATTGAGCTTATTGCTTTCATGAAACCTTCTTGGGTTCTATGGCACAACTTTTTACTATTTAGGTATAAAGCTTGAAATTTAGTAAGTAAATGTGACTTGTATCTAATATTTCCAATGAACTAATGCAAGTTTGATTTGGATAACATATGTGATGGGAACAATGTTTTGAATTATTGGAGGTGTATTGTCAAATTTAACATAAAATCCTATGATGTGAATTTAAAAATATATATTTATTATTTCCAAATCATAAATGATGCATAGGAAGCAAAAAAATTATTTTCAACTAAAAACACAATTTAATATCTAAAGATTCACTTTGCATTTTTCCTTCACCAATAACATATGCACGTCCAAATATAATCACTTCATAGATTTGGGAGTAGAGGGACAAAAAATCACCTTTTGGTAAACGCACCAAAATGTGAATACCCTCAACCTCACATTTGGACCTTACACTTCATTCATCCAATATTGAATTCTAAAACAAAAAAAGTCCCCCATGTAACCATGTGCACTCATCACCTCATTTTAACATGAAATCATTTAAAACCCTTAATAACCTTATCACACCCCAATACCCTTGAAGTAATCCTTAAAAAAATTATTGCACATGGCTATGTCAGTATGGTTCACAATTGCCTACCAATACGTTGGGTTTTTTGAATTAAAATTAGCTACTACATGCATCCTTATGAATGTAATGGCAAGATCACACATATAGGTTAATTTAACCAAATGTATGTTAGTTGAACCAAATTGAAGATATTCTAGCCAAGTTGAACATGTAAAAAAGAAGATTAAAAAAAAAACTTGACAATGAACTTGGATGGACACCCACAAACACACACACACACACACACATATTAAGATAGATGGATGCTGAACATTCCCCAAGCTACCAAAAGTATAAAAAATTACCAAAAATTTAAAAAAATGTTACAAATAGGAAAAAAATGTAACAAAAGGTGAAAAAGGTTTAGAAAAACTATTTGCCTATCACAACATTGGGTTTTTTGGTTCAAAACTGCTTATACTTGCATCCCTATAAATGTAGTGGCAAGATCGTATGTATAGGTTTATTGGACCAACGAAACAACATGGAATCCCAATGGCAATTTGTGGATAATGTTTCATAGCCTAAAAGAGGTTAGGTGAAGCCCACCTCAAATAGGTAGGTGGGCCTAACTCGACCTTTGTTAAAACATGACCTTTAAAAATTCCCATTGGTTGAAATTTATTTTAAGATTTTGTTAGGTGGGCACAAAATTGGTTATACTAGGAACTAAAAAACTCATAATAAAGTTTTTTTTTTAATTTTTTTTTTAAAGCATTGAATGCATATCCACAATTGGTTGGAATTTATTTAAATATATTTTAATTATTTTATTTGTAATAAAGTATTTTATCAAAAAAAATAAATTAAAAGGAATCTTGGCATTTCATTCCAAACTTTTCAACCTTTAAATATTATTTTGAAGCATTGATTGCAAAACCATGAATGGTTGAAATTTATTTAAATATTCTTTTAATAATTATTTTTCTTGAAAACAGAAATTGGGGTGAATGTTGGCATTTCCTTTCCAAAAATTTCAACCTTAAATTTTTTTTTTGAAACAGTGATTGTAAAAGCTGTGATTCGTGGGAATTTTTTTATTTTTTATTTTTATTTATTTATTTATTTTTCTGTAATAATTTTTTTAAATTTTGAAAAAGAAATTGAGTGGGATGTTAACATTTCTCTCCAAGTTTTCAACCCTACACATCACAAATGAAGGTCATTTGTGTCTTTTCATTTGGGACCCAAAATGTGGAAGGATCTATATGCAGACCCTTCTCCTATACATATGGACAACTAGGTATAAGGAATAAATGGAATTTGAATTCATATGACAGCAAATTCCATGATCTATTAATTTTGATTCCAAATTTGGATACACAATAATTCCCATTGGATTTGGATGTCTCCATGTAAAATCCAAAACCCTGTATGCCAGGTTGGAGAATAAGTAGAATGGCAAACTCAAGGCATTAAGTTCATAAGTAAATCAAGGGTTGCTCAGGAAATGGAGACAGAATTTGCAGTGTAGAAACACAAATATAAGATCACTTGTGCAAACAGCGTGCTCGTGCCGGAGTGGTTATCGGGCATGACTAGAAATCATGTGGGCTCTGCCCGCGCAGGTTCGAATCCTGCCGAGCACGCATTTTCGCGAAATTTGCACTCTCTCTATTTGTTTTGATTCCAAGTACCGAAGAGGAACTGTTTTTTGGTCTCATGAGTTCGCTGAGAAGTGGTCACAGCTCTCTCTATTTGTTTTGATTCCAAGTACCGAAGAGGAACTGTTTTTTGGTCTCATGAGTTCGCTGAGAAGTGGGCACAGCTCTTTCAAGCAAATCTGAGAGACATAATATATACCTCTTTACTAAAATCATTTTGCAGTTTCCAAGGAACAAATTATCCAAGTTTTGAATCTCTTAGAACATTCACAATTTTCTGATGACATGTTCAGGTTGAAGGATGTGAACCTGTTCATGAGCAGAAAATAACTTCGAGGCCATTGGAAATCTGATGGCAGTCATGGATTATACCATTGTTTACTGCTTAGGAACTTGGCTAAATCCTAAAGAGAAAATTTTGAATTTTATTTATCATCCACAGTCACTTCCCATTTGCTCAAGGAATCATGGCATGTGCATAATCTAGATACCCAACCAAGATATCAAACATGGATTCTTCACAAGGAAACTGAAACATACCAATCAGAGCATGATTCTTTGGCTCACAATTAGGTGGCTTCTTCTTGGTGAAGACGAAAGTGACCCCTGAAAAGTCCACACCGGGTTTCTTCTCTGCAGTGCTAGGCTCTTATGTGCATATCCTAGCCATAATTAAATGATTTAAGAACTTATGAGGTTGAATAATTGCTGTACCTCCATTCATGTTCCAGTGTTAATTGCAACATATATCTGAAATTGCAGGATGAATACCAACAAATCAACTTGTTTCAGAACCCCATATAATTCTTGACTTCCTGCACACTCTAAACCCTAATCTTTGCAGTCTACACACCTGTGTGAGACTGCTATGTCAAATATACTAGAAAACAGACATATGAATCAAGCTGCAATCAAGACCCAAGAGCATGCAAAATAATTGAGGGTGAAGGATTTGTCTCTTCATCATGAAGTCCCACAATAGTAGAACACTGTAAACAATTTAGGGTATGGGAAGCCATTTGCTATACCAATCGAAGCTTTCCAAGGG
>Ga0116230_10005070_pt1 | contig 12911 bp, 10 predicted proteins | sample S1TSphfallax_3_FD_88678 | JGI IMG/M metagenome (GOLD analysis project Ga0116230, IMG submission 88678) | Host-associated microbial communities from peat moss isolated from Minnesota, USA - S1T2_Fd - Sphagnum fallax MG | ecosystem: Host-associated > Plants > Peat moss > Unclassified | place...
AGTGCCATGCTCTTGCGATACACAGTCAATCTCAAAACTATTTGCGAGTCATATTTCTTCGCAACACTGCAAAAGCCAAAAGACCAAATATACCATCTCACAGACATCGCTAAACTCTGACGGTTAAAATCATTCTAGAACAGGTTTGCGAAATCCTACATTTCGCAAACGTTTAACGACATTTTGCGAATCACAAACTCTTTGCGTTAGATATTATATCGGAAACCGATAGCGTTGATGAGTTTGTTTCAAAAAGTTTCCGATGTTAGTTTTATCGCAAATTCATAGCGGCATCCTAAACATCGCAAAACATTTGCGTTAGACGTTATATCGAAAACCGATAGATTTTTGAGTCAATTCGCTAAATTGTTGCGATGTTGGGTTTGTTGCAAATAATTTTCGATGTATTGTGAATCACAAATCATGTATAGAAGACATTATAATCGGAAATGTTTTGCGATAGTTTCAGTTTCGGGAGTTGCGAAGAGCTTGCGATTGTACGGGTGCGAAGTTGAGGGTTTCGCAAAGGCTTAAGAGTTTGCGAGGAATTGTTGTTCGGAACTACGGGTTTTCGGAAACTATTTTCTTTGTTGTTTGCGATGATATTTGGATCGCAATATGCCCCTCTTTTGTTGTAGTGATTCAGTTACCAAAAATGTCTTTCTTGGCTAACATCATTGTTGTTGAAGCATATTCACCCCTAAACAATTCCACCAAATTAACATCCAACAACTTTGCTATTCAAGCCTAAACCAAGGCTCTCTCCACCTCACTAAGCATGTAAGGTCATTTGAAAATTGGATTATCATCCTCCAATATGATTCGAACTTCTTCTCCCCTTAACTGACCCAATTTTTTCAAAATGAAAGCAAAACATTTAGTGAAATCTTGTATTATCCAATGTGCTTCATGCACCTCACCTCTTATAACTGTTGGGAAAATTCTTAAGTCCCATGTTTCTACAATCACCTATACCTTAGGTTGGGATGATGGAACATCCCCAACATTCGAAGTTGAAGGCATGGCTTGTGATTGTTATGCAAAATGTGGAAAGGTGCCATCATGTCATGGCGCCCCCACATCACTAATTTCCTTTTCCACACCCATAAATGTCCCTTGGCATCCTTGATCCCATAATTGCCAAGGATGTACTTGTCATGTTATAACATCACCCCCCTTGCATCACCATAGTTGACCTAGCAAAAGGTGCAACAAATGAAAGATGGGGTGGAGTGGGTGGGTGTGATTGGCCAAAACGTAACTATTTTGCCAAGACCAAACTAAAAATCCATGTGAAGCAGTTAAGATCCATAACTTGCCCCAAAATCCGCATATGGGCTCCTTTAGAAATGCCTTGCATAGTTGTGGTGCCGATGTGGAACCCCATGGTTTGTTCCCTCTCATTTGCTTTGGGTTTTTCCATACTAGATGAATGGAAGTCCTAAACCATCCTTGGGCCCCCATTCCTAATGCATGAGCATGTGGAAATTCAAGAATGTTGGTAGGGATGCTTGTGGAAGCCTAACCCTATTGACCATAGCCAAAGGTTGTTGGTCATCATGACAAACTGTGCATGAATGGTGTTTTCAATCCAACATGTCATCCACCAAACATGTGGGTGACCTAAGAATTAGCTCATATGCTCATTGGATCACCTCTGGTGGTGTTAGGTTAATCCACATCCATCAAAACTGATGAGCTCGTGAACCAACTAAAACATCATCCACTTACACTAGCTTGCCAATCCAAGCCTTGATCTGTTGCCATCCAACCAAAATAGTTAACCCAAAATACCCTAATAGAAATGAAATTCAATTCCTACAAAAAAATTTCACATTATTATAACAATAGATTTGCACCACAATATGCACACATTCACAATTTTTGCCCTGAATCTAAACACACATGATTCTGCAATTCATTAAAACACCATATTCATGGTTATTTCATATAACCAGAATTTGCACTTAAGAATACAATGTAGAAAAATCCAAAAACAAAATGACAATTCATTACATTACATTTTTTATATTATAGAAAATCCACACAACAATATGGATATGGAAATCAATGTAGAAGCCTGTACTTCTATGTTTGACTGAAAAAAACTCCATTGGAATTACAAGAAAATTCCATGTTCTATGGAAATGAAAATCAAAACAACAAAATAAAATCTATGGTTTATCAAAAACAAAATTTGTGGTTTTCAATTATAATTCAAAATTTGAATTTCCCACCAACACATTGCCACCATTGTTATATGTCATACCATCCATTCATCCATATTATTTGGCACATTAAATCATTAATTAATTCATTCATACTATATGTCAAATTAAATCCATCCATTCATAATTAATTATGGCATTATATATTATATGACATTTATGGCATTTTAATGAATATGTAAAATGCCATAAAATTATATACCAATTATTTTATACCATAAAATTGAACCCTTGTTAAGTTGAAGTAATTTGCTTAGCCTAGTTAACTATCCTAGTCTAGGTCTAATTAACTTTGTTACCTAACTTAAAGTCTATCTAGACCTAGGTAGGTTGTAGGTTAAACAAATACACTTGTTGCAAATTACTTCTAGATACCTATAGGTAGGTAAGTAATACTTTGTAGGTTAGGTAGGTACTTATTACATATATTACCAAGGTAGTTATATGTAGGTGATAAATTGTAGGTTAAATAGATTTAAATTATAGCAAGTAAGGTGTAGGTTAAGTTATGTAGGTCAATAGTCTGTAGGTACCTAGGTAGGTAGGTATATAATATGTAGGTATAAGTTACAATAGTAAGTAGGTAACATGTACGTAGGGTGTAAGTAATGATAAGTAAGTAGGTGGGTAGGTAATATGTGAGTAAGGTATAGGTAATAATAATTAAAGTTGAAGTATAGTTGAAAATGTATGTAATATTTCATCCATCAATATCCTTCTTTCATCCATTCAAAAACAAGGTCCATCAAAATAGTTAAGCAATTAAGTTGACATGGCATAATGTCATGGCAAAGTGGAATTCTCAACTACTCCTCAATTGGGTTATATTTTATTTTAAAATATATTTTGATAGTCAACATTCATTAATGGTCAATGTCGTAGATTTACCAAATTAGTCAACACATCAACTCATTTGAGATGCCATTTCATCCACATGAATTGTTTTAAAATAAATATTATTGTGTAGTCAAAACAAAGTTGAAGACGACATGTAGTAAAAAACCAGTTGGTTAAAAAATGCCTTTTTTCTCCTAGTGATTACTAAATTTGTATGTGCTCAGAAGATACTTTTTAGACTTTTGTGTGTTCTTAAGGTACTTGCTAAACTTCTATGTGTTTTTTGTAAACTTTTGTGTGCTTTGAAGATGCCAACTTGTTGGACTTCTTTGTGCGTTGAACATGTTTTGTTGGATTTTAGTTAAATGGTTTTGATGGATATCCATTATACTTGGTGCTAGTTTGATGTGTATATTACATGTATCCATGAGGTAAACATTTATTGATATTTGTTATATTGAAGTTGATACATATACCTATTATTAGTTATAGATTCAAAATGGTTGTAACAAAGATATATTGATATCCATTATGCTTAAAATTTGATTATGTACAATTGTTTCAACATATTGATGGACTTGTTGTGAGATCAATATGGGACTGAAGTTATATTGATTTTTATGTGCAAACCAAATTCTTTTTGAGATTTTATGTTTGTCACTTTTGGGTTGTAATTGGACAACATGCATTTGAAAAATTAAAGCCATTTTTTGTGCGAAGAATGAAAGACCACACCACATGTTGCATATACCATGTTGAAATTGATGAACTTTGTATAACTTTAATAACATGCAAAAATCTACACATGGCTCTGATTGTGCATGCAAATGTTAGATTTGTGGTTCCAATAGTACATGTTATGGTGTTTGTTGCAAAGCTGCTATTGAATTATTTTTTGGAATCACCTAGATGTGTGAAATCATTGTGTGCTAGAAAAGCAAATTTATGCAATGGCACAAACAAAGTGACAAGTGTGGTGCTAATGTACTACTGCTATGTCCCAAGGAAATTGAGGGATTTGGTGATCATGTGGTGACTTGGAGGCGATTTTCCCTTCAACAAATTATGATAGTGGTAGGTAAACCACAAAAGAAACTCACCCTTGTACATAAGTCTATTCTTGTCAATGAATTAATTACATATTTGAAGCCCAAGCTTCAATATTTTGTGTGTCATAATTTTGTCGCTAATTGGCAAGACATGTAATTGTAATTTTGTTTGAAATTTGTGCAACCATGGTCTATTATATTAGTGATTGATTTTGCAAAAAACTATTCTTTTGTAATTCATAATGAAGTGCAATCCATGCATTGGCACTCTTATTAGATTACTATTTTGGTTCATATTACTTATCGACCTAACCCTAATTTTGATCTAGATTATGCAGATTTTTTTTTGATAATTGAATCACTTTTATATTAGTGATGACAACAAACATGATTCCTATTTTGTGCAACATTGCTTACAAAAACATTAGACTGACATGGTTGAAGAAGGATATGCCCCCTTTACTCACTTTGTGTGGTCAGATGGTTGTGCAAATCAATTCAAGTCACATAAGCCTTGGTATTTTGGGGGATGTTATCCTAATTTGATAGGTGGGTGTGTAATGATTTGGTCATTTTTTGGAATGGGTCATGGGAAAGGAGTTCATGATCGAGTTGGGGCTATTATCAAGTGGTTTTTTTTGTGGCAAAAACAATTAAATGCCCATGGTGTACCTTTACGAAATGCAACAAACGTTGTAAGTTTCCTACGCAAAAGTTTGTTTGAAAGGCTAGAAACCTCTTACATTGGCCACTACAAGCCAATTAAAAGGACATTTTGGCTCAAAAGTATAGATGATGTTGATTGAAACATTGCCCATGCTTGTGATCTAGTTCCTGGTGCTCAAAAATTGCATTCCATATGTGCCTTGAATCAATATGATGTTACTAAACTAATGGTAAGAGAGTTGGCATGTTTTTGTTGTTTTTACATGGAAAGAAAATGGTTTGCATGTTTGTATCTTCAATGGACAAAGGAATGGAGGCCAAAAACATTAAAGCTTGCAGATACTCATTTTGTGCGATCTATCATGGAAGAAGAAGATGTTATTTGGGATTTTGGTGAGGATGAAGATATGCTTGTTACTTGTTTGGAAATAGGAGATAACTTTGTTGTTCATGCCATTGCTAATAATGATGAGGGCTAGAAATTTTGGCTTATGAGGTGTTCAAAACCTTTTCATAAAGTTAATGAAAATTTCATTAATACATGGGGTTTGTCATATGAGGTTGGTGATGATGTAGTTCATAGTTATGACATTCTTGGTGCGAGAATGTTATGGAAGCCCAAAGAAGCAAGAATTTTAAAAAATTTTAAAAAAATTTATAGATCAACCAGTGTAATTTGGTAAACATTCGTGGGTAAAGAATGTTATGACAAGGTGCTAAATGGAGAATTTTAAAGAATTTTAATGTGCAAAATGAAGAATGTCATAACTATGATGTAGTTGCAGGTACTTATTATCAAAAGTGGGGCACATATGAATATTCTTATGTTCTATTGGAAGTAGTTCGAATTGTATTTACTTATTCCCATTTGGTATGAACTATCAATGTTCGTGAAACATTATCATGTGAATGGTAATGATCATGTATATGAACTGCATGCTTATGTTTTGGATGCTATAAGATCTATTTTGTCTGTTTTAGATGTTGATGATTAATCCTAACTCACAAAAAATAAATATAGTTGAAGTGGTTTATCAAATGAATTGTGAAAAACTTAATGATTAATACTAACTTATTTGTGACATGAAGTGTAGCCCAACCCAACAATGAAGGGTTGTTTATGAGGTTCAATTCCTCATTGAGTTAATAAGTTTTAATATTTAGGCAACTTGGGTAAAGTATGCAGTTTATACACATATTCTTATCATCTATTTCATATGTCAAATTCACATGTTCTTGCCTAGTGGATAAGAAGCCAACATATGGGTTTATGGATGGTGTGAGCATTTCAAAAGTTCTGAGTTGCTAAAATTGGCCATGAACAATAGATTGAAATTTTATGTGCTACTTGCTATCCTTTCCAAGGTTTAGATGAACCACATAACAACCTTGGTTTGTGTGTTGTTGTTGGTCTTAGGCTTGTTCAGGAGTGTGTAATGTTGGTAAATTGATCCACCTTTCAATCTTGGAGTGAATATTTGTGAACAATTGTTGGCTATTATGTCAAGTTGGTTCTTGGATCTATTAATATTTTGTTTTTTTGTATCTTCATCCCATATTTAGTGCAAATGTCAAACAAGTTAGTGCATTGAATTAACTTGTCATTATGTTGCAAGGAAGCTATTGAAATGGACTCACTAAAGTTACCAGTGCTTATGATTTACCTTCAAGGTGCAACATTTCTTACAATATGTTTTTTGCATTAGAGTATAACCCTCTTATTTTAGTGGGTTGTATTAAAGTCATAGAATTTGGACATGTTGTAGTTGTTGGTTTTCTAAATTCCAATTTCTTGTTCCATTTTTTATAGTTGTTTTGAACATTTTAATGCTATGAATATGGGTAGATTGTTGATATAATATATTTTGCATATTATGTAGGCAAAAAATACACATTGTTGGACCTAAGTATGCAATGAAATACCAAATAGTTGCAGAGAATGCCATTAAGTTGTCATTCTTGCTTATAACTATTTATTGAATATGATTTGGAAAGGTTAGCCTTCCCACCTATATTTCTATTGTTTTGGTACAATGCAATGTTTTGTAAACACAAAACAAAGACTACAAGATAATGGTAATGAAAAATATAAAAGCACATATAAATTTTTTTTTGAAGGTAAAAAGCCCTTGAAATATGCCTAGAAAAGACTTTGTAGGTCTTTTGCACCAAGAGCAAGCCTAATTGCAATGCATGCCTGATGAAGGCTGAATGCAAGCATTTTGCTACTGTTATTTTCAAGTGCACTTTTGTTCCTCAAAAATATAAATTTATACAGTAATATTTGAGGCAATAGTTATGGTGTTTTAATATGGTTACCTTCTTCCCAAGTGCCAGGCATTTCCACATGAACTTTTCTTAGGTTTTACAGAATAGTGATGAGATTTCAATAAATACCAAAAGTCAGCCAATTTTTTTTTAATTTAGTGCTAATGGTGACAATGATATGAACAATGTTAAATAGGCATTGTTTATTCCTAAGAAACCAAACACCTTTCCAACATTAACATTGCCATAGGGAATCAATTCAATGGCCACTAAAGCTATTATTGCTACTACTACAACAAAAGGCCTTCAATCGCTAGTTCAAAGTAGCAATGTAGCTCACTCACAAGGTTGTTGTGAACCCATCATTGAAGAGCCAATGACACCAAAATCTGATGATGTGTTGGACTATATGATATTGAATATTACCCACTTGTGATATTTGACCTAGTGTTGAGTTGACAACATTGTTCTTCAAATTCAATGGTTAGTTTGTTCTTAAAAATATTAAGTGTGGAATCTGTATTGTGGTGGTTCCCAAGTCTGCATATGTAATATCAATCATTATATGCCTCCTATTGTATGTGAATTATAAATACATGGTGGGTGAGAGCATCACTTTTTAGCCACCTAAATTCCTAACTACAAACCCTCTTGAAAGGGTCTGTTTCTTAATGCCACATGAGGAACCAAGAGACAAACCTTTCCAAGACACCAACAATCCCAAAACAAGATCCCTTCCATAGGAACTCAAAAAATTAGTATATTTTTATGTGTACAAAGGTGAACATATAAGATCAGGAAGGGTTCCTTCCATAACACAATCCTCTCAAAGGTCATAAATCCATGGATGTGAACTGTATGAAAATATAATTTGTTATTATTTTGCTGCTATTGATGATGAAGATGCCTCTATTGCTAAGTGGCAACATGTTGTGGAAGATTATTTTCTTGTTTTGGCCGTTGTCCCTGAGTAACCACATGTTATGCCACATTCACCATCATTTGCAGCTATTGAAAACTAGCATGTGGCTACTAATGGCAAATGATTCAACAAATGTTGGTATTGTTGTTGTTGTTGTAGAGCCTAGTGTTGTTGTTGAAGAATTACAACTTGGCACCCAGAAATTTAATCTCCTTAGTAATTTCCTATGCCTACAAAGGTGAAGGTATAAGATAAATTCTTAATCATAATAAAATTAGTAGTGTAGTCAACCTCCATGTCATGAACATTGACAATGTTTTCATTGTGTTAGGACGTCCTCACAACTTTGCAGGATTGACACATGATGTGGAATTTGGAGGAAGTAAAAACTATTCAAAGATCTAGGACTCTAGATTCTTAGGATTTGGCTTCTTGACAACTAATCATTCTTGGTCACAAGACCATGGTAAAATCTTCTGTCAATGAAGAAAATTTGAAAGAGGTAGTTGTGATAGGAATGACAAAGATAGAACATGCATGAAAATGATGACTAGTGGAAAGCAATGACGCTTGACTTCAAGTTCATGAAATAAGGAATGCAAATTGATCAAAAGTTCTCTAAACTTTTCATGACCTTGGGAATTCTATAACATAGCCTCACAATGTCCTAGCTATTATTGGGCTTCACAAAGGATTTTCACATTTTAATACTGCTAGGTTTAGGACCAAAGATAACCATTCACTCCAAACACATAATTTACCCAAAAGATCTCACAACTCAAAAAAATGACGCATTTATTCACCATCAAATTGAATTAAACCAAGATAAGATTATGGATGGTTGCTTAGAGCTTTGAAATAGGGTCCCATAGTTGTTGTGTGAAAATTGGCCTCAGGTACTCATGATAGCCTACTATGACAACAAACTCATTTAGAAGGCCCTTTCCATTTGCATACATCTTTGTACAAATGGGTATACACATCCCCATCAGACCAACCCAAGGTTGAACCGAAGTAATCATCAGTGTGATTAAAAACATCAACCAATGCAACAACATTTTCACGTACCTACAAAGTTAGGATTCACATAGTATGTTATCAGTTTCATTGAACATGCAATTCATCTCCATCCATGTGTGTTATGGGCTTTGTGGTGAATCAGATGTCAATTCAGTAGTCCTTTAAATGTGGTAGCTATTGATGTTGCACTCAAGTCATTTCTCATTGTTGTTTAACATTACATTTCATCGACAAGATGCATGCAAAATACATTGACAAATCTGAGATATGCAAGATGGATTGAAATTACCTAGATAACTAAATAATGCATTATGTTGATCCTTGGCATGGAATACCTAGGTACCTATTAAATATCTAATTGTTAAAAAATCACCAGAATGTGTTTTATGAAGATTTGATAATGCATATAGATTGTAAAGTACTTCAAGTTGTTGCTTCACCCCCTCCTAGTATGTCGTTTTTTCACAATTCAAAAAGTTGTGATTCTATCACAATTCCTGTCACAATTGCCTTTTTTGAATTCTTGTTCATGCAATTTTGTTGTTTGTTTGTCACAAAACTACTGTGAAGCAAGCATGCTCAACAACTTGTCCATATTCATTCAACAACTGAAAGCAATGAACTTGAATAGATGAAGATTCTAACACAAAGTGCACCTCATTTATGTATTGCCATTTCCACCTAGGAAGTCTAGAAATTGTACAAAATAGGTGCATCCATTAAATCACCTGAGATCGACAAAACTGGGTTTCCAATTCAACAAGACGAAATATAAATCTTGATAAAAACAACTTTGCACCACATTCTATGTGGTCTCCTACCTTGCCTTGAACATCCATTTGATCATATGTGCACTTCAAAAAGTGCATTCAAGAAGGTGTTAACATATTCTTAGGGATTCCATGTTCAAGAAGATCATGCTCTAAAAGGTTGGAGATGTAGATGGCATAGTTATGTGTCAAATTTTCTCCTTCCCCCTACTGTTATATCATAGTCATTATGGTGGTATTGTTCTCCATTGCTTGTGTGTATAGATATTTATCATTAAAATAAATATCAATGGAGAGAGCAAGACAAAAACATCTCATATGAAGATGAAAGTGATATTGGTTAGTAAAAGATCATGCTTGGTTGTTTTATTACTTATATTGTATTTCTAACCCGCAAACAACTTGCACACATTTTCAAACATTTTTCCTTAAAGAGTTAATCAAGCAATGCACATCACAAGTACTTCAAGCTTCTACTACAAATGCACACCCCGTCATGTTTTACTTTTTCCACACACAACATTTGCAAATGTTTTGTTGAATCAAAGAATTAAAGAACTTTGCAAGCAAACAAATAAAGAGGATACAAGCACAATGTTTGAACTTGGAATGTATAACCACCCAATGTTGTTGCAGTGAAAGGTGGTTCTATATTGATAATCCAAGGTACAAATAATACCACAAGATGTGGTACAATATGAGGTAGAGAAGGATTCGGGACTTGCCATTAAAGCCAAACACTAAACCCAAAGCGTTGTGGACTTGTGATAGAGTTAGTGAAAAGCAATGAGAATTTTTGCAAGCACAACATCCAACTTTTGCCAAAGCCATGGATTGTGAACTTGAATTGCTTGCCACTTCACACATCTTTATTGAATCTCAAGCATTAAACATGGCAGTTCCGCACATATTTACAAACAAGAGAATTTCAGAGCTTTAAAAGCTTTGAATTAATAACAACACACCCCTTAAATTCCTTGTACAATGACAAGCTTCTCTAAAATTCATTAGAAATTTGAAAACTCTTTATAGATTCGCCATGATCAAGGATGTACTTTGATATTCCACAAGGACTAAACCAAGCTCCAATGTTTGACCTTCAAGGCACTTTTTCTTGTTTGTGAGATGAAGAAAAGTCTGTTAAATTAAAATTTGGGCAACACCATAAAACTTCTTGCATTTATTTTTTATTCATGTTTGGAAGAATTAAAGATTAAGAAGTCGTATCAAAGTTCTTCAATAATTGTCGTGATGTACTAACCAGTTGTAGCATTATGTTGTAAAAGCAAAAGGTGGCATTGTTGATCATGCAAAGATCATGGCACATTATTAGAGAGTAGTAGCTAATTGACTTTGTGTACTTAATCATAATAAAATGACTAACCTCTACTATAGATGTTTTGGTATTTAGTTGCTTTTTCAACCATTTTTGCTTTGGACAACGCCCCAAGTGCAAGTAAAATGGCAATCATGCTACCTTCTATTGCATACAACTCCATGCTAGTACATTAATACCATCCACACAATGTTGTAACATAATTGGGCACCAATCTATTGAAAAAAATACCAAAAATCAACATGATTACACTGATATGCTTTAAATTCAGCACCCATGAAGTCAACTTTTACAACATTTTACATGATTAAACAATTGCTTTCAAATTGAAACAACATTGAGTAAAAGCTTCAAGCATTGAAATCATTCAATGAACATACCTAAACCAAATTGTATTCATTTGACCAAAAACATTATATTGTAATCACCTTGGTCCCCTGCCCAACAGAAAAAACATGATTCCAAAAAAAGTTTGCCCATAAAATTTTGCATATTATTTGGCTATCACAAAGACTTCATCAACATTTAAACCCTATTGGAGATTAATTTCTATTGATTGGTCTATATACTTGTTACCAAAATGAAATTTCATGAATTCATAAGTAGATAGTACTATGCATATGATGGTATGTGTGTAGGTACACAAAACATATACATTTTACAAGCTGATCCCCCAGAAAAAAAACCATCATCATTTGCGCTTGCCATGTTGCTTCTAAACCTTGTCAAGACCCTTTTTAGTGCCTTGAGTTTCTTTCAAAGCTTGCCTAGTAGTTTTGTCGTAAAAATCCACTTAGCCATAGGTTTAATAACTCTTCTTCCTCACTTTGATGTTTTTGGTTCTTTGATACCAAAACTTGGTGCATTTGAAACTAGTTGTTCTTTTGTAGAGTTATTTGCAACTTCTTCTACACTTGCATTTCCAAGCTCATCCATTAAAACAGGCCCTTGTGGGTCACCTTCTTCTCCTGAATGGGTTTCATTAAGCTCCAAAAAGTTACCATGTTTTTCAAATGTTAATCCCTTTCTATTAACACCTTTTGAGCCCACTTGGACATTTTTTTCTTCAACCACATTTGGTTGCAAGGGAGATGGAGGTGGTTGAGAGCCATGACTTGGCTTTCCAGCATGTACACATTTTGTTGATGAAACCTTTCCATCACATAATTGTTTGGCAGTAGCTTGTGATTTTGGTGTTAACCAATGAACACTTCCCACATTAAGACTCACATGGTTTTGTCGCAGAAGTTGAGTGGAAAAGTTTATGTTCATCTCCAAAAGACTTTTTGAAGGTTTTCTAGCTACTAATCCACAAGCATCACACACATTTAGTAGTTAGTATTTAACACATTACAAATCATAAAGAATAATAAAGTCTTTCAAATTATGCACAATTTTGAACATAGGACCATGTGGATTAAATATAAGACTCTGCAATTCACAAAAGATTATTGCAGAGTAAATTATATTACACAAGTGTACTAATAGTGTTCTCCAACCTGCATTTAACAAATCATTCCACAATCATGGATTAGTTACATAGTACTTCACTAACAACCTATAATTTGCATTCATGAAACTTATTAAATAATATTTCAAGCATACTAGACACATGAGTAGACCGTGAAGTACTTAAAGGTGTTGGATATGTAGGAAGAAATAAGTGAACTAATGGATTTGAACTCCATCAAAGTAATCAATGTACAAGGCTAGACTTGACCAATGGACTCAAAGTACACAAGTCCATCATCACTATTTACTTTGAGTCGAAATAATCCACTACAAAGATACACATAGTTTCATGATGTCCATAGA
>Ga0116230_10005072_pt1 | contig 12910 bp, 9 predicted proteins | sample S1TSphfallax_3_FD_88678 | JGI IMG/M metagenome (GOLD analysis project Ga0116230, IMG submission 88678) | Host-associated microbial communities from peat moss isolated from Minnesota, USA - S1T2_Fd - Sphagnum fallax MG | ecosystem: Host-associated > Plants > Peat moss > Unclassified | place: USA...
AAACTTGACAGCCGCGGTCATATATAGGAACCGGGTATTTGATTTTTTGATATCCATAATTATATATCAGAACCCGGTATTTCAATGTTTTGACAACTACAGTTATTGATACGGGGCCTGATACCCAGCGGGTATTTTTGCAGTTTGTAATACCCACCCAACACTGGTTTGCATCACCGGTCACATAAATTAACAATTTTTTTATAAAAGTTACATTTTATTTTTTTATTTTTTTGGTCCTAATTTAGTATTATTATTATTGGGTTTTCAACGTGTGTATATTCTGAAATGTCCACTTGTCCACAAATTAGCAACCCTTCCACCAAATTCTCAAAAGATCAAGATTAGGGATAAGACACAAAAACACCCCAAAAATTTGATTCCTCACTTTAAAAATCAAAATATTGACATCTACATATTTCAAAGAATTTAGTATCATTGGTTAGATCTACCCATAGGGAAGAAGAAACTTCACAATTGTAAGATTTGGGCAATTAATGTATTTTTGGCTCAAACCTTGACCCAATGAGTGAGTAGATGGGCTCCTTGTTTTTGGAACAAAAATGATTTTTTTTTAAAATTGGGAATTTTATTACTATTATATATATATATTGTTGTTATTACACCTATTAACTTTCTAAGGATTTAGGAGTCATTTGATTTGGATTAAATGATTTTCTTGTCTATTTTCATTTATTTTTTGGTATTTGTCCTTGTTCATTTGCAAGGATGAAGTTTGGCCAATAAACAAAGGAAAGGAATGAAAACAAATAAAGGTAGCTAACTAGTAGCTAGCTATGTAAGGGGGTCTAGCACATGGGGTAGGGGACATGGGGCATTTCATCTAATATGGGGTAGGCTTAGGGTTTTTATGTTGTTATTTCATGCAAACCACGGGTTCTTTGAGGGTTTCCAAAATAACCAAGATAATACACACATGTGGTGTATTTCATGAAATTATTATTATTTTAGTTTAATGTCTTCATGGGCTTTTTCTTTTGCATTTGGACATAGCTGAATTACCTATGGGAAATTCATAGCAAATTTGGCAAAGTTCTATCAAGAATAAAAAACCTCAACCTAGTAAAAAAATTTCAAGATGAATGCAAATAGGAGTTGTAGGCCTTGTGCCATTGGCCCCAAGTGTATTAAACCTCGTGTAAGATCATACATATCAATATATTATTCCCATCAAAGTGAGTTCAACTTCAAAGTTCTTATGAAACCCAATATAAAATATGTTTTTTGAAAATTATAATTAATTTCCAAATATGAAAATCGTTTAAAATGATTGAAAAACAATAAACATGCACACCGCTTCTATGAGGGTCTTCTAACAAGACCGCAAGTGGAGCAAGATGACCCACAATTTGGGAGTTACAACATAAACACAACCCAACAAACAAACAAACAAACAAACAAGCACCTATCTTAATATGAAGGTATCATGGACTTGCCCAATGTTTTTTTTATTTGTAATACCTATAAAAAGCAAAATTATCATAGAAGTTAATTATAGTTTATTCATAGGTTGCGGTGTTGAGTTTGCACCAATGTTGAGTGATTATCAAAAACATGAACAAATTATTCCCACAATTATCAAGGTGATTCTTTACAATTCATACAATGTTGTTCAAGTATGTGTTTAGGTATATCAATTTTGAGAAAATGGGTTAGGTTAATATATATACCTTATTCATATCCAGAAAATACATCTAAATAAAAGATACACTCTCACTAAGAGGAGTTCCTAGCTATAATTCACAAAAAATCAAAAGAAAACAATTTTATATAACCACGGTTCTCAAAAAAAAATTTAATAACCACCTTTACAAGGCCAGTTCATACATGAGAACCACTGGCTCTCTTGGATGGTTTTGACATAACCTGAACTGGCAGTTATTAACAAGGTCAAATATCCGCCCAGCACCATTTTGCGCATCATACTTGGATGTTTGCATTTGCATCATTCACATGTTTTGTATGTTATGTGCATTTTATTTTTTTGGCTTGGTAGCTTCAGGGCTCATGTTCTGTGCTTACTATTATTATCCATCAATTCCATGTATTGATTGTTGTGTGGTGTTGTCCTACATAAAAACCAAAAATAAGGCCTATGTTTGCAAATCTTTGGGTGGCATACTTCCTTACTAGTACTACAACACATATTCCATGTGATTTCACCATTGCAACCTCTCATGACTTTTGAGAGCCATCTAGGACCTCTACTATGTAATTCATGTGTTTTGGTTGGTGGCAACATGCAAGCCATCAAATGATTAAGAATCTCAAGTTGTTCAATCAAAGGACATTGGGCCATTTTATGGTACCATTGTTTCGTGCCTCCTAGAATCAAATAGGTAGTTTTAATTTTCCTACCAACAATTCATATTTAGGACCTTGTGTTTTCTAGACGTGAAACAAGCCTCACATGGGTATTGGGTGTATTGGATGGACAACACCAACCAACATTACTCCCCAAGATTGCTTATGAGTTTATACTCGCATGGATGATGAACACTAGTTTGGAGGTGTACCAAAATTCCCAATGGAAAGAAAAAGGATTTGGTCATGACATTTCTATTCCTTTTTTTCATTTGGGTTTTCTATTTTCAAATGAGATTTATATCCCAATGAAAAGTTCCATTGATTAGAAAACATTATACAGGCAAATGGTCTTAAATTTTTCTAGTGCAAAAGTATTGACATGTTATGACCATATATTGGGTGGTTCTCAAATGATCACTTGGTTTTTGACTCAATTCTCAGCTCAATTCTCACAATGAGAAACGGTTGACACCATTAGGGTAATATTTTTTACTTTCAAACTAAACATGAAACAACCTTTTGAAAATGAAAACACATATGATGAATTCATGAATGAATGATTCATGAATAAAGTAAGAATGGAATATGAGCCTTTGCAAGAACTTGAAAAAAAATGCAAACTTGTCCAAACAGAAGGAAGTAGAAATCCAAAAAATTATGAAAAAGAAATGAAAGAAAATTTGAAGAAATTATATGCACAAAGGCTATTTTGGAAATCAAATAACAAAAATGCATTGTGTTGGGCATTTTACTATGTTAATATAACAAAGAAGTTGGCTTAATAACTTTGCAAATCATGTGTTGCATTCTTTATTACAATAGTCTAGTTTTGAATTTAAATCCAAAAATTCAAGATAGGAGAGGATTAATCAAATATAACAAAATTAGTGGTATATTTCATTGGAAAAACATGTAAATTCAAATCATTGTAAATTATTATTTTTGATTTTGAGAAAGAAATGAATAAGCCTTTGAAGGAAGATAAAAGACCACATTCAAAAAAAAGACCAAATATGTCTTTTAGTTTCATATCCAATTTTTTTGTTACAAAGGAACCTTTCAAAACAAATGCTTTGTACCAAAAAGCAATTTTTGGAAGATTTGGGTCTTTTAATTAAAAAACCATCTTCTTTTACATTTTGTGGAAAATATTTGGTTGAAACAATATAGTATGCATTTGTGTCCAAGACTTGTTTTTCCTTCAAAAAATAATTTTCTCATGAATTACTACTCAGATTAATGGGAGAAATTAAACAATTGTATGTTTTTCTAGCTTTAGCAAAATGCCATTCTACAACTACAATCTTTAATTTGTGGATGTCAAAAGGTAAACATGATATTTTTGCATTGGTAATCATTTTTTTAGGAGTTGATTAACAACCAAAACACATTACCCTTAACCTTTTTAAGGCAATAGATATTAGTGGACAAACCTTTGCCAAAAAATCGACAAAATTATTGGACAATTATGCATTGAGGAAGAAATTATTGCTTATGTGAAGGATGAGGGATCTAATTTGAACTCTATGTTACAGCCCTAAATACAATTGTAAGTTGTGATGTGTTGGGTTTGCAAGAAAGGTTTCAAGGTACTTGTTTTGGTCATGCACTTTTAAAAGTTTGTCAATATCCAACAATAGATGAATTTTTTGGCAAAGACTTACAATGTGTCAATCAAAACTATCCAAGGAGATTTGTAAAAATGCATAATTTGGCCAAAAAAATCAGGAAAAGGTGGGCAAGAATAGGAGAAGGCATGTGTCAATTTAGGTCTTCCCTTAAGGAAATTGAATACTCTAGTGAAGACAAGGTAACTTTTTATTTTTTCTAGACTTCTTTGTGTTTACTTTTTTTTGTCAATTCTTGTCATGCATAGTTTAACATTTTCTTTTGTTTTTGAAAAAAATCTAGTAAAGTTAGCATTTTCCAAGAAGCTTTATGATTCAAATAAGCAATTATGTGAGGATGAGTGTAAGAGTACCACCTCCATTAACATGCCACATATGTCAGATCATTGTTGATTCTTTTGGCCATGTTTTGTCTACTTATATTCTAAACTAATTTAAGGGTCATTGGTTATTAAATGATGCATTAAAATTTACCATATCCATGAATTTAAAATTCAGGGATGAAATTGATTTTGCAACCTTTGACAACTTAATGGAAAAATATGCAAATGTTGTTTATGAGTTATCATGTTTAACCTCCAACATAAAAAAAAGAAGTTGGGGTTTTGGATCCTTTTATTTCCTTCTTAAAGAAATATGAAAAAAAAAGTCTCATAAGTTGTTTTCTTTGATATTGGACCCAGGTTTAAGACCCATTCATGTTGTGTTCTCACTTATTGGTTGTGAACAAGGGAAGGCAATTGTTGAAGAATATGATAGAAAATCTTTGTTTCCAATGTTTAAAGTTTAGACATATTTCAATTCACTTTTAGTTAGCATTTAGTTAATTTTTAATTTACTTGTAATTATCCCTTAGTTAACTTCCAATTCACTTCTAATTAACTCTTTGTTAAATTTAAGCTTATTTGAATCTCAATTCACTTTTAATTAACTCATAGTTCATTATTAGTTCATGCATGGATGGCAATGGGCCACACATGGGTGCACATGGGTCACACATGTGTCACACATGGATGAACATGGGCTAGCTATATATTGAAAAGTTTTTGAAAAGCTTTTTTTAACTAAGTGCCCAATGGGTATAAATAGAGGTACAATCCCACATTACTTTTAGTTTGTTCAACACCAGTTTTTAGTACATATGTTTGTTATGATCTTATTATGTTATTGTCATGTTTTTGGAATAAAGTCTTTTTGCATTCACATCATGCACACATTATGTTTTTGTTTTTTATTTTCTTATTCCATGACTTGGATTTAGAATTAGGCCTACCTTTGTTCATGTGGTTTAGAAATATTGTTATTTAATTCTTTTCATGCCTATGATAGTAATGGTGGGCAAAACATGATAGCATATTTCCTATAGTTGGCTTCTATGTTAGACAAATCTTCTAGATAATTGGATCCCAAATTGAAACATAAAGAATTCTTTCTTTCATTGGAATCATTACAAATTTTAAAAGTTGTCATTTACAATCAAAAAATTTGGAAAATTTGATCTTTGTCAACAAAAATTAGCCCAATGATCTTAAAATACATTGTAAAATCCCCTTTATTTTAATATATTTTATTGAAAATAATATTAATTTCAAAGAAAAGTTAAAGGAATTTGAAAGAAATTTTGAAAGGGATGAAGTTATGGAATTGTGATTAAAAAAAAATTAAACAAGTTTTCATATATTTTAAAATGAAAATATATTTTAATTAATAAAGCAAGTACATTATTAATTATATTTTAATTTTTGGAAAATGTAATAACCAGGTTGTGAGAACCAAATTTGAAAATCAATTAGTAATATGTATGCAAAAACCATTTTATTTAAAAACTAGATGAATTTTGAAAAATTAAAAATCTTTAAACCTTGGTCAATTCTCTCTTTATATATATATGAATTAATCAAGTTTTCATAACATGATGTAAGAACTGGAATTGGCCAATTCTCACAAAAAAATGAAAACTACCCAACACTAGTCATGACATCAACAAAACATCTCTCCCACTCCTTCCCCAAAAATTCCCAACCTATTTTTGACCCCAAAAAGACCTTTTATACCCCTTTGTGTAACTATCACATAAGCAAGTTACTACCTAGGAGCAAACCTTAACAACACCATGCCATCAACATATTATGGCTAGTGTTGCCCGGTTATAAACATTTTCCCAATTATGCATATGCATATGCATAACATTAATGCATATTTGGCTTCTATGTCAATTTGTGTAACTAACGTTATTTGTAATCAATGTTATTTTTATTTTGTATATATCCTTATCCTTTTCATATCCAGCTGAAATGTATATTTCTTAAATTTTTATCATCTTCGTAATCACTTGGGTGGGGTCTCATTGGCAACAATTATGATTCTGTGAAAGAAATATTGATATCTACCCCCATATGATGATAATTATGATCAAGTTTAAGGTTAGGGTTTAGGTCAGATGCGAAATGACACTGTCAATTAGGGTTTAAGGTTCTAGATTATGCATACAAGTCTCAAGGAAAATGACATTATCATTTGTGCTTGAGCAACATGAGAATGTTGAGTGCACATCATGTCTTTGTTTTTGAGTTGTTGGAGTTTCTTTCTAGTTAGCTATAACTTTCGATCACTTATCGCTTTCTAACGAAAGCTATACTTCTAATGGCTTGCACCTTTTTCAAGAACATCGGTACTTGTTTTACTTCTAATCATTTGTTTTCTTTGTTAAAGTTCAAGCATTGAAGGGGGGGCCAACGAGGCAGTCAAGAAAATGGGAAACAAGAAAGCAGTCGATTTCCAAATTCAACAATAGAATCCACAAATTCTAATGGCTTAATTGTCAAAATACTCAAGGTTCTTATTATGAACTTCCATACTCTCTTTACCAATTTGTTCTTGCCATCAATGTTCTACATTTTCTTCCCCATTTTTGTGATTTATGTTCAAGCCCTTTACTTCACAGGTTTTTTACATGGCGAAAGTTCTTTTTGATAATGTAGAAAATAATCAATTTTTGTTATCCTATAACTTGGTCTTTAATAGGATAGGAGTTTGGGCACTTGTAGGTTCTAGTTGGCATCGTATGTAAAGCCTTTTTGGGAGGAAAAAACTTTTAAAATCAGGTTCATCTACCTTTTATGGTAACATATGATTGATAAATTCCATCAGGCATAGTGAACTCAGCATACCCATAGTGAATTTTGTTGAGCTTTATCAAGATATCAAAACAATGCCAAAAAATTAGGTAGGCATCATGTAAAGCATCTTTTTAAAGATTGTGATGTAAAGTAAAATGATAAAATAAGGGGCGTGCAAATGGGATAACACAAGCCACACTCACTTGCTTTGTGACTACTTTTGGGGAAATATTCCTAGAATATATTTTTAAATATTCTTGAAAAATCTTCGAAAAAATCTTTTAAAAGTTTTTTTTTTTAATTCATACTATTTTATTAAGGTTCATGTTAAAATTTTAGTAAAAAATGGAATCCATTTACAAATCTTTTTATTTCTTAAAAACAAATGTTACAGTGTTAAATGAGTGTTTTCCTTAACTTTTTATTCATTGAATGAGTTTCAAATTAATTCATATGTTCCCATGATATATTAAAAATACAACTTTATAAATAAATCTTATAATTTCAACATCAAATTAAATTGTGACTTTAAAACATGAAAAAATCAAACAAACATTACATTTGTTATGGTACGTGTTATTGTGATTGCACCCAAGGTTACGAACTAAGGGGAAAGATAAAAGTACAAGATGATCTTGTATTTCATCTCTTGTTATTTTTCTAAGTTATCTCCTAGACATTAGACACTAATCTTGTTCCTTTTCGTTTCATGTTCAACTTTCAGAAGACTTTTCTACCCATTATTTAAGTGTTAGCTTAAGACTTTCCTTCCATTTCCTTTGCAATCTTTCAACAAAGGAAGATAATTGCAAGGCAAGTTGCTTTCAATACCATAATTACTTTTATGTTATGATTCATGTGCAAAAGTTATTTTCAATCAAAAATAAAAAACCTTTACAAGGGCAAGGTATAGTTCTCAAAGCTCTTTATGGGTTGCAAAGATAATTTACAAATCTATAGAGACCAATTTGGATCAAGTTTTTGTTTTGAGGCATTCCATGGTAGTAGTTCATTCTTCCTTGTGAATTGTTAATGTGTGTAACTTGCTTGTCAAAGTTGTACCACTTTCTCTCAATAGGTTCAAGAGTTGAAAACCAAACTTGAATGGCTACAAATTACAATTGTGGAGCGAGAAGCATCAATTGTCTCTCTACATATAGAGCTATCCAAAAAAACAAACCAACTTACTTTCATCATTGATGAAAAGGTAAAGTGAAACATCAATCCACAATTTTGTTGACATTAAGTGGTACAATTCAACAATAGTTTACAATCTTAAGCTTGGTGATCTACTATATATTTTTTGTGTACACATTCAATGAAAACACTAAATATTAAATACCCCCTATTAAGCTTTGTCCACGTGTCAAAATAATGTCAAAAAAGTAAAACAAGGTGTGCAACACCATGCACAAAACCTTGTGGTTCTATTATAGGGATTGACTAACATAAAGCCCAACTAAAATTAGTACTAGTAAAACTTCTAGTAGATTGTAGTTGTGGGTTTGAATTTGCTCTGGGATTATAAATTGTAAAGCATGCAAAACATTGAAAAGTTAAATCTTGTGTTTATTGTTATTGTGAACATGCCTACTTTTGGCATAATCTCACATGTGATGAATCATTTTTTTGCCATAATGGGACTCATCTTGTTATCACTCATTTTTTCATTTCCTTTTTCTTTGAATTTTTGGCCTTGTTCTCCTTTGTCAAATATACAATTTGTTGTTGTCTTGTCTTTTGATTTTGCAAATTCTGAGAGAGTCCATTGCTATCCTTTTTTTTGAGCATGCAAGAATGTATTATTATTTTTCTTGATTCTATCATTGAAAATTTACCATGGTAAAATAGGATGAAGTTATGATTCTTGAGAGTGTTGGTGGTGTTGATGAGGATTTTTATGGGTTGAGTGAGAATTTGACAACCAACTCATTGGATGTTGAGAACATCCACTTACAATGTGACAATGACTTTGTATAAAATGATGAGTTACATCTTGCACCTATTGCAACTAAAGCTCAAAAATGGAAACCAAATAACAAAAACTCAATATGTTGGGGGTTCTTTGCAATCAATGATAATTTTCTAATTGATTTCAAGAACCCACAACTATTATGTTGCATCATTTGTAGACCAACACCATGTCAAGAAGTTGGCAACATTTTTAACCAAAATTTTGTTTTGTGTAAGAAATTCATCAAATATAATTTAAAAAACAACATTACTCCCATACATTGATGGTGCACGTGCTCATTTGGTTGCAAAAAGAAAGTTAAAACTAATTGTTATTGTTGCAACAAAACAACTTGATATAGATCACAATTGGTAACCAAGGTAGAAAAGGGCTGCACCATCTAGGTCTGCAATCACAACATTTTTTGACTCAACAAATCTTTACAAGGATGGTGATGAAGCACAACAACACATTCTAGAAGATTTGGTCCTTTACATTTACAAAGGATACAAGCCTTTATCATCATGTGAAAACATTTAGATACGCAAGTTGGTGTTTCGCTAGTGTCCTCCTATCAATTTTCCCTCTCGGTCAAATCTTGTAAAACATGTATTGCTTGAAATGGTCCAAAAGACCACAGATTTGCATGTGTTGCCTAGTCTTGCAACCATAACCATAATTTTTACAAGTTCTAATATCTAGGTGTTTAAAGGTGGGGTAGACATTTTTGCACTGGTGATTAACTATTTGGATGAAAGTTGGATCCCACATCATGCTAATGTAGGATTGTATAAAATTCAAGAAATCGGGGGCAACACCATGACTTTGCAACTCCAAGGTTTGTTGGAAAAATTTAGACTAATCCATCATGTTCTTGCCTTTATGAAGGTATTTGTTTTGGGCATGTCATGTCTAAAGCTTGCAAATACACAACCAATGATGATAAGGTTTTATCAAGACTAACTTTAGTGAATGTGAAATCTTCCTAGTTGGATTGCAAAAATCCATTACATGGATAAAGAAATCCACTAGTAGAAATTTTGTCCTTTGCAACCAAGGAAACAATGATTAGTTATCTTGAATGATTCTATCAATGACCATGGTCATATATTATAATGTCATTATTTACATGGAATAAATATGAATATTAGATTAGTCATTTATATGATTAATGGATGAAAACTTACAAAATAGACACAATTCATCCATTTTCCATCGACCATATTTCATTCATTATGGTTTTCGAATGTGTGTTAGAGAATAAGACATTGATGTGGATTATTTAGTTATCATTTTTTCAAGTAATGAAATACATAAATCTAATTTATGACTGAATTTTGATTACTTCAAATGATGTGGAAAATATTGGCATGATGTCACGACATTTTTAATATATATTTTTAATAAATAATATCCTTTGTCATTGGAAAATGGGTCCTACTTATGTTCTAAACTTTGGAGACTTATAAAATGATTTATATATGACTAAGTAATTAATGTTACATGGACAACGTGGCACCTTGTATAATTATATCATCATTAACCATAGATGATGTAGTATGTTAAGTGGTCATACAATTATTTTACAATGATTCAAAAATGAATATTAATAATTAAATGAATATAAATGGACATAATGAACTATAGCATGTAAGGAACTTATTTTGATTAATATTATACATATAGGTAACATATAAAATATATATATATTACATTTTTTAATATATATTTTAAATATAATCCATTTTAAATATTCAATGTGACTAAGTTAAATATTATACATTGAAATAAATTTTAATGGTAATTATGATATATTATAAGAAAAATTGTAATATAAATTCGTAAACCAAATGAAGGTTTAATATATGAAAGTTTTATTTTATTTATTCATATGTTAGCCATAAAGGTATTATCATTTACAAATCATGTGTTTGAATTTAATTTTTCAAAGTATGGTAATTGAAATGTTTTTCAATAACAAAATTCAAAATAATTTTCCTTTGAACTAAATTTACATTTAAAATAAATAAATTAATAGTTGTGTACGAAGGAAATTTATGAATGAGTTTTCATTTTTTTCATTTGGACAAGTTATCAATAAGATATGACTTATTATATTTGATTTTTTGTGTAATGTTTAAATAAATTATGGTTTAAATAGAATAAACATTAAATTATTTACACAACAAGGGGGGTGGCTTGGTGGTAAAAGAGTTGAATTCCATCCTTGGGGTCAAAGGATCAAACTTCACAAATGACATGTGTCACAGTCAACATTGGAATTTTGACTAAATATTTCATACCTACCAAGACCACCTAAGGTTAGGTGGTGATAGGTGTCAACAATTGATAGGATGAAAATTAATGAGATTAAAAATTATTGAAATAAAATACATCCTATTATTTATATTACATATAATAATTCTATAATAATAAATTTTGTAAAATTTTAAAAATAATGTTTCCCAAGTTTTAGGTCCAATTTGTAATAATAAAAAAAAATTAAACAATGACCAAACTATCACTAATGACATATGTCCTAAATGACTAATGGATGATATTGGCCCCATCATTATGCCACATCATGTCCTAAATGCCTATTGTCCTAAACGATTCATCTGTAATGACTTTAAGGCTATTAGTCATTTTTGTTTTTTATGACTAAAATAATAATAATAAAAAACTCAATCGTACATTTGAAGATTTCTACTAGTGATCGGGGAAAAGGAAGTTGGAATGGGAGAAGGCATGCATAGATAATGGGATGTGACCTTGGAAATTGAAAATTCCCATCAAAACAAGGTAATAATGTTTGAAGAAACCTTGGAATTCAAAGCTGCAATTCTACTATGTTATGGCATATAGTAAACATTGAGTTTGTAGTAGCAAGTCCCGAAAGCCCAAGTGTGGGCCATTGTTGAAACTGTCATTGCATGTTGAATTTAATGGTGACTACATGTGTGTTGAATCAATCAAAAGGTCATTGGTTATTGTTTGATGTTTCAATGATTACAATCAACCTAATTGTGGCCATGGAATTTCAACCAAATTCTTTTATTGATGGGAGTGAAACATGTGACCAATTTGATGTTGAGCTCCAAATGTTGAACAAAAACATGCAACAAGAGGTGGTGAAGGTGATTAGACATTCTCTACAGTTTTTGATGGCATTTGATTCTCACTAGGTTCATAATATTCTGGCATTAATGTTAGATCTTTACTACAAATCCTTACAAGTTGTTGAGAACTATGTGGGGCGTGGGAATGCAATCCGCCTTGCATCTAAATATGATTTGAAAGAAGTCATCCCACTTCTAATGACAATTTTTGAAAGGTTAAAACCTTCCATCCAAGCAGAAGTAGTTGTTTCAATTGATGAACTTCCTATTGAAAAAAAAACCAACATGTTTGGTGTTGGGGCATGTGTGGAAGAATCTTCATTGACATTGGTTATTGGGGAATTGTTTTTGTTTCAGAGGTTGGCTATACCTCCATCAATGTGTGCAAATCCACTTGTTTGGTGGAAGACCCATGAAGGTAAGTTTCCAAATGTTGGCTTCCTTGCCAAGTAGGTTCTTGGGATTTTGGGGTCTCAAATTGAGATTGAAAGAATGTTTAACCTTGTTGGTGTTTTGATAGCTTTGAAGCATTGCCACTTACAAGTCCAAAATTTGGACTGGATTATTGTTATAATCAATAATTGGCCTAATGACCCCATTAGTAGAAATTGGCCAAAATGTAACCACTCTATTTACGATTACATGCGACTATTAGTTATTTGCAACTACATTGCAATTAGTTTGCAACTATTTTGGTGTTCATCCTTCCATGTGAACAACGTTTAGTTTGGTTTTCATCCAAGCAGAACAATTTATATCCCA
>Ga0116230_10005074_pt1 | contig 12908 bp, 4 predicted proteins | sample S1TSphfallax_3_FD_88678 | JGI IMG/M metagenome (GOLD analysis project Ga0116230, IMG submission 88678) | Host-associated microbial communities from peat moss isolated from Minnesota, USA - S1T2_Fd - Sphagnum fallax MG | ecosystem: Host-associated > Plants > Peat moss > Unclassified | place: USA...
CTTGGTATTATATTCAAGACTATTTTTATTCCTTTTTTGGGTTGGTATAAGGCATGTAATATATTTGATATTGAGAGTGGTAGAAAATTGGTGGCTCAAAACATGTTAATAGGAGTCCAAAAAAAATAGATGCCAAGAGTCATTCAAAATTGCAAACTTTATTATATAGATTTTTTTTTAACATTTTAATGTTATGGTAATTATTTCAAGTTATGTTAAATGATTAATATAAATGTTAAGAAATTAAAAATTTTAAAGTTTGGATTTTGATTTTAATAAATAGAATTGAATCTGAATCAGAACTACATTAGAAACAATTGATTTTATAAAGGACCATGCTTAAAGATTCTCTAAATAAGTAAAATTTTGATGGTATAAAAACTAAGATGATAGTATCCTATTGCCCACAATCAAAAATCACTCACAATTTAAAAGTTATGAAAGTTATGAAAATCAACACAAAACAAATGATCTATTGGGGCAACTATGACTATTTTTAATAACAAGTTGCAAAAGGTTTCATTTTATTTTTTAATTTGTGAAAAAATCAAAAAGACTACACATGGAATCACAATTGTTTTATAAAGTAATCTTGTTGGCTCAGGTTAATGTGGTTTTAACTTAGTACGAGGTCAACATTAAGTTATTTAGCATCTTTACCAAGTTAAAAGATAATTCAAACCTAAAGATAATTGACAATCCATAATAGACATGTGAACATTAAAGTAATGAAAAGCATATGTGGGTATATTTTTATTGCTTGTAAATACCTAATTCTAATGTGTTAACCTATCAAAGTTCAAATATAATGACATGTAACATTTATTTAATTAATTAGAGCCTAAATTGTTAATTTTGATTTTTTTCTAACTTAATGGTTGGATCAAGTTTTCTATTAAATTTGAAACAAAACATTGTTAACACCTAATTATTGGATCATTTAGTAAAGCAAAACATTATTAATATATATTGTTACATCATTTGGTGGCCCCCAAATTAAAGTTTCTCTTCAATTTTCCAACTTCCAAATGGTCAATTGTTAATTTTAAACTTTTCAAAAATCCAAAATTCACTACATACATGATATTTTTGTTAATAAGTAGGTCATAAACTACAATAGTGTATTGTTGTTCAAGATGACATGTCGAAAGTTATGGCATCCATGCACTTTCATAATGTCACAAGGCAACTTTTCTCTAACACATATATGTGTTTTTGTTTCAAAGTTACGAGTTCTCAGTTGTTGTGTTTTTTCTTTCCCTGGGATTTTGTTTAACACATCATGTATGCTTCTCTAAAAGCTCTATACTCCCACTTGACATTGATTTTTTTCTTTTTTAATGTCCTATTTTTTCAATAGTTGTTGTCAAAGTTTTTTCCTCTTGATGCTCTTGCTTATGTGAGATCCAAATCATTATTTTTCACCTCAACTTTCAGTCTCACTATTTTTTTGGAATCGTTACAATATTTTGGTAGTCATTATTCAATAAAACAATTACTTCTATCGCATTGTATTAAGTTCTTTCACAATGAAATATAGCTCTTCACTTACAAAACAATCACTTTTCTTGCAATGTTTTTCTCTTGTAGAAAGTTTGATCCTTTGTCCCTATCGTTATTGCTTCAACATTGTTGTTGTCATTGTTGTTCATAGACCTTTGAACTTTGTTTGTTTCTTTTATCATTTCAATGGCATTGAATTTGAGTATTGACATTCATTCATTCTTCATTCACTATGCTAAAACATAGCATCCATGACTAGTCATTTTTATTACAAATTAGTTGTTTATGTCATTTTTAGTGGAATTGGACCCATCATTTATGCCATTTAGTCATATAAATTTCATGGATGCCATGTCTTGGCATAGTGATTACTAGCAAAGATTAAATGGCTTGAATCAAATATTATATTGCTTGTTTTAAACATCCATGTAATGTCTTGGAATTGAATTTTGCAAGAAGTTTATAACTTATGCTTGTGTGAAATGTTTGATGGATACAATGTTAATGATACATCAAGGTGAAAACGAACAAAATATCTTAATTCTAAATTCCAATTGAATTTTAAATTCAAGTTCATTGTTTCATGTTCAAATGGATTTTGTTTTTAATACTAGATTAATGTTGTTTCTACATCCTTGATTAAAATGTTAGTTTTTATTTTTATTTTTCCTCACCTAATTGAACTATTATTCTTTAGTTGTGTTTTGACATTTTAGCATTAGTTCATCATCAAAGTTCATTACTATTATTTAATTATGTCTTGACATTTGAGCACTAGTTCATCATCAAAGATCATTACTATCATTTTGTCATGTCTTGACATTTTAACACTAGTTCATTAACAAATTCACTATTATTATTTAACTATGTTGATTTTTTAACACAAGTTCATCATTAAAGGAAGATTTAGAAAGGGTGATTAATGGAGTCATGAATGTTTGATCTTTGATGAATGTAAAACACATTGTAACATTAAGATTTGAAAAGATGTTAACAATGTTTGTGTTCATTTCGTTTTTCATGTTCTTGTAAGTATTTCAAATGCATTACAATTGCTTGAATATTCTCCCATGAGCTTTTTTTGTATTATTGACAATGTTTAATAGAGAAAAAAATTAAATGTAATCCATTGCATCAACAATAATCTTGTTTTTGTATGTTGTTTCATTCATTGGCATGAAAACAAATGTCCACTTTTATTTTGCTCTAGTGTTCTTAAAAGTTCTCGATGTTGCAATTGTTCATTATGTTGTGACTTTCATAAATGTTGTGCGATACATCACCCAAATTCATGGCCAAAGGATGGCAAGGTACCATGCACATGCTTGGATGCAATGTCATCTATATTTGTGATTAAAGGATGGCCCTTAACAAGCTTGTTTTAACAAGTATTGTGGAATTATATATAATGTTGCCAAAACTGATAATTGGAAAACGATGATATAGGCTTATAACATCAAACAATGTCTACAAATTTAACTTCCTTAATTTTAGGACATAGTTGATCATGGGATGTTATATTTGAAGATAAAATCTTGTGACTATTGAGCATATCAAATCTTTTATTTGTATGGAGGTTGTATATGGCTTTGCATTTAATTTGTCTCATGCATTCATGTATTGTATCTTTGTGTGCTTAAAAAAATTTAGATGTTTTAATGCGAGGAGGATCATGTGGATGAATGAAATGAAATATGATAGGCTAATGAAGTTTTATAGTACTAAAATTTCAAATTCTGGAAGGGAAGTTTATCATTTTAGTGGTGGGTTTTTGTTAAATTTTAAAGGAGATTGTCATAAATTTTTTTTGTTACTTTTTTGTTGATTCCAAAAGGTAGAAACTTGATGGACCTAGCAATGATTAGGAGGAGTAAAATTCCTTTAGATCGGTACAACAATTCCATCAATAAAAAATTTCAACAAAATTTTCATTGCACACATGATGAGAATTAATGCATGGTTGATTTATATGGGGAATATAATAATGTTATGGATGCATGTTATACGAACTAATATGGGTGCCCTAAGTTAGATCATGCATGAAGATGGTGGACTATATAAACAAGTTAGCCTAAAATGAAGTGTGCTTACTATTAGTAGATGGTCAAAATCCAAGGATAAGCCTAAAGTAGAATAGTGGAAGAATGTATGAAGGAAGGTTAGGATCCAAAGTTCTAGCACTTTTAAAAGTTTAAAAGTTGTTGATCTTTTGCAGTCAATGTAACTAATGTAAAACACACCACTATTTTGTACCACATACTTGCTTCGAAGGACTTTGAATAATCCTAAAAAATTATCATTGTTAATATTGATACCCTAATTGTAATATTGACTAAATTGTTGTCATTGTTTTTAGTTGTTTCTTGAAATGTAATTAGGTCTTTGCAAAAGTCTTTCATAAAAGGTAGATTGGACCATGCATCAACAATGTTTTTCTTGAGTTCTTTCATCAATTACACATAAATTTCATTTCATGGTACTTGTAACTCCCATGCATGCAATGGAACATTGATGATTTTCTTACCTTGGAATGCTTTGATTACATTGTAACATTTTTTGTTAAATTATTTCGGAACATGCAATGTATCTTGTTATTTAGTATTTAGTACCTAATACTTAATATGAAGTATTGTCCAAAAAATAAATTTATGATAATGGAATCAATCTTCTTATAGTCTTAAGCCTATACATGAATCTTGTATCATAATTAAAAATGTGCAAATCATTTTGGTGACCACATATTATGTGGGATCTATATCATATCAAATACATTTTCAATGGATGTAATGGTTACATTTGTAAAAATGTTGTTTTCTTTTTAATAATCAACATTATTAAAATGACATCATGGCCTTTAGGAATTCCATCATGTATAATAGTTTCCAATTTTGTTTCAACACATCAACGGTTTTACAAATAGTTCATGAGTTTGAATTTGTTCATTAAAAGTGATTTAATAAAAGATCATTTCAAGATATCCTTATATTCTATTTTTCATTTAAAGCAAAAGAAAAAAACAATAAAATCATTTTAATGAAACTTCATAAGGTTTATCATAAAATATTTTGTTAACAATACAAAAGTTTAAACTTTTAGTATTTTACAAAACATTAATAATACAAATTCAAGCACATGAAATACAACATAATTTTTTTTAAGCATTAATTAAATATGTTTGCCAAAATCATTTTGAAGGTTCATTCCATGTGATAGGGTTCCAAAACATGTAACAACATTATTTACATTACATGAATTTTGTAATCTAATAATGTATGTAGGAAATAATTTTGGGGTAGTTCATGTTTTCATGCATGGATGTCATGTAGTTAAAACACGTATGATGCACATATAAGTAGGATGAAATATTGTTAAAATATTTCTATTTACTTATATGTGCATCGTACGTGTTTTAGATGCACAACATCCATGTGCAAAGAACACAAACTTGTGAAATAAAAAAATTCACAAGATTTCCATTATCAAATCATAGGGTGGGAAGTTTGTGATAAGCTACATAACTACATAGGTAAAATCATAGGTAGATACATAATAAGTGCATACCTTAGCCTACTAGGCTTACTTACCAAGCCTAAGCTAACTTTTCCTACTTAACATACCTATCATAATGTAAGCTAAAGCCTAGGGTGCAAATATAAAGATTTGAATCCTTTGTCTTCATAAGTCCTTAACCATTACACCACACCATTATAAAGTGATAAACTTTGTCAATTTATTTATTACACATCTTAATACATACATTAGAGTTATATAAGTAGCTAAAAAGGTAGGTACAATATGTAGGTAGCTTGTAGGTAGGTAAGGAGATGGCCTACCTACCTACCTACTTACCTAGATACCTAGGTAGATGACTTACCTACCCATGTATTAAGGTAGGTAAGTAAATGGTTTCCTTGCGTATCTAAATAAAAAATAATTGGGTAGGTAATATGTGCCTACTATAACCTACCCTACTAGGTGTATCTAACCTTGTGTAACCTTTTAATATAACCTAAACTTGTAGTAGTCACAAATTGTGATTGCATGTATGACTAAAATTTGGATTTGTCAAAATGTAGTCATGTATGCAACTACAAGCCCTTGCAATTATGGTGACACAAAGGAATACTATAAGTGTAGTGATAAATTGAGTTGATTTGGACATTACTCACACATTAATTGCAAACATATGGTCGAAATGAATAAGATTTCTTCTAATGAATGGAGATTACATGTATCAAGCAATAAAAATATGTAGGAGACACTAAAATCAACTTTTTTCCTTGGGAAATTTAAACTTTTATGATGAAATTAATGATTTTTTGGTGAGATTTTTGTTCTATTTCGCAAAAAAAATAATCAATTGTATGTTGTAGTACATTACATGATATGATATTATTAGACATCGAAGATGTCAACATCATTGCATTGATGGAGCATTTAAACTAAATAGTTGACTAAATTAAATGGTGTGATAAAGAAAGGCTTATCAATTGTCATTTCTTAATATGAAACACTATGACTCATGGACCCTTTTTGGTAAGTTGAAAGCCTTTCATAGTAAAAATTTAATTAATCCATTTATCTTTACACCTTTTTCCATTTCATCATACATTTACATTTGCAATATTTTGGAGTTCCTTAACAAATTTGTTCCACTAAGAATCATGTGGCATTCTAAATCAATCAATTCCTTTTGAACAACATGTTCATAATGTGAGGCACCAATACTTTGTTATGTTCCTAATTTCCATGGTGTTGGTAAACAAGTATTATATCTTGATCCCCTTCATGGCTTCTACATGCATTTTCCTCTCCTCATATGGGCAAATTATTATCATGTCTCTCTAATATTGCCAAAATTGATGGTATAGGTTGCAACTTGTGTCTACAATGCATGGATATATATACAAGAAGGAATAATGAAAAAAAAAATGATGTTGATGTGCAAACGAAGATTTACCTTGCATGTTACAAACAAATTGGTGTGTTTAGTAAGATGTGTGTTCACACTAATAATAGCCACTACAAGTTTACCCAATGTTTGATTTATCATTGAATGAATTTGTTTATGAAAAACATTCAATAAACATTGTAACCAATGTTTAAAAAATACCATAAATATTTTTATTTTGGGGAGATCATTATTTAAACATGACATATTTCAAGGGGGACATTTTAAACATTGTTTTTACATAATGGTAATATGAAACATCTTTTGGGGTCACAAACATTTTTAATGGTATTTTTCAAGGTAAAAAATGAAATATTTTCAAGATATTTCAAAACAAACAATCATTTAAGTGCATAGGGTCAATGATTGTTTTTGTGGCAAAAATTTGGCATTTTGTGAAAAAAGAAAAGAAAAAGTCCAATGACATGGTCAAGGAAACTTTTGAAAAAAAATCCAATAAAATCACCACATTTTGAGGAAAAATGAATGGGTTCACCAACATTTTTGGAGAGCTTGAACAAATTTATAGCTTTTTTATTTGAAATCAAAATATTTAAGCTCATATGTTTTCTTGGTTTGCCAACATGTTATAGGAAATCTAAATTTTCTACATGTCTATTTGTTTTGTAACCATATTTGGCCAAAATCTACTTGTGGTTGATTGCCACTTTTGGTGCGATATGAAAAAATTGAAAAAAAAAACATTGCATAGGGTTGGGCTCTTATTAGTGTGGATGCACCTTAAGAACAACCCTCCCTCCAATGATAGGTGTAACACCATGACATTAGTCCACATCAACTATGTAATTATTGTTAGTTTCGAATTTGATCAGATTTTTTAGGCATTCAACTAGAATTTACCATTTGATAACCCATTTTACAGTTTTATTAGATTTACAACCATAATAAAACCTTCCTTTTGTGGACCCTTTGCCATTCAAGTAATGACATTTGACACCTTTCTTTTTTTCATTTTTCGCAAAGGAATTTATTTCCATTTTTTTTCCAAATAATGTGCAAAAAAAGGGTGCAACTAATTAATAAAAATATATTTTATCATTTAATTGAATGTAAATAACATCCTCAAAATTGATTTGAAAACATATATAGAATATATTTAGAAGATTTTCAACTTTAATGGAACACTCTTTTGATATTTTATTATTTCATAGCATATTTAAAAATATTCCTTGATTTCATGTGAACCCTAAAATATACAAAGAATAATTTCCATGATGCATAAAATATACAAAACAAATTGTTTTGGGCAATTTTAAGAAGGAATTACTTTATTAAGATTTTTTTCAAGATGACAACAAAAAGAAGAAAGATTTGTTTCCATTGGGCTTTTCAATCATGATAACTTTTGATATAACATTAAAATTCTATTACATGTTCTAATGCAGTTGTATGCATAGTCACATCATGTTTTACTAAGTAAATATTGACCAAATTACATAAATGTGAGAGCTATGAATTGTTGTAAATAAAATATTTTATAAATAGTCCATTAATTTTGTTTCATAAAAAATGTTCTCAAATTCTCAACATTAATTATTGACAATTTTTTTCAACGCTTACATTAGTCCAACGAAACATGATGGTCATAACTTGGGTGCACAACCATCAATGGATGGTCAATAAAGTGTCATTCCTAAGATGAAACAAAGTTGGAAGGTTCCATGTTTCAAAATTAACCCCAACATGAATGTGCAAACACATTCTCACATGAAGTGAAAATATGTGAAAATCAAAGAGAGGCACTCACAAAATTCTAGACTTGAATTCTCACTTTGAAAATTAGCCTTTTAAAAAGTTTCAAATGTTTAGAAACCAAAATGGGGAACCAAATGTCCTTTGAATCAAGTGATATTAAAATTTTGGAAAGATTTCAATGTGAATTACAATGGGTTCGTACAATTTTTAAAAAGAAGCTTAATGACTAAAAATTATGGAGATTTGAAAAAGTTGAAACAAAAAATGTTCAAAATGTTTTGAAGTGCCCATAAATGTCCCAAGCATTTGGAATGTAAATTGGAGCAACATATTATGTTCAAATTAGAAGCATGATATACACCTTCGAAAATATAACAAAAGTCACATGTGCCAATTTGGATTTGTTATGGGCACATTATGGCCATTTAAAGATTCGAGACATTATTATTGTCCCAAAATTGACAATGTGTCCCAAGAGTCTTGGGAATCTTGTTCACTTTGATGTAATCTTCACATGGAGTTATAAAATATATTATAAAAAACCAAAGTGATGATTTCATTCCAATTTGAGTTTTGGTGAGTTTTGTGAGTCACATTATATTGTGATTTGTCTATGCATAATTTCAATTTCAAATACACCAATTGCACTTTCTATTTGGTTTGTGTACATTGACAAAATTTAAACTTCAATTTGAAAAATCCATCCTACTTTAACCCTAAGTTTTATGCATGTCCTCCTTGTCCCCTTGCAAGGACTTTAAAAAAACAACTCACATAAAGCTTTAAAATCTTTCACAATACATTGTATTGAAAAGCTTATGTATACCTTATGACAAGCTTTTGTGGGGAAGGCTGTGAAAATTCTATATACATTCAATAAAACACATCACAAAATGTCAATGGCTTTTCATTGATTTGTTGTCATTAGAATATATTATCATGTCCAACTTTTACAACAACTTAATGGAAATATACCTTAATATTGGATATTTTTTTGTCATTAAAATGATGTTAGTGAATTTTTGGTATAAGGTGGCTTGTATCTTCGATGCCTAGTTTATTGGGAATTCGATGTTGTCCCTAAGAACAAATGTGAATTGGCCTTTAGATATGTTGAACAATAATACCATCAAAGCAACCCAAAAGAAAACATAACAAAATAGTTGTTGACATAAATTCTTTCTTTTACTTCTCAAACCCACATTGAAATGTTTTGCATTTGTCGTAATGTTCTCAAAGGAAATTTTTAGTGTAAAATTGAGGGACAACTAGGTATGTGGTTCAATTTATGAAGCAAGGTAGTTTGTTTTGTTTTTCTCTCAAGCTGAGAGATCTCCCAAACCACCACAATGCTTCATTTCACACTCTTGATATTTTTGGAAAGCTCTGGATGAGTAGGGGTGCACTGACTTGGTTTGGTTTGAGATTGTTTGGAGCTATGATATGGAGGGTGGTGGGTATTGATTATTGAGAATCTGTAGAGATATGTCACCACCAGTGGTACAGGCAATAGGGTGTCCCAAAGCTTTTCATTGCCACAAGTTTCATTGTTGTTTGATGTCATGCAGATAATAAGTCTTGCTGAGATGGGTGCTTTTGGTGTTCCCTGCTTCATTGTCAATGAGCACTTCTACTGGGGTCAGCTGTGTCTCAAATTTCTCCTTAATAACTTTGCTGAATGGATGTGGGGGACCCAATAGCTATGGGTACATGGATTGACAATCTCGCTCATTCAAGGCAGTGATCAGTTGATATATATGCTGTGAATGATAGCAGAGTTTAAATTGGTGTCCCCCCTGCATACTTCTATTCTGATTTCTTCCCAGTAGGTCTTCAGGAATTTCATGCATTGGGCCATTTGAACCTTACTTGCATTAAGGGTGGATAGTATATGAGTAGCAAAAGCACTTTACAGTTGAGAAATCTTCCTTTTTTTGAGCTTCTGAGCTGTACATGCAAATGCCAACAGAAATAAGGAAATCTAGTGGAGTCTCCATTCATGATTGTCATTGTCAAAGTCTCACAATGGTTTAGTATGCAGCTCTTTGTTGACAAGGAATGTGCTAAGTATTGCACTGCTTGACCACCATCTGGAGCAGGACAGGCTATTTTTGGCAGAGCAAACGCTAGGCAGGATTGCAGCTAAACCAAGGCAAAGTTTAAGGTTGGTGCAGCTGTAATTTCTGAATGGCCTTGCTTAAAATTGTCTTCTGTGGTTGTATACTTTCATAAGTTGAGAAGGTCAAGAGTCCAGCTGAGAAGTGGGAGGCAGGAGAATACAGATGGAGTATTTTTCTGTGTAGATCATATGTGTCAGAAACACCTAAACAGCCGTCTCTTTTGTCTTGCAGCAACAACATGCACCAGCCACATACCTTGGTGTATTACCATGACTTTGGGAGTCCTTTCTCTTACTTAGCTTAACTGCAGGTTAGTTGATCTGTTGCTCACTTAGAACATAAAACTATGACCTCACTCCTCATATGGTTGCTCTGATCCCACTCAGCAGGTTTGGCCCAAAGTACCAAGTTTAATGGGGTTTGTTGGACAGGTTGCAGAAGTAGCAAAACATTGTGGTGCCTCACTTGTCTACAAACCAGTGGGTTGCCATTTGCATAGCCTTTTTTTAAGACACTTTTCTTGCAAATAACTCAGAGTGGTGTATAAGCAACCCACATCAATTATTGTCCTGGCTGATGGTCCTTCTCCATATTGGAACAGGAACTTTGCACTCTGCTGCATGTGTGTCCATGTATCAGCGCTATGAAAATTCAAGTTACAAGGGTTGTCGAATGGGGATTGGGTGTAGTTGGTCATGGAGCCCTACCAGCAATTGATGACTTGCAAGTTCTGTGTGGTAGTTCCTGGTGGGAGCATTATTCAAGTTAATTGGGACACCTCTTGAACTGATGAAGTGGATTTCACCTGCAAAAACTTCATATGTGAGGTTGGGGCATGCTGTAGCACAGCACTCATCAATTGTTCTGCTTTTACTGATTGTTGGCTCCTACAAGCCTATCTCCTTCAGAAGAGTTTACTTCAATTGCAGGTCTATCTTGTCAACAGGTTGTTGGGGCTCTTTGGGTATGGTTGCAGGAAAGACATTATGGATTGGTCTCAATACCTATGTTCTCCATCAAAATGGCCATCAGTTTTTCCCATTTGCTCAGTAAGTCTCACTTTTTGGTTTGTGGATGCTGCCTCAGAAAAGAAGGTGGAGAACAGAGAAACAACAGTAATGATTACAGGGATGTCTGACAGGTTGGTTGGGTTTGGGTAGCCAGGTCCTGGCATTACAAGTGGCTATCTGCAATGAAAATGTGACAAATGCTATCTATCAAGCTGCCTGGATGGCCGGAGAACAAGGAGATAGCACAACCAGCGGTGTTATTTGAGGTACATTGGTCCCTACTGCTGGCAACTGCCTCATCTCAGAGGTAGGCTCTAAGATGTGTGTCCAGTGGTTTTGAAGACTTGCACTCTTGAGGATGTACTCTCTCATCAAGGCATTTGGAAGTTGGCAAAAAGCCTGCCCAGAGTTGAAACATATGGAACTCATGGATGGTTTTTGGATGTCAGGTGCTGAGCTAGGCAGGATTTGATGCAGGGGCACTGTTGCAGCAAGCACAAAGTCAAGTTGTGAAGGAGGAACTAAGGTGACTGACTAATGAAGTAAGATTGAGGCTTCTTGTAAAGTGTTTCAATTGAGAATGGCAACAAGGTATCTGCACAAATTGCGTATACTTTCATTACTTCCCAGAGAAAACCTAGTTTAGTATGCAGGTAGTTGAGTCTAAAGGGCACTGTCTGATCCAAAGCATCTGGAGGCTGGAATATAACAGTTTTGAGCAGGTTTCATCTCATAAGTTTACATTTCTGCCTTTGGAGAAGCATATGGAGAAGTCCTGAAGTTTCTGACATTTTCTTTGGGCATTGAAATTATGGTGGTTGAAAACTGATTTGGGAGGGATGCCAGGTGCTGGAACTTGGTGGCATGGGAGCACCAACATTTCAAGTTCTGGATCCGGAAGGCAAATCAGTTGCCATTTTATGGGGGCCAAGTTCGCCTCAACATTGTTGCTGATCTTCTTTGTGGCTGGCACCCTATGCTCAGTTGCAGATCATTGGGTCCACATACTTCCACTACAAACCTCTTCTCCAAAGTCAAAACTTTGACATTCCCAAGTATTTAAATAGTCATGGTAAGTTCTGATTTACATTGCAGCAATGCAAGATCCTGCTGGTTGGTGTGCTTGGCAAGCTTGGGTTTGAGGTATAAAGGCCATGAAGAAACTGAAATTCTTGCAGACCCTTAAGACATTTAGGAGTTAAAAACACCTTGGCCATATCAATCTTATCAAATCCCATTCCTAGCAAGTTTGGTTTACATTACAAATGTGTAGAATAAATGAGGAAGATGGTTGTAAGTGAAAAGGTTCAAAACACATCAACCCTTTAATCCTTAGAAAGCCCAAATGGGCTCCTTTACATGTTTTCAATACTCTTTTGTGGGGTTCTCTAACCTTGAAGATCACAAATCTGCACTTACATCTATGATTAGATGATTTAATAATCCCGACTTCACATGTCCTTGTTTCTTTGAAGATATAATTTTGTATTGTGAGCTTCAGGTAATATCTAAGTTTTTGAAAGGTTTTCTTTGAATTATCAGGTGTGAAGGTGGAAATCATCTTTAGCTTTTCAAACACAAAGAAATAAGCAAATGTGATGTAAGCAA
>Ga0116230_10005075_pt1 | contig 12907 bp, 6 predicted proteins | sample S1TSphfallax_3_FD_88678 | JGI IMG/M metagenome (GOLD analysis project Ga0116230, IMG submission 88678) | Host-associated microbial communities from peat moss isolated from Minnesota, USA - S1T2_Fd - Sphagnum fallax MG | ecosystem: Host-associated > Plants > Peat moss > Unclassified | place: USA...
TTTATACTAATTAAAATCAACCCTAAATTGGATTTTGGGGAAAAAAATTCATTTATACATATATGGAGCAATATGCACTCATTTGATTTCTTTTGAAAAGGAATGAAGAAAGTTTCAACTTGGAAAGATTATACCAAAAAAAACATAAATACTTCTTCCTTCACTCATTTTTTCACTTAATTAATCCATAAATCTATGGTTAGTTCTTACACTCATTAATTTATTTCCATTTAGTTATCCTGAAAATGTAAAACATAATGATATATTATAAAAAGATTGCATTTGTATATATGTTTGTAAGTTGTTAGGATTTTTTGCATTTATTTATTTTAGTTGATTAGCTTTAAAATATAAGGTTAATCCTTACATTCATTCTTTTTTCCCCATTTAATTAGCTTTGAAATGTAAGGCATAATTAAATGTTATAAAAGAATTTGTTTTGCATTTAGATTTGTTTCTATAATTGTCAAGGTTTATGGGATCTACCATTAAGATTATTTAAGGTATTTTGTATGGTTTTGGGTTAATTGGTTTTTAAATCTAAGGTTAATTTTTTCATTTTTTATTTTGTAACATTTGATTTGATTTAAAGTTTTTAAAAAATTAATTATTATAAAAGTGTTTTGTTTTCCATTTGTATATGTTTTGATATTTATGAAGGTTGGAGGCATATGCCATTAGAATTATTTAATTTTTTGCAAGGTCTACCATGCACATTCAAAAAATCTTTAAATCAATGTGAGTATTTCATGGGGCATTTATGGTCTACCTTAGGATATAAGTATTGTGTTTTGGAAATGGTTTTGTATCATAAAATACCCATACTCATGGACTTATGAAAACCACTTATTTGTGGGAAAACATTTTTAAAAACTATGGTCCACATTGCCCATCCCATCTACTTAACAATAGGTTGTTTGACAATAGGTTGTTGCTACCTTTGCCACATTAATTCCGACATGCTAAATATAGATGTGATGATAACCTAGATGGAAATAAACCACAATTGCCACAAATTCATCCTTATTAATCCCACAAAGTTTGCATTTGAGCAACAACCCATTGTATCATGGGCATTCCAAAAAATTGTGAACCAAATAGGGGAAAAGAAAAAAATGGGTCAATATAAGGACATATTATCCATAAATTATTTCAGATTTATGAAAATCAATGATTGCACTAATTGTTTTGTTGAACTTCACTCCCATACATGAGATTTTTTTTACTTGCAAGGAAGCAAGTGTAGTTATGCTCAAAGGTCAAAACTTGTCCTTGAAAATAATGTGCCCTCTTGACCCAATGCAAGAAAACTCCACAAAAAAAAAATGACAATGGTGATGAACATCATGTTTGTTGTTTTCATTATGAGCTTATTGCAAGAAAACATAAAACAAACAATTGCCACCCACTTCCTACTCTTACAAAAAAAACATTAAAAAAAATTAAAAAAAAATAACAAGGAAGTAAACAATGAGATTTTTCTTACTTGCAAGGAGGCAAGTGTGTCAATTTTTATCAATGTTAAATCCTACAAAAAAGAAATTTAAAATTTAAATCCAAAAAAAAAAGCACCCTTTCATCTTGCTACAAGAAAACATAAAGAGAAAAACAAAAAATCATGACAATAATCATGGTGCTTATCATTGATGCCACAACCTTGTTGCAATTATTATTAAAGAAAACAAACAACAATGACAACTTTGGTGTTCATCATCACTACTACAAGGTATTTACAACAACAACAAAAATAAAATGATTATGACAAGTCACAATTTGTTGTTGTGTGGAACTTGTGTTTTTAAAAATGAATTACAAGTTGTTGTAGTTCCTTTTCATCAAGTTTTTTTTCTTAATGAAACTTTTGATGACAATGAGTTGCAAGTCCTCATTAATGTCATCTTGTTGCTTATGAGAAAGAAAGAGGGAGAATTTGACTATGCAATGAAATGGTGGTCAAAAAAGGATGGGTGGGTGGGCAATGTTAGAGGAGCAACAAAACAACATGAGGAGTAATGGCAAAACTAAGGAGGCCGCTAGTTTGGTTAGTAGGTACCTTATGTTAATAGGTACATGTGGTAGTTATACTTAAGGTCAATAGCAAGGATGGTTAGTAGGTAGGAAGGGTCAATAGGTAAATAGGGATAATAGGTAGGAGGGGTTTTAAGTAGGTAGGGTCAATAGATTGGAAAAAGGGCGGAAAATAAAGGAAAAACAAAGGGATTTTTTTCCATTTTTGTTCTTAAATCAAGCTAGAACCCAACCTACTATCATCAAAACATTTGGTTGGGTTTTGCCCCAATGAAACCTAAAATGGGTTTTTCCCAATCGGTGTGTTGGTGGGTGTTGGTTCACTTTGGCTAACAATATCAAACTAACAAAATCACATACATGAAAACATGCACACAAAGTAAAGTCAAACCTACTTACAAATTTGCATGAATATAATAAGCCCAAGCACAATTTGAAAGTAACCAAATTGGCATCAACCACACCTCACACCCCTATAATGTCTTGGAATCTTATAGCACCAAAGATGAAATTACAAAAACATACAATGGGAATAAAGCCCCTAAACTCACAAAATAACTATAATTTTGTTCATATGAAGTTGAGTTCTGATCACAAAACAAATCCTATATAATTTTAATATATTATAATAAAAACTTGATTTGCTCTTCCTCAAATTGCTTTTGCCCCACTCAAGTTGAGTGTACTAGAATATACAACCAAAAGATATGGGAGTAGTCTTGTGGCTACAATATTTTATTATGCATTTGGTATGCCTACTATAACCAAAGTCTTGAAAGTAAACTCCATGGAGATTGGTTGACCTATAGGTCAATCTTGCCTTAATCTTCATGTGTATGATTTTTTAATTGAACTTAACTAATAGATGTTTCAAAGGGAAGAATAACACAAACAAAGAATGTGACCACCAACATAGGGATTTTGTTGTTGCATCAAAGGTAGTTGGTGCAACTAATTGGTGTGCATGTATGAACTTCAAAGCTTGAAAGAGAATTTGTACAACAAAACAACACGTGTGTAATAACTTTGCCCAAACACAACGAATGAATTTGAAAGCTCTCAGAATGACACCTTGCTGAAAGCAATGGAGCTTTACAAGTTGAAACATCCAAAGCACATGAATTTCACCTTCATGAATTGTTGGTTGGTGTTCATGGATGTGCCCAAGTGGGCGAATATGTGTGACAACTTGAAGAAACTAGTGCCATTGAAAAGGTTGACCTTCCTAAATGACATCAATGAACAATTGTGTGAAATTTGTGCACCTTCAATTGAAAGTAACATTGAGATCATGGATTTTGTGGTTACTAGCAAATAGTAGCACACACCTATAAAACACCCACATGGGGCAAAGAAGGTAAAATAGATAGAAAAAATGAACAAAATCAATGAGAACATAATGTGCATTCAAATGCATGCAATCCATGAAAGATGGTGTCTACTTTTAAAAAGGCGATGATTTTTTAAGATGCAAACATCATGGCCTTGTTCACATTACTAGACAAACAACTTTTTTTATAAGAAGTAAAAGAATATTTCTAGTTGCATTGATGCAAGGAGTTTAGTGTTTGGTTTGTCAACTTCACTTTTCGATCTTGTGACATTGATTGCAACAACCATCACATCACCTACAAGTGCTGAAGCTCCTAACTTTCATTTCTTTTTTCATTTCTTTATGGCTTTCCAATGTGTTTGCACTATGTTCCAATTAAGTTCCCAATGAGTTCCCAATATGTTCCCCAAATTTGCAATGTTTTCCCCAACATGTTCTCCATACCACCTCATTTTTATCCCATACGCCTTGGAAAATGGTGTCCTTTCACCTATATAGGTGGGCCAAAGGGGAGGAATTATATACTTCAAAATAAAGCCTTCTATTTTGGGGAGTCTACATAGTTTCATTTTTTTATAGTGATGGGCCAATCAAATTGGCATGTTGCCCAAAGAAAAGAAAAAAACTTGGGAGGCACCTCATCTAATTAATAGGAGAGGTGAGTATGTGAACCAAACAAACCATTTGAAGATTTTCAATCAAATAATGTAGCAAGGCATTAAACACCCCCTAATGAGCTCATAGTATGTGGGAAGGATGGCCTTGTTTTCCCTACCTAAAAGCTTTTCTTCAAACTAGTAATAACATTACAACAAAAGGTGTCTTTGTACGCCAAGTGATTTCACTAGATTTTGAATGAATTCATTAGTTGTAATGAATGGGGACTAGTGAAAAAGTAGTGAATTCATTGGACTAGTGAATAGGGACTGCACCCACATTTTGTAATAGTGTAATGTATGGCAAGTACCCCAATCCCCACCCAAAGAAAACTAGTGAACCAAACAAAACATTTGAAGATTTTCATCATATGATGTATGGAATTCCAAAAAGGCCATGAATGTAAAAAGATTAAAAATGAGAGTTTTGGCTTTAACCAAGGGGCAAATCATGAAAGATTCTGTTGGTTGGGGTCCTTTGACATGAAAGATATTATGTCAATCTCTTGTATTGGGCCCTATATTATTTTTTCTTGGGCACCCATCTACTTAGGGTCTTTGGGAACACATAATGGGAACAAGCGTATAATTTTAATCCATGTTTTTTATATGAATGTATTTGACATCCAAAAATATGATCCATGAAAACATGGTAACATTATGAATTTTGGCTTAGGCTTAGGGTAGGCAATAAAATATTTTTTGCGGCTTGGAATTTGGGGACGTGTTCCATACATTGGGCATGTTTTATGATGGGCATTATACCACCATGTCCAAGCCCCCAAGTAGTCAAGGGTCATTTAGTATGAGCCCCATGACCATAATGTTTAAAACCCCATGCTATCAGATCCCAACCCCTGGCAACCTAGGATCATTCTATCTTAGGCCCCATGTTGTAACCTTGGTCCACCTTCTCCTAGCCATTAAGTAACATAGGGTCCATTCCTTTTTGTCATGGACCCATGTTGTGAAGTGTCCTAAAGCCCAAACCACATTGTCCTAACTTTCAAAAGGTCTAAAATCATTTTTCATAGGCAGTAGGTTGGTTGTCTTAGGCCCCAAACAAGCTAGGGGGGTTTCAAGGCACCCATTCTTGGGCTTAGGCAACAAGAGTCTATTTTTTTCATGGCCCAAGGGTGCCTTGTCCTGGCCCCCAAGCCATTTGTCCTGGTCCCCATGCCATTTGAAGGTGGGATTCAAATTATTTTTTACTTTGCTTGTTGACCTTTAGCGAAATTTGGATTGTTTTTCTTGTGGGTGATTGCTAGTCCACATACTTGACAAAATTTGACAAAGTAAATTATGGGAGGTATATTTAGAAGATTTATTCTTATTTCAGGGAAGAATCATTATTTTGAGGTGGGCATAATAAAAATGGTGTTTTTTGAAACCATCCTTTTGCATATAAGTAATTGCACATTGCAAATTTGTTTTGGTGTATGATGAGTGTATAAATTATGATTATTATTTAATGTGATTTTGTATTGACATTTTATTTTGATTCATTCCAATATATGGTATGGACAAACCTCATCTACTACTCTTGAATACTCTCAGAACCCACATCCATGCTTTGTCTTTATAATGGCAAAATCATAGTTGTAGACTCATTGTTGTTTTGGGCAGAATGGGCCTTCCTAGGTGCATTCCATCCTAGTACAAGTTCCATACCATTGACAAGTGCCTTGGGCACCAAGATAGGATGCCTTGGGACCATGATAATATAGACCCATGGTTGATTGGGTCCAAAATGGGTGCCTTGAAGCCCCCTTAGCTTGTTTGGGGCTTAAAACACGCGGCCTATTGTCTATGAAAAATGATTTTAGACTTTTTGATGGCTAGGACATGGTGGTTTGGGCTTTAAGACATTACACAACATGGGCCCATGACAAAATGGAATGGACCCTAAGTTATTTAGGGGCTAAAAGAAGGTGGCCCATGATTTAGGACACGACAATGTGGGGTTTAAGATAGAATGATCCTAGGTTGCCAAGGGTTGGGATGTGATAGCCCAAGGTGTAGGACATTATGGCCATGGGTGGCATAGGGCTTAGACCAACTTATGACCTTTGACAATTTGGGGGCTTAGACATGGTGCCATAGTGCCCATCATAGAACATACCCAAGGTATTGAACATGTCCCCGAACTCCAAGCCACGAAAATATTATATGGCCTACCCCAAGCTTAAGCCAAATTTCATAATGTTACCATGCCTTCACAGATGATCTTTTTGAATGTCAAATACGTTCATATAAAAAATATGGATTAAAATTATAAGCTTGTTCCCATTATGTGTTCCCAAAGACCCTAAGTAGCTAGGGGCCCAAGACAAGAGCTTGACAAGGTGTCTTTCATGTCAAAGGGACCTAGCCAAGATAAATTTTCATGATTTGCCCCTAGGTTGGAGCCAAAACTATCATTTTTAATCTTCTTAGATACATGACATTTTTGGAATTTTGTAATGATGGCCTATCCAAGCCCACCCCAATTTTTTGTGAAGGTTTCTTATTAATCGAACCCCACTTTTTCACTCTTTTGTTCTTACCAATTGGTTTTGGGTCCACCACCCCATCACAAAGTTATCTAGTCCAATTAGTTGTGATCCAAAGGAGCTTGGTTTTTGTGATATTTACACAAGTGATGAGAAATGAGAGGGAAAGAGGAAAGGGGTAGGAGGGGGGTTGGAGAGGTATACAAAATATTCCTATAACAAGGGAGCTTAAAGGGAGAATTTAGAAACCCCTTGTTGTGAAGGATTGTAGGACAAACCAATGAGATTTTAACCCAAAATGTTTTTGGAAACTTTTCACACCTTACCTTGGGGGTTGGTAGCAATGATAAAAGTACATTCTCTAACATTGTAAATGTTTTAAAATATTTATTTATTTATTTGTCTTTACAATCTATAAATCATAAGGTATAATTATATTTAATCATAAAAATCTTTGAATTGACACTATATAACCTTGGATTAATCCAAACAATTTTCCCAACTACAAGGTTCTAGCATCTGTATTTTTTTCCCTTTTTAGGGTGAAGGAATGGCAAACGCTTGTGAAAGGGAAAGATGCACATAGGAAGGATTGTCCAAACACACAATTCTCATCCAAAGTTTGAAGTTCAAGTCTACAACTCACCATAGTCCATACCTAACAACTTTTACTAAAAAAAAATTTTAGTCAATATTTATCTGCCAACTTATGATATCCTTGTGAACATTGTGTTTGTGCAATCATTAGTTTATTATGACCATGTCTCAAGAATTGGGTAAACCCAAGGTTGTACCATGGTAAGATCCCAGGCCCAATTGATAACTATTGGGTATTTATCTTTCATTTTGAAAATCGTTGAAGATTGATATAGACCTCCTCCCAAGATTAAATTGGGGTCTCTATATCTAAATTTCACATTTTTCAGGTTAAATATAGACAATGAAAGGCCTCATTTAAAAAGGTTAAATTATTGTTATGGGTTTACCTTGGCCCCATGTCTGAATATCTAATGACCCACATTTCATTATTGGGTGTTTGTTGTGCCATGATGTTGTGGTTCAAGTTTGCCTTACACGTATTGCCCCCCTTTGCTCACCATGAAAGTAATGTAGCTTTGAAGAGTGCATCATTGAATTTGGATCTATATTTTTGCAAGCATACATACTAATCTATTAAAGAAGGTAGTTTATTTGTCACCCAAGGATCTTCCAAACCATGAGAAGTAATCTCATAAATTTTAAAGTTTAAACATATAGTGCAATAATTATTGAATAATAATCATCTTGCAATTGAAATTGTAATAAATATAAATAAATAAATAAATTGAGGCGCATTATCAAGATCATGCTTAGGATTGAACAACTTTGAAGATTGAAAATTGACAAGTCAAGAAATCATTTGTTAAAATTACTTAGAATTAACTTCACATATTTTCCAATCATAATTTTCATCTTATCCAGTGAGTCAAAAAAGTTAGATATGTATGTGTGGTGCATGTAATGCATCATATTATTATTATTATTTTACCATTTAAAAAACCCTTAGCAAAAGAAATAGTTATGAAAAGACCAAGGTCCTTGGTGCCATGTGCAAAATTATTCCTCAACACAAAAAATAGTTGCTTCCAAAGAAGAGCCAATGGTAAAAATGTCAACCATGTTCTTATGAAATAATTGATTGAGTTCGTTCAACCCAATCAACAAATGTACAATTGGATGTAACATAATTGATATGAGGTCATTTAAATATACCAATATGATTAAATTAAAACTATAGATGAATCAAATATTGCAACAAGCATGTAAGCCAAGGTGCATTCCAAAACCTATAGGTGAAATAATCATCTCATTATTAATGAAATTCCAAGATGATCAAAGGTGTGTCATCAAATGCCAATTCCACAAGTTATTTCAATTCTTACACCCTATGTTGTTATGTTTAACCCACTCATTAAATTAAAACCAAAAATTAATTTGTACCTTTCCATGTTTTGTCCCAACAAGTTTTTTCAATTATCATTTTTTGTTTGGTTACATTTCTCCAATCTTAATTTCACTTTTGGTTGTTCTTTTAACTTTCAAAATTTGATCAATGTTGTTGGTAATTATGAGATTTACACCAAGAATGAAGATTTTATTTTGGGGGTTTAGTTTTGCATACAAAAATCTACCTTGATAATATACCAAATGGTTATTAAGTTGGGCATTTCAAAGCCAACCCTTATGCATAACATACACATGTTATCAACAAAATAACTAAGGAAATTAATAACTAAGTATATCATTTTTTTTAAATGTAATAATATAATTGGGTTTCAAAAAAATCAAAATCTAGTTATTTGATCCCCTATGTCAAACCAAAAAAAAATTCATGCCTATGAAAACTTCCCCCTCTCCCAACTTTCCCCCCTTTATGTTATGAGAAAAAACAAAAACATTTGCCAACATTGGAACTTGTCACGCCCTTAAGTTCATTTTAAGGTATTGGGAATAAACCTTTAAGTTGATGGTAATGCTTTAAAAAGGGGAAAAATAAGGAAAATTTTGAGGCATGCTCTTTAGCTCCTTACACTTAGAAAAGATCTGAAATGAGACCAAAAGAATGTGATAATCATAAGAACCTCATGGAAAAATCACTTCCATAAGCAAAACAATGTAGGTGGTTTTAATGCAAATGGAATTGACTCTTAGTCACAAACTTGTTTTGGACTCATTACACTCACATGACCCATATTTGGAAATAAACCACCTCCCTTCCTTGTTATAAATATATTTTTTGATTGGTGGTGAAGGTTGCATCAAAATGGTTAAAATCCTTGCAACTCTGAAATGCAATTCTTGAATTCCCAAATTATGAATCCCATGATTTTATAGGGTCACAAAATTTCCATATGAATTTTGATCCAAAAATTTCCCATTACAAAGTTGTAATCTTTGATAAGATCTTTCCAATGCCATGTTGCACACTTTGATCAAAGGTCATTTGATCCATGTTCCTAGGTTTTAGTGGTCAATAATCAAATTGTGAATTTGATTCATGACCTTTCTTTTGGCCATAACTTTCAATTCGAAACTCCAAATATTGCAAAGTTCGAATCCACTTTTGATATTTACAGTTCAAGACCTTTACAATAATGTATTGGGAACTTAATTTATTATTTACATTTTTGTCCCAAAGATTCAAAACACTTCAAAACTCCAAATTTCAAAGTGATTTTCACATTAAAATGCTTGGGGCTCATTTCCATCCCACACTTGTGCAAGTGTGCATGAATCCTAGGATGTTCTTCCTTGGGTTGTCAGTATTTGTTGGGTCCTAAAAGGTTATATTAAATGGGTTCAAAACCAATTGTTCAAAAAACATAATATAAAAAAAAAAAAACTACATCATTTGTAACATACTTCAAGAATGAAAATAAAAACACAAGGAAAGGTGTTACAAGGTTTGTAATTGTTGTTGTAGCCCTACATGTTACCTATTTTTACCACCTACCTTGCTACAAGCCAACAAAGGTAGTAAAAATTATTTTAAAATCATGAAAATGGGCGTTGCAATAGATATTACTTTCATTACTTCATGTCAATTACCACCTACCATCTTATTCATCTACAACAACAATGGTTTTTTTTCAATCATGAAAAAACTATGCATGTGTAGGAAGTATAAAATCATTGCAACAATGAATTGTATTAGTTGTTAAATGTTTTTCTTCATAAAATTTAGAATGTACATTTCGAAATATACATATTTTATTATTAAAATAATATAATATATATTTTTTAAAAATAATACTTACCAATTGGCCATATGTAAATTGCATTGTTTGGATCATGTGATTAATATTTTCTTACATGACATCCATAATAGGCCTCTGTGTGTTGATTTTTTTGGGAAGTTTTAATGTGTTATTTTTGGTCCACTTTGAATGCATGTACCAAAAAATGAAGCTTTTGGGTTGCAATCAAATAACCAATAGATGTACAACTAATTCTTGCAAATTCAAACACCCCCATATTGAACGATCTTTTGGAGTGCACTCGAATGGTCAATAGACATACATCTATTCTTCCAACCTCAAACACCCCCACAAACAAAGCTCTTGGAGGGCATTCAATTGGTCAAATAGATGTAGTTAGTTATTACAAGCTCAAGCAATTTGACAAGGGGAATGCAAGCTATGTATACAATGTAGACAAAATATTATCACAATTTCACAAATTTCAACACTTGTCCACGTTTGATGCATGATGGTGGATGTTTAAAAGATTTTTTTTTATAAAAGGGTTCATTCACAATTTGAGTTCCAAAAAATGAAATAAAAACTCCAACATTCTTAGGGTTATTTTCTTAAATAACAATTACATGGAGAAATTGAATGAGCAAAATTAAATAGCCCAAGATAAGATAATTCATGTGGTGCAAGTGATTTTTCACATGCATAAATAATTGTGCATTAATATTTTGGTTTACAAGTACACATATGACATATGATTTGACCTAGAAATTTTGAGCTCAATGGATATAGACAACTAGCAAATTAGTATAAACAAATGAGTTTTTACCATCATAACCATTTGGTTCAAAATATCAAGCCTTTGAAATGTTGATATGATTTGTTTATTCATCAAGTTCACCCAATGAACGCATACTTGTTTTAAACAAAACATGTTTTTCTTGTACAAAAAGTTTGAAATTAATTTGGATGATTTAAAAAATTCCTTTTGATTACTCAAAAAATGAAGTTAAAACAATTTTAATATCTTTAGTTCAAAAATCTAAAAAAGGCATTTACATAATATCCAAATTTTTTTATTAACATACAACAATCCACCCAATTGTTATCATTTCAATAAAATAAAAACTCAAAGTTGGACTTTAGAATCCTTTAAAAGTCACACATTCTATTTTGGAAATTTCATTGTGAACAAACCTTGAAAAGTTGTAATAGATGATGGTTTATATCCTAACTCATCATTATGTTATGGAATTGGTGCACATATTAATGATTTAATTGTTCAAAAAATATTATTTTGATATATAGGACATTTAAGAATCATTATAATTATAATAAATTAATTGCAAAGTACCAATTTTAATGAAAATGTGTCCATGAAAATTTACCCATATAAAACGGCAACCATTAAAAAAAATCTCCCCCATCAAAACTTTCCAAATTTTTTTAAGTCATGGAGATCAATCATACGAATTAATTTTTTTTTCATTATTGCATTATGTTATGATAATGTCAATGATTATGAATATTTGAGGTTGCAAAACGTTCTTCCATTAGAAATCTACTTGAGTTAAATATAATTTTAATCATTTGATAGAAATAACTTGGATTTTTTAAATTAATAAAAATGTTGTCATGCAAGGGTTTTTTAAAACCTTTATAGATTTATTGGTGTACATTTACAATATAAAAGCGCAATTATGAATTAATTAAATAGTCATGATTTTTATTACATATTCTTGTTTTCAAACCCAAATCATTTTTATATGATTTGTACAATAATTCAACATGAACAAAATCTTATTGACACAATATATAATTCTAGTTTTGTTTAAAATCCTACACATTATAATCTACATTTAGTCAACAACTTAAGCTTTTGACATGCATAGAATTCCCCAAGTGATGTACATGATTTTTGCCAACTCAAACACCTCGACAAATGAAGGTTTGGAATGCATTGAATCAACCAATATACACATGTAATTTTTGTAACTTTGAACACCTTAATAAATGATAGTTTTGGAGTGCATTCAATTGGCCAATAAATGTAGGCAATTCTTGCAAGCTTGAACAATCAATCAAATTAAGGTTTTGTAGTGCACTCAATTGACCAATAGATGTAGGTAATTCTTGCAAGCTCGAACAACTTGACAAATGAAACTTTTGGAGTGCATTCAATTGGCCAATAGATGTAGGTAGTTTTTGTAAACTTGAACACTCCAATAGATTAAGCTTTTGAAGTGCATTCAATTGACCAATACATGTAGGTAAATCTTGCGAGTTCGAACACCCCAATAGATTAAGCTCTAAGAGTGCATTCAATTTGCCCATAGGTGTAGATAATTTCATATTGACACATATTAACATATTAAAGGTAGGGCTTAAAATATCAAAAAAAATTTGTAGAGAATTACATTTTGTTAAATGGAGTACTTGTAAGTGACAACAGTTAAACAAATTATTTGGCAACCTTTGGATCTTGCATTCTTGGAGACACAACCATCGAAGGTTATTCAAATCTTGACTTTGGATGAATTTTTCCACCGTATTTGGTGAGGCTTTTGTCATGTCAAGTAATTTAAGGTTGTGAAACTCCTTTGAGCCATTTTGGAAAAATGAAGGCAAAACTTCACATTCTTTAAAAGAAATGCCTTTTAAAAA
>Ga0116230_10005076_pt1 | contig 12906 bp, 10 predicted proteins | sample S1TSphfallax_3_FD_88678 | JGI IMG/M metagenome (GOLD analysis project Ga0116230, IMG submission 88678) | Host-associated microbial communities from peat moss isolated from Minnesota, USA - S1T2_Fd - Sphagnum fallax MG | ecosystem: Host-associated > Plants > Peat moss > Unclassified | place...
CCCATAGCTGGACATCCTGAAGGACCCGTCGCTGGGAATCCTGAAGGATGATCCATCGCTGGAAATCCTGAGGGACCCATAGCTGGACATCCTGAAGGACCCGTCGCTGGGAATCCTGAAGGACCCATCGGCGGGCATCCTGAGGGACTCGTCTCTGGATATCCTGAAGGACGACCCATCGCTGGGAATCCTGAGGGACCCATCAGCGCTGGGCATCGTGAGGGACCCACCATCGGTGGGCATGGTGCTTCGCTACGATTAGAGCTTGATGGAAAATGCTGAGGAGGGAAGATTGGTCTGTCGATTCGAGTGTACTCATCGTCGTCATCGCATTCGATCCTCTTCTGCTGGAAGCATGCTCGACACAAGTCGAAATCGAATTTCTTCTTGGACTTGAAGCGAGGTCCAAGAATCGGAAACATGTTGCATGCGTCACATTGAATGCCGAAATGTCGCACGCCGTTAGCACCCTCCGCATAGGTTGCAGCAGCAACAGCCACAGGATGAGCAGGAGGAGGAGGACCAGCAGCGGCAGCAGCAAAAGCTGTCGAGTTAACGGCGTTTCCTTTACTCGTCGATCCTTCATCAGTCGAGGAAGACGCTTCTGCTGAAGAAGAAGAAGAAGGGACTAGACGTTCTTCAGGAAAGCTCCAAAACCGACGTCGTCCCCAGCTTCCGAAACCACCACCGCCGGGGGGAACAAACAATCCTTGGCCACGAGCTTTGGCAAGAGCAGCGTTAAGAAACTCGGAAGGACCAGGGGGGGTCCATCCCACAGGAGTAGGAGGAGTGGCAGCAGCAACCAAGGTGACATGCAAGCGGAGGGGATTCAGCCCTTGAACAACACAAGCATCGTGCAAATCTTCATGGCCTGAAAATGTGATCACATCATTGTCCGTGTCCGTGTACCTCAAGATGATCTCCGACGACGATGGAAGCTTGAACATTTTACGAATGCTCTCCTCCAGTTCACGGAAAGACATCGCAGGACTTGGTGGGTAAGCGGCATTCCCCTGCGGTATTGTAAGGCGACGAAGAGTCTCTTCGTACTTGATCTTCAGAACAAAACTCGCCATTGCTGGCTGACTGACTCGCTCGCTCTTGATCGATCGACAGCGGAATCACGATGACCCAATTCTGGTACCAGCACCACCAACAACAACAACAACCACAACAAACACTACGTGAAGGAAATAAAATAAAACTGTCGACGACTTTGTGTCGAAACGGCGACGGCGACAAATTGCGCGCCCTCTGAGTCCGATTTGCTGCTGCGAGATCGCGTCCCGGTAAGCCGCGATTCGAGACAGGAATGAATTACCAACGACGAAAACCCAATTCTACACCACCAAATCGAGAGCGAGCTCGAGAGCCTGATTTGGCTGAAACCAAAACAACCCAACAAGGCCGACAGAAGAAACGAGAGTGGCAGGCAGGCAGGCAGGCAGGCAACGAAGGGCCCCAAGAAGCTTGAAGAGAAGAAGAAAGCAGAAGATCAAAGTGCGTTCCTGTGAGCCGCACTGTGCACAGACAACCAAGCGAGCGAGGCGATCGAGGCGAGCGAGAGAGCAAAAAAAAGCTGGAAGAATTGTGCCAAGGGAAGCCAATTTTATAGCGGAGGAGCTCAACGGACGGACGGCGAGAATGAGGATTTTTGTCGTGACTTCCAAGCTAAGCTAGCGAGCGATGTCGCTTCGTTGGCTTCACAACCCCTTCCTCGATCCTTCCGTTCTGTTGTCCACTGCTCGACTCAGAAGTCGCCCAGGAAAGAAAACAGTAGAAAGATACGCGACCGGAGGTCGGTCTGCCGTGGATCGAACGGCAATCCCCTCGGAGCTTCTTTCTTTTTCTATTCATTTCTGCAGGGATTTGGTAGTGTCGAGCTCCGTCGTAGATGGAATTGAATTGGAAACCAGACAGCAATCTGCTGCTGGTGGTCCTGTTATTGGAACTTTCCTCGAGCTGCGTGCGTTTTTAGGCCCAAGGAGTTGCATGCAGAGGTTGGTTATTTCTTTCTTTCTGCGTTTCCAGAAGGTGAAATCAGATCCAAGATCTCGAAAACATGAGGGGCGCGACAGAAATGCTCACGATGTGGTTTCCACAGATGGCTTGCCCCATATACACACACAAACACACACACACACAGACACAAGCAAAATAACCATTCGAGGCTCTCTTCTCTCGACTTGCTTCGGAGGTTGCTCAGGTAGCTTACACACACTCTACTGCATTTGCAAATGGGTTGATCAAAGAATGCAAGCGTTTGCAGTCATGTAGTAATGATCTTCATTCTTCTTTTTCTTGGAAACAAATCAACGATGTTGTTGCAGAATTAGAGTCGAGGGGTTTTAGTATGACCCCAAGAAAACTGGAAAACAAAAAGATGTGGGAGTACTCAATAGGTAGTTGAAGAGAAGGTCTTTTAGGACAGCTGATTTAGGAATGAATGGTTGAAACCCAAGTTTTAGGCCTAGGGTTTTAGGATTTTGCAGATTTATGGTTTTGAGGGGTTTGCCAAAAACTCAAAGAAACTGTGACCAAACAGGAGTTAAAGAATGGATTTTAGGATTGCAGATTTAGGGTCTAATGAATATCACCAAAACAATCCCTGCTACCAAAACAATGCAGATTGCAAGAGAACATTCCTCATGTAAGCATTGTTTTCCAATGTGACCAATTGAGCCATGGATGACATGCGCTGCAATGAGATTGTGATGTAATGTTTCATTTTGTATCAGATCTGTAATTTCAGAGGCTATGAATTTTTCCCAAAATGTGCTTAATTTGGTACATGGTTTGTTTCAAACACCAAACTAAGATATGAAAGGCTATCTCCATATGCACGTGTGCGTACTTCCCACCAAGGGTCTTCCCTTTTGACCCTTGAACAGATTCTCAGCATTGGAACTATCGCTGGACATGCTGGAGCTCCTCAAAACCTCATGCTTCAGTCCATGTGCAAAAATCAGCCACATTTCTTCCAAACCTGAATTTCAGTGGCGTGATATCCCTGCCACATGGTAAATGACTGAATGAAAAACTGCTTTTTTGGAACAGATGAATTAGTGAATATGACAAACTGTGAAAAGGTTCTTAGAAAGACAGATATCATCTAACATGGGTTCCAAAATGTACTGTCAGCAACATTTGACTTGTTGTCAGGAAAATTCACAAGCAAGAAAGCAAGCATTCACGCACCCAAAACTACCTTCTCATTCTAATGCACATGTTATGTTATGGCTGCAAGCATGTGCAATGAGAGCAAGGGAGCTGAGATATATCTGAACCTAGTTTCGTATTGCAAGAGGGCGTGCTGAGAAAGCTCTGAGGACTTGTTGAACTGGGGCATCCTCATACAATGTTGAACGTTGGTGAGGACTCTTTCCTGTTGATCGTATCAACTTCTCCATCTCCTCCGGTGCCAACTCTTCACCTGTGATTGGATGTGGACAAGCCATATGCAAATTGCTTGAATCTCCTATTTTGAAGGCACATAAGCTGTCTGTCCTTTACAGAGACCTAGTGATATAAAAGCACAGAATGGAATTCTGGTGAAACAAACTTTCAGCATACCATGTACAGCCCCAGCAGCACGAGTAATACTCTCATTCATGAGTGAGCCCCCCATATCATTGCAACCTGCTCCTAAAAGCGCTTGTGCTCCACCTGGTCCCATTTTCACCCATGATGCCTGCCCTTTGCAGCAGCACCCAAGGTGTTGGTTAGAAACATATCATCAGGCCATAAAACTCAGTGCCTATGGATTGTAGGATGGAGGCTGCAGCACCACTCATAAAGCCTCATGATCACTCAGATCAGGAAGTCTAGTCCATGAAAAGTATCGCTTGCAAAGTTTGAGAAGCAGTCAAAGCTCTCTCCTGCAGTAACTGTGCTACCAGCAAATAAGAGGAGAAAAGTGTGTCTGCACTGCAAAAGAAAACCTGAATATTGGTGATGAAGGGATGCAGCACTAGACGTGCAACAGCATGCATGAGCACACACTCCCGCCTGGTTGGTCCTTTCCGAGCTCTTCCCTTCAGATATATAGGTGCCTGACATGCAGAAACACATGTTTCTTAGACCATATAAGAACTTACAGGAATTTTCCAGCATTGACCAGAACCTGCAGATACTGGGGCCCTCTAAGTTGGTTCCAAGGGTCCCATGACCACTTTGGTTAGGCCTCTTTCAATCTAGGAAAGGGCCGGAACAACAAACATTGAGCATCTGACATAACTGGACCAAAGACATCATCTTCTTTACCTCCATTACACTGTACAGTGGTATCTGTGCCTACTTATCTGAAAGTGACCATTACAATCAAACAGCTCAAGATCCTCTACTACAATGAGCAGCTTTGCAGTGAATCTAGTAAAGTTGAATGCAGGAAGCTCTCAACAAAAATCTGTTTCATCACCCACAGCCATGCACAGAAGGCCTGTGTCACTCCAAAATGGCTACCCAGATGCATGCTGAGAGATGAATCCGGTTGCTAGGCTCTAATTATTCATCTGTTCCATGTTGTGAACCTGGTCTGTGAGTTGAATCCAGCTTTGTGTAATCTAAAGTCCAGAAGGCTCAAAGAGACATAAGAGTTCCTCACCTGCATGTGCACAAATGGCAGTGGCACAAACTCTGTAAAACCTCCTGTCTTTCTTGCTAGACTCCTCAACAAAAGTAGATGCCGGGCCCTGCTGAGCACACATTTGAGGTTTTATGCATCTACCAAAATGACACCGTTAGTGGAAATCCCAAACATACAATGGCTACAGAGAAATCAACTTTAAAGCTTAGAATGTTTGTAAAACTAGCCACTGTCAACATGCCCTTGTCCAGGATGGTTTCCATACCAGTGATGTGGGCTATCAAGGTGACCAAACATAATAGTAGATGTGGTTTTGAGGCCTACCACATGTGCAGTCTCCATGATCTGCATTCCCATGTAAATAATCAATGTGTGAATCAGAAGATTGACATGACTCAGGTCTATCGAGACATCACCTTGTGCTTACAGGATGTTGACACAACACCTTGCAATGTCTATTATAAATGTAAAATTGCACTCATGCCACCTTAAACAGTCAAATTGATTTCCTTGTTGTCAATTTGCTGTCTTCCTTATTCTTCTACCATCTTTCCATTGCTCTACAGTCTTCTATCTGCTATACATTAGTGCCTCTGCCTACAATTTGAGCAGCAAGAAGACACACCTCAAGCCACTCATTAGTGGTGATCTTGTCAGGACACAGCATGCTCCGTACCTCATCATCAAGAACCTGTAAAACACCAACCACAGTCCAAACTGATCCATCAACCTCAAATCTTCCACATCTTTCGAACCAAGCAAGTCCCCTGCTCATAACAAGAAAATGCTAATTGCAAAATCCTTGTGATCAGTTTTCTGACAGAATCTGGGCTACTTAATAGAAGAAAAGATACACAAACCCCAGATGCAGTAATGCTGCTGAGACATAACAGAATTCGATAACTCATACCTCAGCTGCTGTGCCAGGAAGTGAACCAAGGCCTGCATTTTTCAACTTCACCAAAAACTCCTGCACACTGTGTAACAAAAGCACCTTGGGTCAAAGGATGTAAAACAGACATGAAACATTATTTGTAAAACCCTCAGGCACATAAGTACATAAGTAATATAATCTGCTCAAAAACATCTAAGCCTATGGCATAGAAAGGCCTACACAGAGGGTACTGGTTTACACTGTTGGCAACGGTTTGTAAAAACTGAGAACATCCTGATGTGGTGGAATACTCATATGGCTGACAGAGACATGCATCAACATAGGCAAGTGAACAGTGGGGAAGAGCTTAAACACCTGACACCAAGCGTGGAAGCACCTTGAAAAACTTCCAAAGGTGAGAAAGCATGGACATGGATATCTGGAACAGTGTTCTTCACAGCTCGCAAGATCTCTAAATATGTGTCCCCAGTGAACTCTGGATGAATACCTCCCTGGGCAGGTTACTGGCAAACCAGTTAAAGAACTCTAGAGGACCATCATAAAGCACATCACCTCATGTCTATATGAGGCTATCTGTGCAGCAAAAATTGTCACTGACCACCCACACATATGCTGAACTCATCATGATCATTGTAGTAGAAGGCACTAGAAACACAACATGATTTCACTTCACTACCTTCAGTGGTTAAAATGGAACCCCAATCCTTTGCTCTTTTGAGAACCTGGCAGTGAGAACAGGTTATACCTGCATACAGACTTCAGTTGCACCTCTCTCCCATGCCTCTGCAGCTCTGGAAGCTATTTCCTCCAAGGATAATCTACATGCCACAGCAGTGGTTGCCTTCATTGAAGCTTAGAATGAAAGCAAAACCAAAAGACTACTGCATAATATTGAACTCATTCAGTCTTGCACCCATTTAGGGTTAGTTTTTGATGAATGTTTTCCCTGGTGTTGAGTAGGAAGAAGATGACCTGTATGGTTTTCCTCGGAGGTCTTCACTATGCTTGCCCTTACTGCACACCACAAGAACATCTGGAAGGTTAGTTCACTGTGACACTGTTCACACTGTTCACACTACTCATTGGAGAAAAAGTCTACTCCCTACAGAGAGTTCCTGTAGATAAAATGAGTAGACATGATAACAAATGCAAAAACAAAATCAGCAAGCAGAATAACATATCATATGGTACTCTGATGCATCTAGCCTTTCTGCAGGACAAGCTGCCATCATACATCAACACATGTACATAAATGTCTGTTAGAGTCCTGAATTCTTGTTCAATTGAGGCAGAGGCACCAATGCAGAGTTTTGAGAGAACCCCAAGATCCTAACCTAAATGCACAAAATTGACAACGATAGCCACAAACATTTGTGTAGTTAATGTTGCGGTTCACTACGTATGTCACCTGTAACAAGAGAACAGTAGTACCAACATGAGAAAGTAAAACACAAGTTGATAAGTATGTGCAAGAATCAACAATTTGCAGAAGAGGAATTGGTCATTATCAAGAGTAGAATAGTGAAACAATATCAGCTAGCCAACTCCTCAATCAGAAGGTCATAATAAACCAGTCTGAACATTATTGAACACAAATTATGAGACACAGAAGCTAAATTTTCAGAAGGGTGATCCTCCATTACAAATGCAGCATAAGGGTCTGCACAGACCAACTGTTGACCAACTCACACAAAATAGATTCAATACTAGAAACACAATCAAAAGAGCTTGAATGTAAGTTCATGGGTTATGAAATTTGTGTCTGCTGCAAACAAAATTTGATGTGAATCCAAATGATTCCACAAAAAAACTTACTCTTTCTCCTTTCACTCTAGATCGCAGTTGATCTGCTGCAGTCACAACCTTCCTGAAATCAGGCCCCATTGCATAAAACAACCTTGTGACTTCTGCCTGCCAGCATTGAACCAAAACAAATCAAATCTGGAGATTAGCTTGACAGCCTACACCAAATCTCTTAGAACATCATCTGTTCATGGTTCTTGGTTTTTTGCTGCATCCCAATTGTACCTCAAACTCTGCAGGACAGGGTTGGTCATGACTCAGGACAAAACATTGAACCATAAAACACATGCCACTGGTCACTGCATTGAGATTGACACATCACAACATTACCTCAGTTGGCTCCACAGCTGTTGCTATCTTTTCCAAGATTTGCGTAACCTCTGACATCTCCATCCCTTGTCTCAAGACAATGACACAAAATTTCAGCTCAGTTAGGTGGATTGCAATTGAAGTACTGGAGCTTATCACTCAAGGGCTTGTAAAAGTACTGGAACATCAGTAGCGATAAAAAAGGAGACAATCGTCAAGCCATTACCCCTATCCAAGTGCCTTGGTTGACTGATGGTGCCATCAATTCCTACCAGAGTTTTTGAGTGCTGCCCCATGTGCTCAGTGATACTTGCAGAAACTGCCTGAGTTAACTCTGGGTCAACTTTTGAGCAAGAGGTCTGTGAAGAAGTAATGGGTTCAGCAAAAGCAAAGCCAGTGTCTACAGGGATGCCTGGAGACCATCTCTCTGCCCTGGCATAGCCAAGGCTATTTGCACTTGCAAGCACCCTTTTCAATACTACTGGGTCCTGCATGAAAGCACATTATGACTTCCTTTGTCAGAGTTGAGGGTCAAGATATTGTTTGAGAGTTCAAAGAAAAAATTGCCAAGGACTCCATGCGTATGGCACAGACAGAAAACCTGCCTAAAACATCCAGTGCACACCACAGCAAGCAAACAGAGCAAACAGGTTGTAAGGGTTTTTGAAAAAGGGAGGTTGTGATCCGAGCAATTCATTTCCATGGAGAACATCCAAGGACAATTTTCTAAACACAATTTTGGACAAGGTGAACCTATGAAAACAACACTATGAAAACAGGTGAAAAGAAGGGTGCTAGATTGTTGCAAGAGTCAGCCCATTGACTACAAACCAGCCAGGTTGACGAATTGTGGATGTAAGAAGGATACACTGGAAGTCGTGGCACCAATAGCTTTCCTGCTTCTGCAGTTGCTGCTGCCAATAATGCAACATGTGGCCACGGTGCCTGCAAAATGAGTGTGTATGAATTTACAAGTGTTAGAACCAGTTCTTGCAAACAGTGTTTTATGGCATCAGGTATATTCAAGTTTTATGGCATTAGACATATTCAAGGGATCCCTTACTTCTGGGTTAACCCAATCCTTTGTAACAGGAGAAATACCACCCCAATCATTGATGCCTGCATCAATTAGTGCCTTCCATTCTGCACCCTCAGCTTGCCCAGATCTGCAGAGTCAAGGAACACCAATCTCCAAACTTTAGCTTATCATGATTAATTACAGCAAAGAAAGGTTAAGCACACTAGTTCAAATCTTGGGGAAATATCTTGTTGGACATCATTGATTCTTCAACTTACATCATATGAGCAACCAAAAGGAGGAGGATGTAGGAAGCTTAGGAATGTGTCATTTAGCATCAAGAAGCACCAAGACACTATAGTGAGCAAACCCATACAAGCTTGGAGTCAAGTTGGGTGGTGCCTGTATACTCATAGAAGCTCCAAACACCAAGCGGGCCATGGCTATGGTCCATTGCAGCTCTTCAAGTGAGGGTTCTGGTGCTTCTGCCATTGGAGTTCCATTCTTTGCCCGGAAGTTTTGTATGATGAGCTCTTGGATGTGTCCATATTGCTGCTGAAGGCTCCGTAACAACAGCAAACCTTTCAACCTTTCTTCTCTTGTTTCACCTATGCCTATCAACAGCCCGGATGTGAATGGAACACACTCCTCACCTGATACAGACACACATGCTCTCTGTTGTTCAATGAATAACATATGTTGCAAACAGGCAGGAAAAACCAGATTCTACAGGATGATGCCACATGCCAATCAATAACATGAATCACATGTCAACAAGGCTGCCTTTTGTCCACGAAAACTCCAAACGCTGATCCTAATCCTTTCTTACCAGCTGCAGCAATTGTTGCAAGACGAACCTCCGGAAGTTTGTCTGGGCATCTGTAATGTGCACCACCTGGCTCCAGAAGCTTATCTGAGATGGATTCTAACATCAAACCTTGACTAGCTGAGACACCCCGCAGCAGTGCCACATCTTCCCTTGACATCACCCCTGCATTTATGTGCGGCAGTAATCCAGTCTTCTCAAGGACTATCTTTGCCACTTCTGTGACATAGGAAATTGTTGATTGATGTCCCAAAGCAGCAAGCTGCAGTTCATAGAATCAATCTCAATTCAGAAGCTCTAATGTGCACACAAATTCACCCTGTTCTCCTCATTCCTTGCTGAGTTTTGATGCTGGATCTAGAACTATGAAGATGAAGATTGCACCTACTTCCTGCTTAGCTTGAGGATAGAGAAGCTCAGGCTTGTCCCCAAGAGTGAACAGAGCTTCTGTACAACCAGCATCCACTCCTCTCCATGCAACTTCCAGCACCTGAGTTTGAAAATGCAATACAACCCAAAGACGAGATTCAGCATACACAGAACCTGCAATTTTTCTACTACTAAACCCTAAACCCTACATTTTGGCATTCTCTGATTTTCTGCACTCTTTTTTGGGTCTACCTCTTTGTATTTTACTGTTCTCTCAGAGGCAGAAAGTCTACCTCTGCAATAGACATGAAGATGGGTTGACCCGGTTTAGGACCAAGAGCAAAGGTGCAGTAGCCACAGAAATCTCTGCACACGCGTGTGAGCGGAATGAAGACTTTGGGTGAAAATGTGATGACATTGGAACCCCCAACTCTGCGGTCCCGAATCTCCGCAGCTGTTGTCATGAGCTGCGGAGACAATCCCAGTTTTGCCACTTCTGCTAAAGCTTCTTCATCTGGGTGCTCACCCAAATCTCCCCTCCGAATGAGCTCCAATGTGTCCAACCCCGAGCTACTATTGCAAACACATTCTCCATCTGCAAGACAATTCCTGCTGCTGCTGCTGTTGTTTCCCTTGCGACGAACATAATCACATCCAATTGACGATAGGAAACCCGGCAATCTGGTGCTGCTCTCGATACGGCAACAGCTACGACACCTGATGCCAATTTGTGCTGTAACGCTCTTCAACTGTTGCCAATTTCCCACGAAGAAGCTGAGGAACCCCAAATTCCTCACCTGCAGCGACGATGATGATGATGATGTTGTGCTCCTCGTGAAGCAGTTGTTCGTGGTGCAAATGGATCCAAGCTCCATTGCAGCAGAAAATTTATATTAAAAAAAAAAAACTGAGGCAGAAATCCCGTCCCAAAAATCCGAGCTTTCTTGCAATCGATGCTCTTACAAACCTGTGACACAAATCACTCTTCAGTGCACAGTAGAGTTCAACCGAAGTTTCAGCAGATCGCCAACGGACCTAAATTGAACAGCGAAAGTACTGAACCCTAGTAATCTTTACAATGCACACAGTAGTGGGTGTCAAACCTTGGCTTTTTATGTGTCTTGGGAGCAAATGCTAAGTTGAAAGAACCCAATGAGAGGAAATCATCTATCTTTCTTTCATTTGAATTTGATGCCCTTTCTACACATCAAAAGCTTATTTATTTCATTGGAATCCTTTGTATGATTGTCAATAGCTTATTTATCCAGTGATGAGTAATTGGAACTGGTAGGGTAGAACATCATCTTATGAGCAAATCATTTAAGGGTTCTGTGACCTGGGGTTTTGTAATTGTGTAATTTTTCACAATGTTCTTCCAAGAATTTAGATGAAGCATTAGTCTTAGCACTAGTCACCGTTTATAGAACTCAATTCCCATTAAAAATGAGATAGTTCTAACACCCCAAAGTGGGTGTGGTCTGATTTGTTTGAAAATAACTGGACAGAACACATATGTTCCTTTCTCTATGCAATTTACAATCTATGACCAAACACATTAAACTCTATGTAAGGATACCATTCGTCTTATGAACACAAATTTAGTAATTTAAGTAGGTTTGAACCATTTTTTTTTATTGCCATTCAGATTTGAAAATTATTACAAAATGGCAAAAAAATTCAAAATTTTTGCAAGACCAGGTGCACAATGATGGGTGTGTTTAGGGTTTTGAGATAAAAGGTCTTTTGAACAGCAAATTTAAAAGCCTAAAATAGATTATTGATGTGGTGCCACATAGGGCAATCCCATGACACCTTACATCTCCGCCAAATGTCAAAGAGGGACATTGAAGTGATGATGGCCACACTTCTATATTTGAATCCTTTCTTTCCTTATTTCTGTTTTTTTACCTCAACACTTTTGTGTTTGTCAATGTAAGAACTCCATGATTGCCATAGTTTAGCTTTTCCACGATTATGTTTCTTCCTTCTTTCTCCTTACCTCCTTCTAGTGCAACTTGTTTTTTGTATAGTCATTTCACCATTGCTACCAAAGTGCTAGAACTCCTTGACTTTGCAATGTTGGGACAAGCCAAGAGGGCTCAAGAATGACATCATTTTGGGTGTGTTTGTTCTTGGGCAACAACACACACAAAGTGCACTGCCATCACATGAAGTTTGACAACAATCAAGAGGGCACAAGCCTTCCTAATTCCTCTTTCCTTCCCCCGTTTGTGTGTTTTCATTTTTGCCTATCTATCTGTCTCTCTTGCCATCACCATGCCCTTGTGTTATTGCAGGAACAAAAGCAAAATGTGAAGGTCGGTAACAGTCAAGAGGGTTGGAGCTCTCCTAGCTCCTCTTTCTTTTCCCCTTGTCTTCATCTTATCTGCGAGTTTGTTCATTTGTTTTGCCATTGTCATCACCATGTTTATATTATGTTGCAAGAACAAAGGTGAAGGGTTCATTAACAACAATCTGGAGAGTGTTGAGAGAGCATGAGCTTTCCCAACTCTTTTTTTGCATCTCTGATCTATTTGTTCGCATGTTTATCACCATCGTCATTATTTTACAATCAAGAAGGCCCAAGCTCTCTTGGTTTTTTTTTTACATCCCTAATTTATATGTCTGTGTGTGTCCACGTGTATGTTGTTATTGTCATTTTTACAATTAGGAAAGCCCAAACTTTCCCATTTTTCTATGTTCACTTGTGTTATTTTTGCCATGTTTTTAATGTTGATCACTCATGGATCGCCATGCCAATGTTATGTCCCCCATTAACATTTCATTGTGGATGTTATTGTCACTCAAGTATGAATTAAGGCACATCGCACAAAGGTTGACAACATTCAAAAAAGCCCGAACTTGATAGTAGTCGAAAACACCTAAACTCCATAGTAGTTGAAAGGACTTCAATGCGCCTCTCATTACTTTCTACCACATTAAACCTCCATCACCATATTCCTTTTGAATGCATGTTCTTTTTCTTATTTTGTCACCTTTACCCTCCTTTGCCAAATTCCGTTTCATTGTCACTATAAACCTCTTTTACTAAATACCTCCAGAATGCACCCTCCATTTCCACTATTAGCTTAAATCTCCTA
>Ga0116230_10005078_pt1 | contig 12903 bp, 4 predicted proteins | sample S1TSphfallax_3_FD_88678 | JGI IMG/M metagenome (GOLD analysis project Ga0116230, IMG submission 88678) | Host-associated microbial communities from peat moss isolated from Minnesota, USA - S1T2_Fd - Sphagnum fallax MG | ecosystem: Host-associated > Plants > Peat moss > Unclassified | place: USA...
CAACACACAAAGGCCTATTGTGGATGTCATGTAAAAAAATATTAATCACATGATCCAAACAATGCAATTTACATATGGCCATTTGGTAAGTATTAATTCTACAAAACATTTATACTATAATATTTTTACAACAAAATATGTATATTTCATGATGTACATTCTAAATTTTATAAAGAGAAACATATAGCAATTGATATAATTCATTATTGCAACAATGATTTTGTACTTCCTACAATACATAGTTTTTTCATGATTGAAAAAACAACCACTTTTATTGCAAATGAATAGGATGGTAGGTGATAACTTACATGAAGTAATGAAAGTAATATAAGTTGCAACACCCCTTTTCATGATCTTGAATCATTTTTACTAGCTTTGTTGGCCTCCAAGTAGGTAGGTGGTAAGCGATAGGCAACATGTAAGGCTACAACAACAATTACAAGCCTTGTAACACCTTTCCTTGTGTTTTTATTTTCATTCTTGAGGTATGTTATAAATTATGTAATTTAATTTTTTTTCATGTTATGTTTTATGAACAATTGGTTTTGAACCCATTTAAAATAGCTCTTTAGGACCCAACAAATACTCACAACCCAAGGAAGAACATCCTAAGATTCATGCACACTTGCATTAGTGTGGGATGGAAGTGAGCCTCAAGCATTGTAAAGTGAAAATCATTTTGAAAGTTGGACTTTTGAAATGTTTTGAATCTTTGGGACAAAAACGTAAATAATAAATTAAATCCCCAATACATTATTGTAAAGGTCCTAAAGTGTAAATATCAAAAGTGGATTCGCACTTTGCAATATTTGGAGTTTTAAATTGAAATTTGTGGCCAAAAGAATGTCATGATTCAAATTCATGATTTGAATCTTGACCATTAAGACCTAGGAGCATGGATCAAATGACCTTTGATTGAGGTGTGCAACATGGCATTGGAAAGATCTTGTCAAAAATTACAACTTTGTAATGTGAAATTTTCAGATCAAAATCAATATGGAAATTTTATGACCCCATAAAATCACGGGATTCATAACTTGGGAATTCAAGAATTACACTTGGGGAGTTGCAAGGATTTTAACCATTTTGATGCAACCTTCACCATGAATCAAAAAATGTATCTATAAGGAGGAAAGGTGGTGATTTATTTCCAAATATGGGTCATGCAAGTGTAATGAGTCCCAAACAAGTTTGTGACTAAAAGTCAATTCCATTTGCATTAACCACCTACATTGTTTTGCTTATCGAGGTGATTTGTCCATGAGATTTTTATGATTGTCACATTGTTTTAGTCCCATTTCAAATCTTTTTTTTAAGTGCAAGGAGCTAAGGAACATGCCCCCAAGTTTTCCTTCGTTTTCCCCTTTTTGGAGCAAAATCATCAACTTAAAGGTTTATTCCCAATACTTTAAAACGAACTTAAGGCCGCAACTTCTTCCAATGTTGGCAAATGTTTTTGTTTTTTCTTATACCATCAAGGGGGGAAAGTTGGGAGAGGGGGAAGTTTTCATAAGCATGAATTTTTTTGGTTTGATAGAGGGGATCAAATAATTACATTTTCATTTTTTTGAAACCCAACTATATTATTACATTATTGTTTAAATGATAAATTTGGTTATCGATTTCCCTAGTTATTTTGTTGTTAACATGTGTATGTTATGCATAAGGGTTGGTTTTAAAATGCCTAACTTAATAACCGTTTGTTATATTATCAAAGTAGATTTTTGTATACAAAACTAAACCCCCAAAATAAATATCTTCGTTCTTGGTGTAGTTCTCATAATTGCCAATAACATTGATCAAAATTTGAAAGTTGAAATAATGACCAAAAGTGAAATTAAGATTGGAAAAATGTAACCAAACAAAAAATGACAATTGAAAAAACTTGTTGGGACAAAACATGGAAGGGTACAAATCAATTTTTGGTTTTAATTTGAGTAATGAGTGGGTTAGACATAACAACATAAGGTGTAGGAATTGAAATGATTCCTAGAATTGGCATTTCATGACACACCTTTGATCATTTTGGAATTTCATTAATAGTGAGATGATTATTTCACATATAGGTTTTGGAATGCACCTTGTATTACATGCTTGCTAGAATATTTGATTCATTTAAAGTTTCAATTTAGTCATATTGGTATATCTAAAAGACCTCATATCAATTCCAATTTATGTTACATCTAATGGTACATTTGTTGATTAGATTGAACAAAATCAATCAATTATTTGATAAGGACACGGTTGACATTTTTACCATTGGTTCCTCTTTGGAGGCAACCATTTTTGTGTTGAGGAATAATATTTAAAATCTTAATAACTTTGCACATGGCACCAACGACCTTGACTTTTTCATAACTATTTCTTTTGCTAAGGGTTTTTTAAATGGAAAAAAAAATATTATAATATGATGCATTACATGCACCACACATACATATCTCACTTGTTTGAGTAATTAGAGAAGATGAAAGCAATGATTGGAAAATATGTGAAATTAATTGTAAATAATTTTAACAAACGATTTCTTGACTTGCCAATTTTCAATGCTTCAAAGTTGTTCAATCCTAAGCATGATCTTGATAATGCACCTTAATTTTTCAATAAATAAATAAATTTAGGTTTAATAAAATTTTAATTGCAAGACAATCATTATTCAATAACTCATATATTATATGTTTAAACCTTTAAAATTATGAAACTACTTATCATGGTTTGGAAGATCCCATGGTGACAAATAAACTACCTTCTTTAATAGATTGGTGTGTATGTTTACAAAAATGTATATCCAAATTCAATAATGCACTTTTCAAAACTAAATTACTTTCATGGTGAGTAGAGGGGTGCAATATGTGTAAGGCAAACTAGGACCACAACATCATGGCATGACAAGCATCCAATAATGAAATGGGTGACTAGAAGATCAGATATTGGCCCCCTAGGTAAACCCACAATCGTACTTTAACCTTTTTGAAGGAGACCTTTCATTATCTATATTTAGTTTGAAAAATGTCAAATTTAGATCTAGAGACCCCAATTTAGTCTTGGGAGGAGGTTTATATGAGTTTTCATTGGTTTCTAGAATGAAGGATATATAGATACCCCATGGTTATCAATTGGGTATATTCCCATTTACTCATTGATTCTCAATATTTCTCAAATAACCATTTTTTGTTACAAAAACCATGGTTCTTGAAATTTAAAATAGTCAAGGAACTTTCCAAAGTTCCATCAAAATTTTCATGAAAATCATTTGTTCATTGAAGCTTTTGAAATACTAATAAAAACCAATGGTTCTTTGATTTTGAGTTTTTTCAAAAAAATTGGAATTAACGATTCCTGGAATCTAAAATATTCAAAGAACTAGAACTATCATTTCTTAAAAAATTCAAAGAACTACCCAATACTAATCCATATAATGTTTACAAGCAACTATTTACAAAATGAACTAAGGGTTTTACCATGGTACAACCTTGGGTTTACCCAATTCCTAATACATCGTCATAATAAGCCGATGATTACAGAAACACAATGTTCACAAGGATATCATAAGTTGTTAGATAATTTTTGATTAAGAAAATTTTATAATAAAAGTTGCTAAGTATGGATTATGGTAAACTATAGATTTGAACTTCAAACTTTGGATGTGAATTGTGTGCTTGGGGAATTCTTCCTATGTGCATTTTTCCTTTTCATGAATGTTTGTCATTCCCTCACCCTAAAAGGGGAAAAAATACACACCCTAGAACCTTGTGCTTGGGAAAAAGGTTTGGATTAATCCAAGGTTGTATAATGGCAATTGAAAGATTTTTGTGATTAAATATAAATATACCTTATGATTTATAGATTGTAAAGAAACCAAATATATATATATATATATATATATATATATAAACATTTACAATGGTAGAAAATGTACCCCTATCCTTGCTACCAACCCCCAAGGTAAGGTGTGAAAAGTTTCCAAAAAAGTTATGAGCTAAAATCTCATTGGTTTGTCCAATGATCCTTCAGAACAAAGGGGTTTCTAAATTCTCCCTTTAAGCTCCCTTGTTATAGAAATATTTTTTATATCTCTCCAGTCCCCTCCTACCCCTTTCCTCCTTCCCTCTCATTTCTCATCACTTGTGTATATATCACAAAAACCAACTCTTTTGGATCATAACTAGTTGGACTAGATAAATTTGCTTATGGGATAGTGGACCTAAAACCAATTGATAAGATCAAAATAGTGAACATGTGGGGTTGGACTAATAGGAAACCTTTACAAAAGACTATGGCGGGGTTGGACTAATAGGAAACCTTTACAAAAGACTATGGTGGGGTTGGACTAATACGAAACCTTCACAAAAGACTATGGTGGGGTTGGTCTAATACGAAACCTTCACAAAAGATTGCGGTGGGGTTGGATAGGCCATCGTTATGAAATTCCAAAAAGGCCATGTATGTAAGAAGGAAAAAATGAAAGTTTTGGCTCTAACCTAGGGGCAAATCATGAAAAATTCTCTTGGTTGGGTCCCTTTGACATGAAAGATACCTTGTCAAGCTCTTGTCTTGGGCCCCATATTACTTCATCTTGGGCCCTTATCTACCTAGGGTCTTTGGGAACACATAATGGAAACAAGTTTATGATTTTAATCCATATTTTTTATATGAATGTATTTGACATTCAAAAAGATCATATGTGAAGGCATGCTAACATTATGAATTTTGGCTTAAGCTTGGGGTAGGTCTTAGAATATTTTCGTGGCTTGGTCCATTCCATTTTGTCATGGGCCCATGTTGTGAAGTTTCATAGAGACCAAACCACCTTGTCCTAGTCGTCAAAAGGTCTAAAATCATTTTTCATAAACAATAGGCCGCTTGTCCTAAGCCCCAAGCAAGTTAAAGGGGACTCAAGGCACCCATTTTGGACCCAATCAACCACAGGTCTATTATTGTCATGGCCCCATGGCATCTTGTTTTGGCCCCCAATGCACTTGTCAATGGTGTGGAACTTGTATTAGGATGGAATGCACCTAGGAAGGCCCATTCCACCCAAAACAACAATGGGTCTACAACCATGATTTTGCCATTATAAAGACAAAGCATGGATGTGGGTTTCAAGAGTAGTCAAGAGTAGTAGATGAGGTTTGTCCAAATCATATATTGGAATGAATAAAAGTAAAATGTCAATATAAAATTGCATTAAATATTAACCATAATTTATACACTCATCATACACCAACGGATTTGCATCGTGCAATCACTTATATGCAAAAGGATGGTTTCAAAAAACACCCTTTTTATTATGCCCACCTCAAAATAATTATTCTTCCCCAAAGTAAAAATAAATCTTCTAAATATACCTCCCATGGTTTTCTTTGTCAAATTTTATCAAGTACCTGGACCGGCACCCATAAGAAAAATGAGCCAAATTTGGGTAAAAGGTCAGCAAACAAAATAAAAAATAATTTGAATCCCACCTTCAAATAGCACATGGACCATGACAAGTGGTTTGGGGGTCAAGATAAGGTGCCCTGAGGCCATGACAAAAATAGACCCTTGGTTGCCCATGCCCAAGAATGGGTGCCTTGAAGCCCCCCTAACTTGCTTGGGGCCTAGGATAGGAAGACTATTGCTTATGAAAAATGATTTTAGACCTTTTGATGGTTAGGACAAGGTGGTTTGGGCTCTAGGACACTTCACAACATGGGTGCCTAAAATAGAATGATCCTAGGTTGCCAGGGGTTGGAATGTGATAGCCTAAGGTTTAAGACATTATGGTCATGGGTGGCATGGGGCTCAAACCAAATGACCCTTGATTACTTGGGGGCTTGGACATGGTGGTATGGTGCCCATCATAAAACATGCCCGATGCATGGAACATGTCCCCAAACTCCAAGCTGCGAAAATATTCTATTGTTTACTTTCATCGTAAACCAAAATTCATAATGTTACCATGTTTTCACAGATAATATTTTTGGATGTCAAATACATTCATATAAAAAACATGGATTAAAACTATAAGCTTGTTCCCATTATATGTTCCCAAAGACCCTAGGTAGTTGGGTGCCCAAGACAAGAGATTAATATAATATCTTTCATATCAAGGGACCCTAGCTAAGAGATTTTTTCACAATTTGCCCCTAGGTTGGAGCCAAAAGTTTCATTTTTAATCTTCTTACATACATGGCCATTTTGCAATTATGTAAATCATATGATGAAAATCTTCAAATGGTTTGTTTGGTTCACTAACTTTTTTTGCATGGGGATTGGGGTACTTGCCCTACACTATTACTAGTTTGAAGAAAAGTTTCTAAGTAAGGAAAACAAGGCCATCCTTCCCACATACTATGAACTTGTTATGGGGTGTTTAACTTCTTTCTTGATGGGAGGTCGACAAGACTCCATGTTTTGTTTTTCAACATAAAATCCATCTCTTTAGCGATTGCACAATTCCACCTTTCATAGTTAGACGTCTCATTGTGATAACTCTATACTTCTAACACATTATGTGTCACAATAAGAAGATAATTTTCTTTTCCAAAAAATAACATGGATTAGATAATGTCAATGCTCCCCAATAATCGACCATCTAAGATGGGGGGGTCTAGTTGCTTTAAACTTGGTGTGAAAAATCATGCATCTATAGCCTTTACTCCACCTCTAGCCATGGGAGGGGTTGACAATGAGTTCAATGGACTACTTGTTGGCACCTCCATTTCTTCATTGGAAATTCCATGTGGTAACTTGTCTCCCATGTCATCAGTCTTTGAACACTTTTTCTCTTTATCTTGATTTGAATCATGAGATTTTTGGGTTGTGATGTGAGATATTAGATTGGTTCGAACCTCATTAGATGTGTGTGTCTTCATGTGAGTTTGTTTCAACAACATAAAATCATCACCAATTGGCCACAAAATTGGCTCAAGTTTTGTAATTGTTTTTAATGTTACAATTGACATATAATCAAATTTTACATCTCTAGTGACGATGATTTTTCTATGTTGAAGATTATAACACCAACATGATTTAGAATGACCATCATATCCTACAATGATTCCTTCTAAGGCATGGGTTTCTAGTTTCTTTGTATTTTCCTTAGGGACATGCATATATATTCGACATTTAAACATTCGCAAATGACTTATATCAAGTTTCACTATCGAGAAAACTTGTTCTAATGTGATTTTTTGGTTAGATTTTGTCAAACATCTTTTGAGTAAATAAGTTACATAATGTTAATTGCTTCAACCCAAAGATGGTTTGAGGTGCCATTTTCAAGCATCATTGATCTAGCCTTATCTAGAAACATATGATTCATCCTTTTGACCACCACATTTTGTTGGGGGGTCTTTGCTTGGGTGAATTGTTGTATGATGCCACTATTCTAACAATGTTTTACAAATTCATTTGACAAATGTTCTCCCCCTTTATCCAATCATAAGATTTAGATTGATTTAGTAATTTGGTTCTCTAATTCATGTTTAAACAACAAGAATTTGCTAAAGGCTTGACTTTTCTTTCTCAGGAAATAAACCCAAACTTTTCATGATTTGTCATCTACAAAGGTCATGAAATAAAACAACCCAACTAGTGATTTGATGGGAAAAGGGATGCACAAGTCAAAATGTACCAGCTCAATTGATTTTGTCACTTGTGTTTGGCTCTTGGGAAATCACTTTTGAGTCAGCTTCCCTAGTTGTGGCACACTTTTTCAATTGTAGGCATGGTTACTAGTATCCATGCATGTTGCCATTTCATTTTCAAACACAAACTTTAAGCTTCTATAGTTTAATTGGCCCAACTTGTGATGCCACATCCTCACATAAAATGAATTGTCAATTGCATTGACTTGTGATGATTCAATCAAGGTTTTCATATCAAGGTGATAGAAACCATTAGAAGTGTCTTGTATTCCTCTCGTTATCACTTGATGGTCTTTCCTACGAATTACAAGGCATTGACTTTCATCAAACACTATTATGTAACCTAGATTTGTTAATTTTCCTATGTTCAACAAATTTTTCTGTAATCTAAGAAAATATAAAATATTTGCAATCCCATTTATTCCACTTGACAAGGTTTCAACATTCATACTTCTTTTTTAAACAACATCATGTGATTGGCCCCATGTTATTTTTATGTTTGGAGTATGAGACAACAGTTTTACATTGGTCAAGAATGAACTATCTCTTGTAACATATCTTGAAGCACTTAAGTTTAAATACCACTAGTGGTCTACCTTTCAACCTTCTAAACTTGTTGAAGATATTTCAAATAGTTTTTAAACATTTGAACATTAGATTGAAGTTGATCTGCAAATGTCTTTCTTCCACCACATTTGCATTTAAAGCTCCCATTTTCAATAGTGGTCTTGTTCCAATTTCCTAATGTCTACTTCACGTTCCTTGCACTCATTGAGGAAGTGCTTAACAATAAAAACAAATGCATGGTTTGTGGTTAACATTTATTTGGTTGACACACAATACCTCTCCTGTATTAAATAAAAATAACATCTTTTGATGACTTCATACTATAATGTAAAGACCTTCAACTTTCTTCATGTTACAATTTCCCCACAAGCATCTCAAAAGACAAAATGGTGCATCTACCTATGAATGGTATGACTCAAACAAGGCATTCAATAAAACTTCCACCAAATCTTTTTCAACCATGGGCATGTTAATTGTCACTAGCTGCAACTTTAATGTATTGAACTCCCAAAGGTACCCCTTTAATATGGCATCCTCCATGATCATTAAAACTTGTAGACAATTCTTCAAATGCATTTTTCTCGTAATGTTGCAAATCTCATACATTTTTTACAAATGCATCCATGCCCTCTAGGGTTTTCAAACTCAAATCATTATGAGAAAATCATGTTCGTTACAACTAGGTTGTCTACTTGTAATATAATTTTATTGGACATTTTTTAGTTGCAATGGACAAGATGCAACTGACATAGTTTTCTCATAATGAATATCTTTGAAAGTAGGTTGTCTTTCATTAATGATATTAGTATAAACATGACCTTCTTTCTTCGATTTTTCCATTTCAAGATCTTCAAGTGGTGTGCGAATCATTAATTTGGAAGTAAGTATTGCAACATTGGGTGGTATGTGATCTTGCACTCTAGGGGCAAGATTTGTACTTTGTTCTTTCATCGTTGCTATTTCTTCCTCCTCTTCTTCTTCATTAAAATGCTTTAAAAGGACAAGGTTGTGGTGATGCTACCTACTTAATATTAGTGTCATAGGTGTGGGAGGTCGAATGGAAAGTGACAAAAAAATTAGGAGTGATGTCCCAAGTGGGGCCATCACATCCCAAACTATCACTTTCTTCAATTCACTTATAATAAGTTGCGATCATAGTCAAATGAGCCAAAAACCATGTCGAATGACTGAAAAACTGTCAAATTTTTCCAACATATTTATGTAATGCCATTTTAATGTCATGTTGATCAAGGAAATTAATGTTAAATTATTTACATGAATATTGAAGAATTTTTTAAAAGCATTTAATTTAATAAATTGAGTTTTAGTTTTAGTAAAAAAATTTGAACTTGAGCACCCCAAAATTAGTTTTATTTAGCACTAGGCTAAGGTTTCTTTAAATTAAAAAATTTATTTTAAAAAAATGATGATAACCTACCATCCACATTTGCAAAACACTCATAATTTAAAAATTGTGATACTTGAATGTTTCAAAATATCATTTCAGAAATTTCAAATTTCAAGAATCATTTACTAGATGTGAATGGGTCATAATGTGTATAACATATGAAAAAAGTTTTGGCTTATGATACAAAAAATAAAGCTTAAAGTAGTTATCATATTTTAGCATGATTTGAAATTATGATCATTTTTAAAGACGAAACCTAGAATATGGCATATTTTATACATTTTTTAATAATTCGTATTTACTCAAAAAAAGTTAACAAAAGTAATGTAATTGATTGGGGGACTTGTCAATATTTTAAAGAACATGTTGCAAAAACAATCCTTTCTATGAAAAAATCATAATGTTTAAGAAGGGCCCATTTGTGATTGAGTCCTTTGTCATTATTCGCTTGTTTGATTGTGATTGCACTAGACACAAATTTTCCAATGTGGATGATAATTGATTAACCCATCTAGCTTTTTGGAATCAAGGATGACCATCTCTCTTAACATTGTTGACATTCTAACCTTTGTGATAAACTAGATCACAATCAAGTCTACCTTGGAAGTTAGCAATATGATTGACATAAACATTTACTCTTGCATTTGGAACTAAGCCCCATAGACAAACAACTTGGACATATTGGTCGTTCATCAATCACTACAATGTTGAGCTCACACACATGATTCAAAATAACTATGAACTTTCTTGTTGTAATACCATGAAAATTGTGCAACAACTTTATAGTTGAAAGAAGGTGATAATACAAATATTGCCTCTGTTGAACATACTATATCTATATAGACATACTTACACCTATTCAATATATAAGTTCTTCAATCCTAGAAATTAGGAATAAGAAATCTCCTAGACCAATCCACATGGGGTGCATGGGTGGTTATTTGATCATGATTTGATCAGCACTAATCATCTTTTTTTTATGTGGCCTTACTATAATTTTCATGTGACATTTTTAGTTCCATACAACATGCATAGTTGCATAAGACAAGTTGCAAAAAACACTTTTTATTATAATGTTTGGATGTTAACTATATGTAACTAATTGTTTGTAACTAATGAGAATAAATATTGACACAAATCACTAGCAACTTGGGCCAAACAAGAAGATTAGGTGGAGGAGTGAGTGCACAACATTTGTTCAATGATTGTGATTAATAGACTTCTTAATCAAACCCACAACAATTTCATGTTGGCTAAATCAATTGCAGTCCTCTTGGCCAAGGGAATTCTACAATTCAACCAAACCCAACAAACATCCAAGCTAGGTGAAAAATTATTAATTTCATTTCCTTCTTTAGATCTTTCCTTTCTTTACTCTCAACAATAGAATACTTAGGCCCAAATGGAAATGGTGAAATATACTTAAAATTTATTTACTTTTCATTCCCAATCTTTAAACTATTTGTTGATCTAACACTTTTTTAAATTTGTAACATATATGTGCCTTGCTTCAACTTCTAATCCTTCTTTTCAACCTTAGTTTTCGAACTAATAATTCCAAAGTTTTAACAAAATTGATATTTTTTCCAAGATGAAAACATAACACAATGGATTGAATTAATGAAAACACTCTACAAATGCTCCAAGTCTCGAATTATGTTATCCATTGTCACACCCTATGATAAAAGAAAACTTAACCTTGTTTGATGATGATGGCTAAACTATAACTATTACCTTGGATATATGATGCCAATCCATCATTGGTTTCATATTCCCTTTCACAAAGAAGCAAATCATAGGCCAACTTTCAAAATGCTACAACTTTGGCCAATACCATGTGACCTAATGTGAAGACTAGAAGAAGTGTATGAATGGGTTATAATTCAATGTGGTGCAACAAAAAAGAAATACTCAGCCAAGGTTTCATCTATAGTAGGTGTTATATTGTCACTTGGTATGTGCTTTCTAATTATTTTCGAAGGATGCAAATTTGAATTTGTTTGGAACAAGGAAATATCAATCACATGATGTAGATAGAGTATGTTAAATGTATCAAATATATAGTGATTGGAACAATGATTTCAAAACCTTGCCATTGATGGAGCAAATAACCTTTATGCATCATTTGAACTTCTAGAAGCTTTTGTAACTACTATGTTATGCAAACTTAAAGATGTCCATGTGCTTGTTTCTACCTAGGTGTACATTTCAAAAAGTACAACATGTATCCATCATTAATGCAAAACATTGAGCCATTTAGCTCTAATTCCCTTGATACACAGATAGCCATCCCACAAAGTTGTACTATAAGAGGAATGGAAAATAAGATATTATAACACCTAGAAAAAGAAGATTCAAGGCCTTTTGATGAATTGAAATCAACTTTTGAAGCAATTCCAAAATAACACAATTTATCAAACATTGTTGATATCAAACATTACATTAATATGTGTCCAAATTCACTTTGTATTTCACAAGATTTTGAGTGGATTTGAACAAATTTATCATGGCAAAAATGGTCAACCCTTTAGTAAATGGAAACTAGTTATTATGGATAGTTGAATTAATTCATTAGTAACCAATGAAACAAATAACTAGTGAAACAAGGTTATTATTATATTATTGATAATTTCATGACTTTCATCCTATGAGGTAGTGACACATGTCATTACTTCGGCTAGGTTAAAAAACTTAAATATGTAAGTGACATAATCAACTTATGTAAGCGTAACAAAATATTCAATCAACATACTACCATTGACCACAACCACAGCTAAAGATGCAAGGTTTGATACCACCAAACTAATTCATTTGTTGTGAACATATAGTATAATGCATTCTATTTATTCAATATCACAAACATCAATTTTGAAATTTCATATCTTATTAACATTTTGTCCAAATGAAATAATTAAAGTTTATATTAAAGTTTTTTTGATAATGTACAAAATCACATTTGTTTCCTTTTGAAAATGTAAAATCATTAAATATAATTTTTTTGAATGTTGTTATTCAAGAATATTTAAACAATCAATCTTTTGAATAAAAATGTTTTTAATATTATAATGCTACCTAGGTTCTGTTACTTTTGGCTATTGTAGGATATTTCATCTTAGTCTACTTTGACAATTTTAAGTTACTTTTAGCTATTATAGGCTATTTCATATGAGGCTATTTTTGGTTATTTCACTTAGGATATTTTTAGCTATTGTAATTTACTTTTGGTTATTCTAAATTATTTCATACTTGGTTACTTTCAACTATTCTAAATTATCCTTATTTATTTTTAGTTATTTGTAA
>Ga0116230_10005079_pt1 | contig 12902 bp, 5 predicted proteins | sample S1TSphfallax_3_FD_88678 | JGI IMG/M metagenome (GOLD analysis project Ga0116230, IMG submission 88678) | Host-associated microbial communities from peat moss isolated from Minnesota, USA - S1T2_Fd - Sphagnum fallax MG | ecosystem: Host-associated > Plants > Peat moss > Unclassified | place: USA...
AGCTACTTTTTAACCTACTTGCATACCTAAGTAAACCTATTTAGTAGGGTTTAATTATTACCTACCTACCTATGCACCATGTGTCAATATCTTATTAGCCATATATTGGATGATTTAAATTTCATTGATTAATATTTATTTTTAAAAATAGGTGGGTTTTTTATTGCCACGTGTCACCATATAATTGGTGTTACATGAACATGTGTCAAATGGTCAATGAACATTCCATGGTGTGCCACATGTCATCATCCTAGTGGCAAAAACTTCAATGATTGAGATTAATCCAATGATTTTTTAATTTTGAGAACATAAAAATTTAAATAGTGACACATGTCCATAAGTTAGTCGTTTAATTTTAAAACATATGTCATATTTTGATTAATTGCATTGTAGTTGCAAGGAGAATTGCACATAAGGTGCAACTACATTTGGATTTGTATGTATGTATGAACATGTATATTAAAACCGTATATATATGTTGCATACATAATGTCGCATGCAACTAAATGTCATGTGTAACTTGTCTTATGCAACTACACAAATTTGTAGTTGCATGTGTCGCATGCAACTAAATTTTAGTTGCAAAAGACAGTTGCAAAACCCAAAATTTCTAGTAGTGTTTCCTGAGATGTTGAAATACAATTTCCCATGCCATGGGCATGCCACACTATAATCATGAACAAATTATAAAGTTTATTGTGAACATCAAACCCAAGTGGCATACAATTTCATTATGTTATGTTGTTTTGTTGGGGTACCTTTATAATTTGGCAACATATTAACAACAACCATGCATCCTATTTTTCATGTAGTTTTAATTGCACAATTTCTTGTGTTCCCCATTACTTATAGACCATTTAAAATAAGTTTTATGTTGTATTTGAATAAGAACATGATATGTTCAATCAATTATGGGATTTAAATATTTGAACATACATGATGAAACCTCGTATGTACCAAGTAGTTTGGAGGAAGTTGTAAGTTATGAACAAAAATGAACAAATTTCATAAAGTTCATACATCATTTTGACTATTGCTACCTTTGTGAACTTTTTGTTGTACATTTGCACAATCTACAAATAAAGGAATATGTTCTTGTGATCAAAACTTGCATATACTTTGAATTTGCTTGCCTTATGGTATTCCCACATGAAACAATGAAGATTGGGTATAATAACCATGTGCCAAGAAAAATGCAAAGGTTATATCTATGGTTTTGTCCAAATAATGGTGTCTTGAAACATTCAACAATATATTGAAAGTGGCAAACCCATATATGAACTTATTAAAGGGTTTTTCAGTCAAGCCAAGTGTTAAACTACATATACAAAAACAATATAACTATTCATTAGTTAAATGAAACAAAGAAAGTACAAAATTACAAAGGCCAAATATTTTGTTTGCTTCATTTCTTCCCATGAGTCGTCATAATCCTTTTGATTGGCATGATAGTGCGACTTTTTAATGGTTTGGTGGATCACACAACTTTGGCATATGTGCCTAATTCTACCATCCCACTCATTTTTATTCCATGGATCGAATGATTTTATAGCTCTTCATAAATGGTGACTACCCTTTCTTGGATTTTTGATGAGAAAGTTATTTATTATAAATGTTGTGACATCTTGTTCACAAGGGTTGCCTTGCCCAATGTTTTTGGGGGAGGCTTTTTGTGCATATTTTTAAAGGACTAACAATATTAATTGCCTTCACATTTGTTATCCTCGCAACCAATAATCCAACCACAATACTAGGACCCAACCCCACCTCCTTAATGTTTTGCTTTAAAGTAATGGGCTAGCTGATCAAGATGTAATAGAATTTGATTAGCTATTTAATGAAAGTATTTTTTGATGCATCATTTATAGTTGACATGAAATTCTCATGACCTAAAAAGATGTGACATTATATTATATTGTGTGCATTTGTATACATGAAATTAATATAAAGTACCCAAAAGCACTTTTTTAAAAATGATTAAGTAGTGAAAACATTGGTTGCACTATTTCAAAAATGTATTTGGGTACTTTATATTCATTAGGTTTTTTTCAAACTTATACAAATTTTCCCATAATTTATTGGAAAAATACATCAATAGATTTCAACTTAAACTTATTTTATCACTTAAAAATATCAAAAATAATTAGTTGAGCATTACACCTTCCATCAGTCCTAGTATTTTGTTTGAACGCAGTGGCAATGATGTATTGAAAACTTTGTGTTAGTGATGTTGGTGCATCAACCATATTACCAACACCTACACAATCCACACCAAGATCAACTATAAACATGATTGACCAAAAGAGGGAGTCAAAACACACATTTCATCGTGGAATAAGATAAGTCACATACTTGATTCCACATTTATAGTAGGTTCTATTTGTTCTTGATTCCAATTATGTTAATTATTGGCCACCAAATAAGTCCAGAAGCATAGGCCTCTTCATTGAAAGTTCTTCAAGTAATATCCCTTTCATTTTCAAAATAATAGGAGATTTTGGATTGCATATTGTCAAGGAATTGTTACCATTAACACAAAAATCACCTCACATATGAAATGGTGACATGACACTTGTTGTGGATTTACTAGGTGAAATAGTGGGAAACAATCTTTTCACATGTGATGTTGAATGCAAGCAAGTAGCCAAACTTGATGTTTAGGTGTTATCAATTGATGCTTGCAAAACATGAACCCAATGGAAATTGTGTTTGACCAAACTTTGTTCATCATACTTCATTTTTTTTACACAACAATAATGACACAAACATTAATTTTTACATTAAACATCATGAGTTGCATTATATAGCATAAAAATCCAAAAACATTTGCAACCTTCATCATAAAGACATCATCAAGACAGAAGCAACCAATGTGAATAATAACATGTACCTTTTGGACTTGAATGTTTAGATGGTGCAATTTCTTTGATTTTCAACATTAATGATGTCATCCCAAGTTTGTTCAATGTTCATTTTCTTTACAATTTTAGTCAATTCCTTGTCCAATTTTTTAAATCCCCAACTTGTCCATCACTTAGGATGAAGTTTCACATTATAGATACAAAAAAATTTGTTAGATTATTTTACCATTGCACCAAGGCAAAGAGGATGGAATGTATGTTTGCAAGTTGTGATAGCAACATCCATGCAATGAAACCCTTAATTATAGCATCCACATGGTTCAAAAGAATGATGAATTAGTTCTTCTACTTTCCATAAGTTTGTCATAATATGAATTGTGTTTAAGTGGCCTAAACATTATGGTTAGGCACCTCTTTCCACTTCAAATGAATGTAAGCTAAGATGGCCCACTTCGTGACATGTGGAAACATCACCCAAAGTCCATTTCCTTCATATTGTTTTTACCCCAAAAAGGACTTAGTGGTTAAATAACAAAATCCATGAATTCCAAGTAATAGTTTTTCATTCATGTGTGTGCCCAATTAAATAAAATTGTTTATAACTTATGTACATGCACAAACCCAACATCAAATAAATATTTTTCTATAATGATTCAACTTTTGAATATACCCAAATTTGTAACATTAACAAATAAATAGTCCATCAAGAATAACCTACAATTCATATGCTAAAAAATCTTTAAAATTTTATTTTATTGATATATTATCTAATTAAAATGAAGTCCCTAATAATCATAATATCAATCATTATAACATTTTTAAAGTTCATACATTATAATTTACAAGCCCCCATATTTCTTTTAATGTAGTAAGTTAAATGCATAACAAATATTGACATCATATGCACGCTTGAGTTAATAATCTCAAAGAAAGGATTATCAAAAAAATTGGAGAAGTGACCAAATTTGCTTAGATTTGGTCACTTATCCTCTACTAAAGTTTTCAAAATTCATGACATAGTGTGTGACCTCAATGACACATGTTAATTAGAGGTGTTACAATTTCAACATGAGATAATCCATGCAATGAGATGTATTGACACATTTAACAAATTCACAATGCCAAAAGAAAAACAATGTTAGCACCACCACCTAAAACCCATGTGAAGAATTCAATGTACATTGTCGTTGAAGAAGGACGAATATAAAACTTTAAAGGAAAATTCAATATGAAAAATCACGTCTATCAAAACCACACAACCCTACAACTAAAACTCAAAAAATAGCTCATATACAACCATTGTGTAATTATCCCTTGGGTATTACAACTAGTGTGCAACTATCCCCCTAGAAATATAGTATATTAATAAATAAATTACCAAGTTAGAAAATCATTTAATTGTATTATAGTTGCAAGTAAGTTGAAAATGGGTCTTCTATGTTGTATTTATACACATCATATATAGATATGTAGTCAACCACGTTTGACTTTTTCAAAAGTTGCATTATAATTACATGTGACAACTAATTTAAAATTGTTGTAAATGTGCACCTAAAGCAATAACTATGTTGCAATTAATGTATAATGTACCTATATGTGATCATGCCACATGTCCACATTTTCACCACCTATTATGGGATACATTTGTAATTAGTTTTCGATTATGATTTTCATTGATACAATTAATACGGCCATTAGTGTGTCACTATTAAAGTATTATTATTCAACTAGGTTATAACTATAATACAACTACTTATAACCTAATAAAGATACTTATTCATTAGTTAATTATATCTTCATCATATGTGCTTCATTTTGAGTGATTTAAAATGTTATGGGAACAATACCTCAAGTTCTACGAATCATCTTTGAACTCTAATAACAACAACGGAACATATTTTAGGTGTGTCAAGAACTAGCCTTTGTAGCGTTTAGTGATTTGTTATGTTGAATTTTTTATTCCCTCTATTTTGGGGGGTAATAACTTTCTCAATTTTATTTCATTTTTGACGATTTTGAATGCCTCATATGTACCAATAGGAAGGGTTCAAGTTTTGTTTAGATACCAAAACAATGGAGCCTTCCCTTTAAATCTTGCTTCCCTTGAACACTTGAATGTTATAGTTGCAATTGAATTGCAACTAATTTGCAACTAAGGAACAACTAAAAGATTTAAACCATATGTTTTGTCTTCGAATCCCATGTTATAAATTATATAAAAAAGGTTTATTATCTTATATTCTCACATTAAAATACAAGTGCCATTTTGGGATGAAGATTAAAAAGATTAATATGAAGGCAAAACATAAAATTAAAAAATAAAATTTCATGGCTATTATTTTGTTCATTTAATCTTGTGTTTTCTTACTTATGTAAGTAAGTAGGTAGGTAGGTCGTAAGTAGATACGTCGGTATGTAGGTTTTAAGACCTACCAACCTACCTACCTATGGTTATGTATGACTTACCTCGCTACTAAAAATTAATTAATTAATTAATTAATTAATTATTCCAATATAATTTAAATATGCCATGTGGCAAAAAATGATTGTGCCACATGTCACAAATTCGAACCATCATTAATAATCATAATGAATAATGGAAATTTATATTTCAAAAAAATATATGTCCAATTTTTTTCATAACGCCACATGTTAGGTTTTAATATATAGATGACAATTAATGACATCAACATGACATCATGGGCGCAATTATAATGGAGTTGCATAGTAGTTGAAAATAAAATGTTTTAACAAAGTTGCAATTGAATTGCAATGAATTACATCATATATACGATGAATTGCAACTCTACAACTCAAAAATAATGTTACAGGGCCAGTTGCAAAACACTCCTTTTTTTCATAGTGATTATCAAGCAAATATTTGGGTTTAAAAACTAGTATAGATTATCACTTGGTCATGTAATTGGTTTTATTGTCCTTTTATTTTGAAAAGTGAAGTGTCAATTGCATATATGCATATTATTCTGATCTTTTAAAAAAGAATCCTTTTGATCCTCCATAAATAGTGTAAACCAATGTCTAAGTGTTCCTTGAGCTCCTATTTTGTTTCTTCCAAATGTTTCAAGTGTGCCTTGCTAATATTTTTCATGTCATGTTTAAATTTCATTAATTTTTCCATGTACCTAATCTCTTCCATTGATGTAGGTCTTATAGGAAAATCCCCATCTCTAAACATCAAATGTTTTAATTCCAATAATGGATCCCCAACATTGCATAAATAAAGTCCTCTTGGTTATTTTGATTTGTAACCAAATATTTTGATTTGTTTGTTGAAATTGTTTTTTCAATGACCATGAAATTTTGATTTTAAAGACTAGGCAAAAGTGAAAACACACTACATTGGAACAAAAGTGGCATTTCACAAATGTCCATAATTGAAGGGAATACAAAGGATTTCATACTAGTTTTGACAAAGTTAAAGGGAAATGGATGGCCAAAAATAATATTTAAAAGTCATAATAAATTAATTTGGGTAGCTATAATTTATATTTGACCTTTATTGATTTATTAAAAAATAAGTTCCAAGTGCATTAATCATAAAAAGTAAAGGACTTCCGAAGAAATTCACCTTTCTAATGCAAAAAAATTGGCCAAAAAAAATAAAAATCAATCTTATGTTTTAATCGTCTATTTGTTATATATGTACAAATTATGGACTATAACTATACCTTGTGATGCTTTTGATGAGTCCAATCGGTGCATTTTGGGAACTAAATCAAAAATTGTGTAATGCCTATTAAAATCTTTCATGAATTAAATTTCAGATATTTTGGCATGGAATTTTTACATTGTGTTTTGATACCTAAAGGCATTGTTGATATGACTTTTATTTCATCATTTGCATACATAAATTGAAATGAACTACAATTCAAAATTTGAATGCAAAAATATATTGTGTGACATCCTTTTGTGTTTAACCCTTGTGTGTTTCCACATATAATTAATTAATCATACAATGATTTCATTTCTTGTGTGGGAGGACTTGTATTTGACCATGGTTAAAGTAATGTTTTCCTTCATAAAGAAGAGTCAAAACTAAAAGGATATATTGTTTAATGTTTAATTATGCTACAACATTACATTATTATACTTAGGGCCATTCAAAATGATTTATGGCACTTGAAGATGTTATAAGCTTAATATATTGTTTTGATTTGGGTTTTGGTGGGCAACACTTTGTATGGAATCAATTGAAATTGTTTTGATTTCATCATACATATCAAGGGCCAAAAATTCTACATTCCTCAAAACTTCAAAACATATGATGTTTGGATCTTTAGATGTATCTTGGACATGGATTGGACAATTACTTTCAAAACTCCAAGAAAAATTGTATCACTTCAAACTAGTATGGGTATTCATATATCAATAGATTTCTCTAATATTTGTGATCTTTATACACCCTACGAAAAAGTATGACCTAACTAGGGTAACTGGGGTGGACACACTAATCACGTATGACATGTAGGTTTAATTATCAACCTAATTTGGAAAACAATTCAAGTTATGCATAATATCCTTAGTTAATAGTGGCATGTATAATTAGATCAAGTCTACCCCCAAAAGGATACATTATTCATGGCATAAGGAAAATATTATCATGTTCACTAACTACATATTATTGCCCAAAAGAGTTGAAAATATGATGTGCAATTAGATATTTGACACCATTGTTAGACAAATCATTTAAAATAAAATAGTTTGATTGTTTTGGAATTTTGAACTACAAAAAAAAAAAGGAATTTGAAGTTAAATTTATGTCATTTAAAGCAAAGGTTTATTCCATTAAAATAAATTCAATGATGCTTATGGACAAATCACTTGATGTTAAAGGAGTATTGATTTTTCATGAAAGCATCAACTTGTAAAACATAAAACTAAATGCAAGCCATTTGGAATTTTAAAATTTATTAAATGAAGTAATTTTTTTTTATGATTAATGATATTCATGTATTTTCCTACTAGACTATTGAAATATGTCTAGTTTTGGTGTGTTTGATGTTTAATTAAATTATTCAATGTACAATCTTTTATTACATTTGGTTATTTAATCATAAAGGTTGAAAGTGTTTTCAATAATAAGTCCTATAATTTCTTAGGACCATAACCTTGGGTTCACAATCAAGGTTGAAGGTAAACAAATAATAAAGTCAAACAAGCATTATGGCATGGGCCAAAGAGATTGAAATTTTCACCTAAATAAAAGGGAAAGTGTGTGGAAGCCAAAGGATGCATTACCAAGACTCACAACATGCATTCCCATTTTGAGGTGCGAACTTTCAAAAAGTTCCAAATGTTAAATTGAAAATGATGTTTAAAAGGTCAACATATGTTAAAACATGTGATTTTGATGTCATTGAAAAGTTTTCAATTGTGAGCACTATTGCAACATGTTAGGCTCAAATACCTTTTTAAAAATTCTAATAATTACAAGCTCATTTAAAAAGACATGACCAAAATCCCAAACCACTTAACGAGCATTTTGGAATGACAAAGCTTAAAAATGTGCATTATCCCATTTGATTAGGTTTATCATGAAATAAAAGGTTTCAAAGTTCAAAAAGACCAAGGTTTCTTTATTTTGGTGGAATTTTGGGAATAGTGAAAATTTATGAAAGGCTAATGGAAAGTTTTTTATGGTATTATGTGAAGGAATAATTCCTCCTACAAGGTTTGTGTATAAGTTTGTGTCAAGTCGTGATTAGTTTCACTTCAAATTGCACCATCCAAGTTTTTTATTCATTTGATGCAATCTTACATTCCCCAATCTCTTGTCGTTTGGACTCAATGTATTTCATGATCATCTAATGTCACATCATTACATTTCCAATGTGTTAGAATTCACAATGTTAACATTGTGATTATGTTGAATTTAGATTGCACATGCAACATAACATACATCATATGAGGCACTCTCATGGTTGTCAATTAATATAAGCATTAATCTTTCAATTCATGTGGCAATGTAAATTGTTGAAACTTTGAACCACTTAAAAGGTCCTTGTATTTGGTCCAAGTGGCAACATCATCAAGATATTAAAATGGCATATTCTTTTGCATATATGCCTTGGTCAAATGAATTGCAATAAGCTATAAAAAATGTAGTAAAGAACAAAACTAAATACACAAGGGTGTAGTTGTAGTAACAAGAATGTAGCAAATGTAACAAGTGTTTGATTTTCATGTTATAGTGTCCAAAACTATACTAATTTTGCAAAATTTGCAAAACTATATTAACATGACAATGTTTCTAATATATTATGAAACATGTGCAACAATTTGGAATGAATACAATGAATATAAGTATTAAAAACTTTTAAAACATTGGCACCAGTGATTTCATTTTCTATAACATAATTTTGTAACTTGAAATGCATTAAAAATCACATAATCATGAATAATAATCCAAACTTTGTCATATTTATGGATTCATGATGATAGTGTTTACACCCACAAATCATCATGAATTCACTACATTAACTCATCACAATCTTAAATCTTATAAGAGGAATTATTTTCCCACATAATATATTGTATAGTTTTCTTTGGGCCCCTCATTCAAATGGTTTTTTGAAATTAACAAAGTGCCAAAATTAAAGTGTCCCAAATTGTCACATCATAGACATTTAACAAATTCATTTATCTAATGAAAATTTCATATAGATGTTTTTGAACAATTTCCAACACCATAACAAAATTATAATGCAAATGTGATTTTTTATTTTAATTGTCTTATGGAAATTTGTGTTGCTACTTTGGTTGTTACTAACATTCTAACAAAGTTACTAATGTTTCTTGTGCGAAAACACAAGTCTTGCATTGCTCTAAACTTTTAAATATTAGTGGGCTTTAGAAATATCCAAACCATTATTATTGACGATTCTCCCTATCACTATGAGAAAATTGTGTCCATGGAGACCGCACTAATTTATAACTACATGTCCATACCAACTACATTACAACTAGGTTGCAACATTGGAAAATGATTGGTTCAACATGAGTTTTAGGGAAATTCCAAGGGTTTGGAGTATTTTGAATGTAATTGGTCAGCTATACAATTTTGGTCAATGTGCATTGACTTCTTGTGACACACTCCCAAGCTCCTTGATAGACTCAAATATGAGTCCGAGGTGAAAACAATGAAAAAGTAAGGAGTTAGGGCATGTTCCCTGGCTTGTAACACTTTGGGGGTAAAAGGATGTGCTAGAGCTTCGGGATGGGACTAGGAAGAATGACAAACAAGCATTCATACGAACGTGCACAAAACCAAACAACGAGTTGGTTAGTGCATAGTTGGAGCACTTTTGGTGCTAAAAAGAACCATGAGCAAACTCAGATTCATAAGACTCACCACAACTCGGACTCAAGGGAAGCCACCACCTTCCCCCTTATAGTATACTCTATGCCTGGCCATGGGACCATCACCCAAATATCATTTTGTCTCGCGACTCCCAAGCGAGAGTCCCGAAATTCCCACGATTGGGATTCTATTGAAAAGAACCTTGATAATTTCATTATCATTGATAGTAAGCTTTTGAGCCAATTCTTGGCATGAAAGTCTTTCATTGCCAACTTCAAGTATGTCAACACATACGAGTGTTGTTGTTTAGTTGCTTCTTCACACATGGTTCTATGACTAGCCTTATTCATCTTCATGCCACCCTTGCAAACTGGTGGTGTTCCTAAAATGTCAATGTTCAAATCTACAAAGACAACATCCAAAAATTTCTTTGTCGCAAGTAGTCATTTTTATTTTCACACCTTTAGAGGGATTATTGGCCTTCTTGCGCCAATCTTCTTCACCCTTTGAAAATAAAAACCAAGGAAAAAACATTTCAAAATCATTACCATGGAGAAAAATAAAATCCAATCAGTTTTCATTAAAAGCTTTTAAACACCAACCTTAAGGTGGGGGAACTTTTGTAAAAGCTTTTGGCAGGCACAACCATGGCCACTATAGGTGTTGTGGCAAGATTTAAACTTGTTCAAGCCAATGATGCAATCCTTGGCCCCACTCCAACATATCTCAACATGGGTCTTTGTATTCACTACTTCATTGCCACTTGCAAGTGAGGCTTTTAGTTTGATTGTTGTAACAACTTCAACACTAAGTGTTCGTGGCCATAAGATAGGTTTTGCTTAAGTTGTCCAGGAATAAAGGGGTTGCAAAGGCATAGGTCGGTTGGCAGTAGGTGTTCCATTAGTAGTTGCAAAAAAAGAAGTGTTTGCTTCTCCCTAACTTTTTCATGAAAAACAAGGTCTTTCTTTTGCCAACAATGCTTATTATCATTCAATTTTGCTTCTACTTATCTCCAACTCTCCATGCATTTGGTTGTGTTGCTTGTGGCTTAAGTCTTTTTGCACCATTCCCCACTTGTCTATTGCTATGGCTTGCTTCAATTCTATTCCATGTTCCAAGCTTTTCAACTTTCTCCAAAGTTTACCTTAGTGAGTCTATGGCACCATAATTTGCTACAACAACAACAACATTACTTTTGCCTAAAGCAACTATGGGAGAAGGAGGAGGAATATTATCATGAAGTTTCAATTTAGAATTTGGTTGGAGCTTCATTGCGTGATCCATTTACATTACCCATGGTAGTTGTTGCTTCTTATAATTGTTGCATAGAAGAAGAAGGAGAGCCCTTTAGACGAAGGTTCAAAACAAGTTTAGGAGAAGGTTTCAACGAAGGAGTGTCAATGTTGGCATCTTGAGACTTCTTGCATTGTGAGAACAAGCTTTGAAGTTAAAAACAACAAAGGACCTCCAACATCCTCACCATCTCCTCAACCTCCTTCTAGTGGTCTTGTAGAAACTTAGGCTTCCATCAAAGCATCAGGAGTGTACATACATTCGGTAGCATGTTTTTCTAGACCATCTAAAGGAAGAGGAGGAAGACCTTACCCCTCTCCCAAGTAAGTTACATCAAGCCAAGATTCTACAAGAAACCTTTAAACTAGAAAGAAAAGTAACAAACAATTGACCAATAAACAAAGAGAGAAAACAATAGCATTTGCAAACTCCACAAATAACATTTTTCACGCATCCAACTTTGCACTCTTATCTATCACTATTGTATTACATCATGCCCTTACAAACTCCTTCCTCCTTTGCAAACATAAGTCTATGCATACATACATTAATCTAGCTTACAAACATCACTACTACAACAAACAACATAGCCATCACCATTTTGCTTTTTTTTCTTCACCACCTCACTTCCTCCAAACAACATATGCAATAAAAATCATAATAGGAGTATCTAAATCAAAATCCACAAAAGCTTAAGTTTTATCTCATCTCATGTTCACCAATGCAAAAAAGACGAAATGCACAAGGCCCAAAGATAAGGAAGACAAAATGCGCAACAATTAAAGACATTTTGAAAATAAAAATAAAACAAATTATCTTTTCATATTTAACAGTCAAATATGTGTCCTTTCATATCTAAAACATTTGGGTGCACAAATATACATGGTTTGACACCATAGACTTTGGATACATCCAAAGAATAATGTTTATTCTCAAAAATTAAAATATTACCACTCTAATTAAATGAATTAATTTAATTTCTAAAACTATAAAATTATATTTTAGGACTCTATGATATTTAATCATGTATTTACAACATATAATTCTTACTATGTCATAAAAATTTTAAATAATTTTTTTGCAAGTTAAGTATTTATAATTAATTATAATTAATTATAAATTATTACTTCTTATTTGAAATAAATAACTATTATTACAACATAAAATTTCACAATAATTAAAATGATATTTCCCAATCATAAAAAGTAATTATTGTATTTATAATGCTTATATTTTAATAACAGTAACAAAATTTCATATCCGTAATCAAAAAGTTATGTCCTATAATTAAGATCTTATCTGAAAATTTTATGAAAATTTTCAAATAATGAACAAAGTTGAAGTAATTATTTTATTAAAAAAGACACTAAATAATTGTGGTATTACTCATTATTTATTTATTTATAGTAAATATTTAATATAAAAAT
>Ga0116230_10005081_pt1 | contig 12899 bp, 10 predicted proteins | sample S1TSphfallax_3_FD_88678 | JGI IMG/M metagenome (GOLD analysis project Ga0116230, IMG submission 88678) | Host-associated microbial communities from peat moss isolated from Minnesota, USA - S1T2_Fd - Sphagnum fallax MG | ecosystem: Host-associated > Plants > Peat moss > Unclassified | place...
CTTTCAGCACGCCCCTCTCACCCCTTTTAGTGTTGGAAGCTGGGAACGACACCAAGTTCCAACTACTTCCGTTCTTTAACATAGTTGGACCCTTTTTGGGTCTAACAAGGAGCTTGGGGGCGCATCATTCAACATCCTTATAGATTTAGTTTGAACCATCATAGGCATATCATCCTTTTGTGATTAGATTTGGGGGGAGGGGGGGTACCCAAATTAAAATTTAAGTTCACCATAGAAAAGGAACATGATTTAAAGATAAGAAACAAGATTACCATCACTAGTGGTTTTACCTTGGGGGGGCGGGGGTGCAGTTAAAGCCACCCACATCGCCTTCATCATCATCTAGGGGGGAATCTTTAGATTCAGAAACAAAATTTTCTCCAAGGTCAATCACCCCACCACTATTATGGGACATGGAGGAAATGTATGGAGCCACCAAAAGGCCTTGTTGATATTTGGGGGTGGTTGGCACCATTGAGCTAGATGATTTCATTCAAGAGTTTGATAGTGAATGCATAATCCCTAGTTGTTCACACGATTCATGTCGCAGCCCTAACATTGGGTTCACAACTAAATGTGAAATGCAAGGGCCCATGAGGTCAAAAGTGTGTTTAAATGTGAAACACACTCTCACAAATGGGGGAGGGCGCAAGGGATGAAGCCTAGTGACTCCCAATTGCACTCCCTCTTTGGGAGTTGCATTTGTGCAAGAGTTGCAAATGTTCAAAACCTTGGTTAGAAAGGCACAAAAACACCAAATTAGGCCCCCAAAACATCATTAAAATGGTTTTGAAGCATAAATGCTTGAAGTGACCTTGCGTTCTTCATTTAGACCTAATTTGCTTGAGTTGTGATCAAATGAAGGGGCGGGAATCAAATTGGGATTTTGACTCTCGACCATAAATCCCTTGAAAGCAAGGGTCAAATGAAGTCTGATTGGGGCGTGCTATACATTGTTGAAAATATCTTTTTAAGAGATATAAGATATTGCCCTTTTATTTTCAATATAGACTTGATTTGAGAAAGATATGAACATCCAAAGTTTTGGGACAATAAAAGTCCCAATTTTGGAGACTGTCAAGGGAAAAGTGGCATTTGGATGTAATCCTCATGGAGAGGCACAAAGTATATTATATTGAGGGGAGTGGTGTGTCCTCCCAAAGGTTGTGGGTTGTGTAAAGCTTATGTTTAAAGTTATCTTTATTAAGTCCACCACATCACTTTCATTTAACTCACACTAATTGCCTTTTTCTTGGTTATGCATGTTGACCTCATCTTGAACTCTTATGAGTTTGTCCTAGTCCCATCCCAAAGCTCCAACACACCCTCCTACCCCCAAAGTGTTACGAGTTAAGGAATGTGCCCCAATTTTTTTTTTCTTCTTCTACTATTTCGTTTTGGGTTTCTTGAGGAGTTCGAGGGTGCATCACTTCATGGCATAGAAAGGTTTGTTTCAACATTTGGAGGGCTTGCCTATGGATGACTACCATAAGTTCATGCATGCCCATGAGAATCTAATTAAAGAGTGGCAACTATATTAGTCTACCATTTATATTTTTATCACCAAGGGAATTGTGACCCCAAGTGGCACAATGGTAACTCTTTGCATTAATTTGGCAAGTGGAAGTAGAAACACCAATGGTAGTGGAGCCATCAAAAATGGTGGAATCACTCGCAATGCTAGAATTACTGGAGGGTGGTGGTGCAAGGCCATCCATTAATATGTCGAGTCCATTGCATGCATTGAACCCAATTGTGAGATTCTTCCATGAATTGTGAGGGAATTACCAAAGGGTTGAGACTAAAAAGCTATAAAGTTTACATGATTTCCCCATGAAAGCTTGTGAAAAGCCTATGCACAAATGTGTAGGTTGATCATGATGACACAAGGTGTCACAAAAGCCCAAGTAATTTAGTTTTGGTATGGTATCATAGACAAGGAACTTAGGCGTTGAATGTGAGATGCCATTTTATTACATCTTGCCCAACCCACTTTGGTTAATGTGTTTCAATTGTTGGAAAGGATTGGGATGAACATGGTGGAAAAATAAGTGGTCACCGTTAAGTTTAACACAGAAAATCCAAGGAATTTTTTAGCACCATTAAGTCAACAATTACATGGTCAACCAACCAAGGTTGCACCACCAAAGGTCAAAGGGGGGGCCAAACCTAATTTAGGTGATGGTTCCATATATTATTCAACAGAACAGGGCAGAGAAGATAAGTGTTGGAGGTGTGGTGGCCTCACAAGAAAAAGGATTGTCGAATCTACCATAGGCCACAACTTCCAACCTTAATCCCAACCAACCATGTTCCCATTGTCATGCATATGGGCATGATGTTGATCATTATTTTACATTTCACCTAAAATTATGGAAAGGTCAATCGTAAAACATTAGAATGCAGTAAAGGACAAGGTTTTGGGAAACATTAAAAAGTGAAAGATGTGGCCAACTGTGAACCTTTGTTCACCACCATCGTTCTCCAAGGCCTCGGTATTGGTTATTATCCCAATTATTAATAGTTTAATATATAAGGGTTGCATTTTTAAAAAATTAGTCCACATAAACTTTCCAAATTGGTCAAAGCTTATTAATTCAACTTTTGTGAATTATGTAATTTTAGAGTTAGATAACCTTAATTGTAATATATGGTGTAAGGTGTTCCATCATTTTGCATCTTCAAGCTAATAGGTTAATTCACACACATCCGCATTGCTCAAAACCTAACTAAGCCTTGAATAAATGAAATTGAATTTAATTATTACATGGGTCATTCATTTGAAAGTTGAACATTATAATATTGTGTACATTTATAGGTATTAACCTTTAGCATTAGCATTTTGAAGCAATGTTCCCACAGTTCAAGCCTATGATATAGTTGAAGCATAAAAAATCAAAACATAGGCATGTTCTAGGCATGATAAATAAAATGAAAGAATTAATGGACCAATTAGTTTTATGAATAATCATCAAGATGACAAAAACCAAGAATTCAAGAAAATGTTTATTTAATAATTCCCACATATAACATGAAATCATAGTTGAATATAATGTTCAAGCAAATAGATAAGTAAGATGAGCTTCTCTACATACTACAAATTCCTACAAGGGATATAATGCCATGACCATCATGTCCTTAGACCATAACTAGTAGATATTCATTCTATTTGTAAGAATATCATGAATACAACGAATAGTGCATGCAATTTATTTTGCTTTACAATTAGCCAAAATTTGGAACAATGGACCATGTAACCATTGATAGTGGCCTAATCCAAGTTTTGTAGACCACGCTAGAATAGTGGCTTCATCCCCTTTGTAAATGCTTGCATACAAAATCTCTAGCTTGCCATCTACAACAAGTTCAACTTTTAGCACCAAAACGAAGGAACTTGCACTGGCACCCAACCTCTAGTGCCATAGTCTAGTGATGCATTCAAATTCTAATTAAAGGCACATTCTTCTTCCAACAAGTTCTTCATGTTCGACGAGTTGTGTTAAATTCAAGTCAATAGGCGATTCATGCCCTTAATCATTTGGTGGTGCAGGTTGAGGTTCACCTCCTTTAGAATTGCTTGCAATGTTAACCAACTAATTATTCCATGAAATTTTGTTTCTTTAAATATAATTGTGATTAGGGTTAGCAGGTTCAATTGATGGCCACAACAATGGTAACCAAGCAAAATGCCTAATTTTGACAAAATTGATGAAAAACCTAGATTGAATGGTAGATTGGGTGTAATGGAAATCTTGTGGTAGGAAACCTATCTCCTAATTTGATTATGTACTACATAAATAAGTAGTACATCAAAGATAATAATAGTGTGTACTAAATAAATGAATAGTACATGGGTTGGAAGGAAGGTTACTAATGTTCTAAAGTTGACATAGTTAAAGAACTAAAAAATGTTTACTTTTTACAACTAGTCAACTATCCTAAAGGTTAGTTATTTAAGAAATATTAGGATGAAAAATTAGGATGTTGGGGCCAAGCGGATGGAATTGGCAACGATCAAGCTCAAGGTCCATCAAAATAACCAAGGTAAGGAAAAAAAATGGATCCTCCAAATTTATTGGTCATGAGAATTATTATCCTATCTTGAGTGGAGGATGGAAACCTTTATAGTATTCTCATTAGATACAAGGATTTTCATCCTAACCATCATTGGAGAATGGAATCATCCTCAAATCTCATTGGTTCATGAAAGGAAAGGAGGCCATTAATTGGAAGGAGGGATTTCCACAAGCTTTCATTGACCAAGGGAAAATAAGCTAGAGGAGGGGTTTTATGTGTGGTCCCTTGAATTTATGATCTTTTGCTTGTGTTGTAGTAGAAGGATTTTGGAGAGGAATTTTCGCAAGAAGGAGGTGTTAGATTGAGGAATTTCTCTTCCTTCAAAAATATTATTTTGGACTTTTTGTTTTAAATTCAAAATATCTTGAATGTAATGATAGATTTGTTTCAAAATTAAGAAAATGTTATATTGTTACTTAATGCATTTTCACACACAAAATTTCAGCTTCATCGAAATTTTTGTTGGAGAGATATAATTATTGGAAATATAGCGGGTTTATTGTGAATCCAACTTATATGTAATCTCTAGAAATTTTGTTCTAAAATTCAAGATCTCTTGATTACAACAATGTATTTTTAAAAAAATTGATGCAATGTTGGGTTAAAATTCAATGCATCTTCATGCGAAATTCTAACTTCATCAACTTTCTATTGGAGAGATATAATTGTTGGAAGTAGATATAATATTGTAAATCAAGTTCAAAGTTAGTAACTTGGGGGTTTGATGTTCCAATCACCACTATGGTGCAAAGGTTGAGGCTTTGTGAGCATAAGCACCTAATCCTTAGCTTTCCAACAAGTTTATTCTTGATGGATTTGGATGGGTGAATTGGAAGCAACTTTCATTCAAATAAATGAATCAACTTGATGTATCACAACAATTTGCAAAATGGTTGCTTTTCCTTGGCCTTAATTAAATTATTATTTTGTGATAATCCTAGTTCATATTATTGTGAATGTATGTTTTTACCTTCTTATCAAAATCATTACATTACAAATGTAACCTGATAATTCATTGAATATCAATCACTTAACCATAGTTCACTACAAACCTATTATAAGGTATTTATAAGCTTAGAGGGAGGGCATGTAAATCACTCACATCAATAAAGGGTCGACCACCAAGCGAACTCAAGGCCTACTTAACACTGTGGAGGTTAGGTTTGCACAATTGGAAACCCTAATCATAAGCATGGCAACCTAGATGAAATCTATTACATTTGGGCCAAAGAAGCCCAAGGATTGAAAATATGGCCAATCATATGGTTCAAATGTTGATCTATGATTATTTTATCGAATTGGTTTTTCAAGGTCAGTGGCACCATATGAAAGTATGCCACATATGTTAAAAGATCATGTGCACCCCCCAACTCTCTAAGAAACCCAAATGTGGGTCCCATAATGAAACAATGGAAAAATAAAATTGGGGCACATTCCCTAGCTCGTAGCACTTCAGGGGTAGGAAGGCGTGTTGGAGCTTTGGGATGGGACTAGGACAAACTCATAAGCAAGAGTTCAAAATGAAATCAACATGCATAACCAAGGAAAGAGGGCGGCTAGTGTAAGTTGAATGCAAATGATGTGACAAACTTAATAAGGACAACCTTAAGCACAAGATTTACATGGCACACAACCTTTGCGAGGAGGCACCACTCCCCTCCCTATAGTATGCTCTATGACTTTCCATGGAAGCTACATCCAAATGGCATTTTTCTCGGGATTCTTTCAAATTTGGAATTCTTGTTTTCCTAGAACTTTGGATGCTCATATCTCCCTCAAAACAAGCATTTTTGGAACACACGAGGCCAATATATTATAGTACCAAAAAAGATCTTTCCAATGGTGTATCACATGCCCCAATCAGAGATCATTTGACCCTTATCTAAGGGGATTTGTGGTCAGGAGTCAAATTTCCAATTTGACTCCCAACCCTTCTTTTGATCATAACTGCATTTCAAGTTTAAATGAATAACACAAGGGCCCTTTAAGCATCTACACTTTAAGAACTTTCCAATGGTATCTCATGGGCCTAACTTGGTGATTTCTTTCCTTTTCAACCAAGGTTTTGAACATTCAAAACTTTTGCACAAGTGCAACTCCCAAAGTGGTAGTGCACTTGAGAATCATTGGGCTCCATCTTTTGTATTCTCTCGCACTTTCATAGGCAAATATGAATCAAAGACTTTTAGATCCTAGGTCAAGTTTATTTTGGGAATTGATTCATGTTATGCAATATTTGTAATAGACACAAATGCACCCATGTGAATATTTGTTGGAGAATGTCCCACCATTGGGGGATTTTTGGCCAATTATTTTAGTTGGTTGGCAACAAATTAGGGCATAGATGTTGTTTTAGTTGGTTCACAAACTCATCGGTTCCGGTGGATTTGGACTAACATAACACCACCAGAGATGATCCAACGACCATACTAGTTCATTCCTAGGTCACCCACATGCTCGGTGGATGACATCATAGATTTTGGATGCCATTCCTGCCTAGTCTGTCATGATGACCAACAACCTTTGGTTGTGGTCAACAAGGTTGGCCTTCCATGTGTAACCTTACCAACATTATTGAGTTTTCACTATTGGGCACTAATTAACCTAAAGTAGTTCGGGTTAAGCCTAGGTAGGTTGGCTAATAAAGTTTTAAGGTTTAATCAGAGGTTCATGAAATAGGGTAATAGGAGGATTTTATCAAGGATGGATTGTTAATGATGGGTAGCTTGGATAAGATAAGGTGGGGGGAAAATGTCATTGGGTTAGCTTAAGACGTGGTTATCATGTCATGGCTTGGACCGAGTAAGCTTCCCATATAAGGGGTTGTACGTGGATACGGTGATTAAAGTTTTAAAGAATATGCTAAATATTAGGGTTAAGGTAAGGCATCAACTTTTTTTCTTCCTACGACTTGTTGACCACCTTCATTATTTTAAGTGACGAGTCGGGTGTGAGGTAGTGGGAGGAAGGTTGATGATGAATAGTGTGATGACTTTGGAGATTGGATTTGTTTTTAAGATGTACATTCGTAGGAGGAGGCTACTACATCATGAATGGTCGGGGCTAACCAAACACATCATAGTAACTGAAGGATTTGGAGGTGGAACCATCAGTAGTGGTGTTGGCAGTTGTTCAAAGTGGTTTTGGTGGGCACTTTAGTCAAAGGTGAGGGTAAAAAGGTATTAGGTTCTTGAAATAGGCTTGGTAGAAAAACAAGATGAAGAGGTTGAGGAAGGGGATGGCTTGGGAAGTGAGTAGAGGTCTACCCCTTAAAGGAAGGTAGAAAAAGATATGAGAAGCTTTAAAAGACTGAAAGAGTGGGAAGGTTTTCTATGATTAGCAAGGTTGTGAGTAGAGTTAAGAGAACAAAGGAATGTTGCTAGTAGATAGGATAATAATATCTCAAGCAATGTAAGAGCTTGATGGAGAGGAGACCCACTAAGCATTAGATTGAACAACCCATGTTACTTTTTTACTTTTTTTTTGTGTGAAGCTTTATTTTCTTTTGAGAAAATATTGTTTTTAGTTGCTATAGGTTGTATGTGGGAGGTTTTGGTTATATATTGTTGGTTTTAGGGTTGTCATTTGTTGTACCAAGAAACAAAGGTAGTGTAGGAGTAGGACAAATAACTATTGTTCAACTTAAACATGGTAGGAGAAAGATGCCTTGCTTAGGAGGTATAGAGAAGAAAAAGGATGCAAGTCTTAGTGAATTGTGATTTATTAGATTAGGGTTAGGTTTGATAAAGCAAGGTTAAAAGATTAATACCATGAAAAGGAAAGGGACTATTATCTAGTGTAAACAAGGTAGCACATTGAAAGAACTATATCTAGAGAGGAAGAATGTGCAAGAAAGGTGGGCATGTTAAATTTCTATTGTGACACCCTTTTGGATGTCCTCTAGGGGGCAAGGGGGGTGTGGCCCAAATTGAAGTTGTTAGGCTAGATTAATTTTACATTTAACATCCACATTTTCATGCATTTAAGGATGGGGGCCCATGGATGATTTGGGACTCTGAATCATCGAGTTTGGAGGAACCCACTAAAGATGAAAAGGAACATGCCATGGGGTTCCACATTGGCACCACAACTGTGTAAGGCATTTCCAAAGGAGCTCATAGGTGGATTTTGAGGCAAGTTATGGATCTCAACTACCTCACATGGATTTTTAGTTTATTTTAGCAAAACAAAAATGTTTTGCCCATTTATACCCATCCACTCCACCCCATCTTTTATTAGTTACACCTTTTGTTGGGTCAACTATGTCGATGTATGGGGGAATGATGTTACAACAAGACAAATACATCCTTGGCAATTGTGGGATCATGGATGCCAAAGGATATTTGACGCACCCCCAAGCTCTTCGATGGATTCAATTGTAAGTCCAAAGGTGAAGACAACAAAAGGAAAAGGAATTGGGGTGCACTCCCTAATTCGTAACACTTTGGGGGTAGAAGGGCGTGTTGGAGCTCTGAGATGGGACTAGGAAGATTGATAAGCACTTTAATCACTCACACGGACCTGCACAAACCAAACAACAAGTTGGTTAGTGTGTAGTTAGAACACTCACCACGGCCCAGACTTAAGGGAAGCCACCACCTTCCTCCTTATAATATATTTTGTGCTTGACCACAAGACCAACACCCAAATGTCATTTTGTCCTGGGACTCCCAAGTGGGAGTCCCAAAATTCTCACAACTGGGACTCCCACGACTTTGGGGGCTCATAACTTTGTGTGTAGACTTCAGATTGAGATGAGGTCTCAAACAAAGTTGTAGCCTTTGTTGAGATTTTTCTAACGATATGTTTCACGCCACCTACACACAAGGAAATTGGGGTGATTCCAGACTTTTAATGGTCGGGAGTCAAATTACCAATTTGATTCCCGACCCTTATTTTCGCCATAACTTGTGTTTAAAGTGTCCAAATGGGTCATGCGAGCCCATTTTAAATATCTACGTTTCAAGAAATTTCTAATGATATAAATAACTCTTCAATCCAATAGGTTTTGATGCTTGTAATTTGTCTCTAAAGATTCGGGGGTCCATTAAGAGTTCAACTCTCAAAATGGGAGTTCACTTGGGAGTGTGAAGGTTCGTTCCCTCACACTCTCCTACATTCTTGGGAGCATGAAATGTGACTCCCGGGCTTCCCTCTTGGCTCACACCCTTGTAAGCCCTTGCTTTGGTCGCGAGCCCAAGGCTAGGGTTACAACAATATTTATGGGTGTGGGAAAATAATTTAGTAATGTGGGGGCATTAAGAGATGGTGGCACCTTCTCGCATTTTGCATAACAATCATAGGCCATGCTTTTAACTTCAAATGTTAGGAATGTTCCATCATCCCAACCCAAGGTACAAGTGACTATAAAAACATGGGACCCAAGGATTAACCTAGTAATTACATGAGGTGAGGTGCATGAAGCATGATGGTTACTATGAAATTTCACTGGATGTTTTGTTTTCAATTTGAAGGAATTGGGTTAGTTAAGGGGATAAGAAGTCTAAATCATATTGGAGGATGATAATCCAATCTTTAGGTGACCTTACATGCATAATGAGATGGAAAATGTTTTTTTTCAAGTTCAAACATCATAGTTGCTAAAAGGTAGTTTGGTGGGATTAGACCTAGGGGTGAATGTGCTTCAACAATAATGATGTTAACCAAGAAGGACATTTTTGGTAATTGGATTGAACATCGCATGTGTGCGGATTACCATCCATTGAATAAACAAACTTATTTAGACAAATATGCCATGCTTTTAATGGAAGAGGTATTTGATGCCCTTGGTCGGGCCAAGGTTTTTAATACTTCAAACATGAAATCTAATTACCATCAATTGCCATTGAAAGAAGGATAAGGTCAAGACAACATTTTGGGGAATTAATCCCCATGGGAAAGATTGTTTGTATCAATGGAATTTTTTTGTCATTTGGTTTGAAAAATGCCCATGTAGAATTTCAAAAGGTCATGGATCAAGTGTTGATGGGTCTTGGTTTTGTCAAATGTTACATTGATGACATCATTATTTTAAGCTTGACTTCAAGAAATCACATGCACCATTTTTAGGAGGTGTTTGGAATATTCAAGAAACATAACTTTAAATTTCATCTAGGTAAGTGTTAATTTTTTCATATTCAAGTGGAATACTTGGGTATCCAAATGGATTGGGGGTTTAGAAGGCCAAGATTGAAGCCACTTTAGAAGTTCCCCAACGAACAAATGTAAGTTGGTTACAAGTTTTTTGGGGCTTATGTAATTGATACAAGAGGTTTGTGAAAAGCTTCAATAGCATAGCCAAACCTTTAACATTGTTAACATAAATTACCAAGAATTCATTTACGATGAACTACAAAAATAGACCTTTCAAGAATTGAAAACCAAGCTTTCATTAACCCCCATTTTGAAGTAACCCATCCGATCAAGGATGACCGTTCTAATTACATAATGATTAGAGTTTTTTTAGGTTTAGGAGTTGTGCTTACCCAATTTGACAATGATGGTCAAGAATTGATGGTGGCATAAATTATGAAAAATCATGTTTGTTGAAACCACATTACCTTGCAACTAAAATTCAAACGTTGCATGTGACAACTACTTTAGAACTATTATAAATGTGCCATTTAAGCAACAATTGTGTTATAACTAGTGTACAATGTACATACATGTAATCATGCCATATGTCCACATTTCCACCACCCATTATGGTATACATTTACAATCAAATTTTTATTATGATTCCCCTTGATACATTAGTATGGCCACTAATGCGCCACTATTAAAGCATTATTATTCAACTATGTTATGACTATAATATAACTAATTCTAACTTAATAAGAATACATATTCATCAATTATTTACATTTTCACCATATAAGCTTCATTTTGAGTGATTTAAAATCTTATAGGAATGCTACTTCAAGCTGTAGAAATCATCTTTGAAGTTGAAAGGAAAAGAAGTAATGAAAAAATAACAAGAAAAGAAATAAACTTTCCAACTCACAAAACATTTTTTTTTCCCCCTTTTTCCCCTCTATTTGGACCCCTCTTACTTTCAAACCTCATATTTTTCCTATTTTTGATTCATTTAAAATGATTTAAAATGTTATATAAACACCACCTGAAGTACTACAAATCATCTTTGAACTTTAGTATCAACAAAACAACTTACAAGGGTTTTTTTGGGTGTTTGGGAATTGGCCTTTGTAAAGTTGGGTGGTTTATTTTTTTGAATTCTTGACCCCCTCTACTTCGAAGGCTTGTAACTTTCTCAATTCTATTATGTTTTTGACAATTTTTGGTGCACTAAATGCCTCAATAGGAGGTGTTCAGGGTTTAAAAAAAAACAAATGACTATTTTTTAATTCATTTAATCTCATGTTTTCCTACCTACTTACCTACCTAGATAAATAAATAGGTTTTACTTTTTACCTGATTATGTAGGTAGGTAGGTAAGTCCTAAAAAAAATGTAGATATGTAGGTTTTAAGACCTACCGACCTACCTACTTATTGTCACAACCCTTGCCTTGGGTTTGCGACCAAGGCAAAGGCTTGCAAAGGTGTGAGCCAAGAGGAAGCCTAGGAGTCACATTTCATGTTCCCATGAATGTAGGAGAGTGTGAGGGAATGAACCTCCACACTCCCAAGTGGGTTCCCACTTTGGGAGTTAGAGTCCCAATGGATGCCCAAATTTTTAGAAAGCAACTCCCTGGGTTTAAACTCATTGAATTGAAGATTTCCTTATATCATTGGAATTTTTTTTGAAACATAGATGTTTAAAATGGGTTCGTATGACCCATTTGGGTACCTAGAACACAAGTTATGGCCAAAGGAAGGGTCGGGAGTCAAATTGCCAATTTGACTCATGACCATTAAAAGTCAAGAATCGCTCTAATTTCCTTGTGTGAAGGTGGCATGCCACATACTATAAAAAAGCTCTCAATGAAAGCTATAACTTTACTTTGGTTCTCACTTCAATCAAAGGTCTGCACTTAAAATTATGCACCGCCAAAGTTGTGGGAATCCCAATTTTAGGAATTTCAAAAAAACCTAAGACAAAATGACATTTGGGTGTTGGCCCCATGACCAAGCAAAAAGAATAATATAAGGGGGAAGGTGGTGGATTCCCCCAAGTTCAGGTTGTGGTGAGTCTTGTGAGTCCATGTTTGCCTATGGTTCATCCGTGCATCAAAAGTGTTTCAACTCTACATTAACCAACTTGTTGTTTGGTTTGTGCAAATCCATGTGAATAATTGAATTGCTTGTTGCTCATTTTAGTCGCATCTTGGAGCTCCAACACACCCCTCTACCATCAAAATGTTACAAGCAAGGAGTGCACCCCAACTCCTTCTCCTTTCGTTGTTTTCACCTTTGGACTCGTAGTTAAGTCCATTAAAGAGCTTGGGGGTTGCATCACTTATGGTTATGTTCAATTTAACTAGTTACTAAAATAAATATTAATTTATTTTTAAAAATAATAATTAATATGCCATGTGGTAACTTTTTATTGTGTTGTGTGTCATAATCTTGGACTATCATTAACAATCATAATGAACAATGGAGATCAATATTCTGAAAAAAAAAATTGTCCAAAAATCTTCATAGTGCCATGTGTTAGATTTTAATAGATGAATGACAATTAATGACTTCAACATGACATCATGGGTGTAGTAATAGAGTTGCATAATAGTTGAAAATTAATTATTTTGATGGAGTTGCAATTGAGTTGCATCACATATATGGTGAATTACAATTCATACAACTTGTTTGTTAACATTCACAACGTATAAATATAATGCGTTGTAAGGCTAGTTGCAAAACA
>Ga0116230_10005085_pt1 | contig 12896 bp, 4 predicted proteins | sample S1TSphfallax_3_FD_88678 | JGI IMG/M metagenome (GOLD analysis project Ga0116230, IMG submission 88678) | Host-associated microbial communities from peat moss isolated from Minnesota, USA - S1T2_Fd - Sphagnum fallax MG | ecosystem: Host-associated > Plants > Peat moss > Unclassified | place: USA...
ACATGGGATCCATGGTCATCAAAGATGAGCAAATGCTTATTTGTGAAAATGATACCACCTAGTTTTGACCTTTTGAAGAAAAAAAAGAATTATTTGAAAAGAAATGCATTCATCCATGCTTATCATTGCATAGCCATAAAGGTCCTTCCTTTGCAAAATTGAATGTAGTCATTTCGTATCCTCTTTCTTTTGGAAATGTAAACCCTTGGCAATGTTGTCCTAGTTGCATTAACAACACAATTAATAGTCAACCATTCCTTGGATTAGGGAATGGTGTTATACACTTGTTGAGAACCTCGTCTTACCAAAAGTTAACTTCTGCTTGTCGTCCTACTTGGATGTTTGTTCCATTAAAGTTCCAAATATGACATATATGATCTATAACATAGTTGTGCTTATTGTACATGGCTTGGAGGTTTTGGTAGAAAGCCTGGCAACATTTGACTATCAATGCTTGAGCTCTATTAATATCCAATCTTTTAGTTTAACGAATGTTAAATTCAAGATGTCGTCACTTAAATTAATACCATCACAAGGTCCTTGGTACTCTTCCTTTGAAGACTGTTGGCCTTATTTGGGTCAATTCTACCACTTTTATCTTCAATTGTTGCCAACTTATTGATAGCCCAAAGTCTTGCAAAGCCAAAACCCAAGAAACCACCACTTGATCTTCTTTTGCTATTAGTACACTTGTTGGTCCTGTTTTTTTAGATTTTTTTCCATACAAATGATTAGAGAACGAGGTTAATGGTATGTTCTAATGCCTACTTGCCTTCCTCAATGAAGTTGTCCTTCTCTCAACTACATCCATGGCCTCTTCTAATGTATGGATGGTCCATTTGCCTCTAGTATTGATAAGATTGAATTTGTTGAATTTTCGTTGTTTTATTGTTGGTTCCTGTGATTTAGAAGATGGTGGGATATTCTACTTTTCATGGTTGGGTTAGTCATCCAATCCATTTCGCCTCCTACAAAGCACATTCAACAACATCATGATTTAAAGCTCGCAAGCCCCAACCTCCAACAAGTTGGGTGTGTTTGGTTTAGTTTTACAAGAGGTCCAAACATAATTTTTTTAATATTTTGACCAATTTTAAAGAAAATGTGAAGGATCAAAGTAAGTGTCAAATGCTTATGCCTTTACTTGTTTGGAATTTGTTATCAATGAATAAAACTTTTCAAAGTTTGACCATATTAAATCATGGTCAATTGTTTTTGTATAGGTAGTAAACGTGTATAACAAATTACGACTTCTTGGAGTTTGAAGAAATCTACCTCTTTTATGGCTACTTATATTGTACCCTAGGAATTAAAGAACTCTGTGTCTAGTGGCAGTACAAAAAATTCTTGAATATCTGATTGTGAAGTTCATCTATTACATCCCTTTCTAAATGCCTTCTTGCATCCACCCTTGAATCTTAGTCTTCTATCTCTTCTTTGATAACACTAGGATTTGATTGTTGATGATCATGCTCTTGTACCTCCTCTTTGGCTAACCCAGTGTGTGTAGTTTCCTGACCTAACTTTCAAGGTTCTTTTTTAACTATTGTAAGTTGCAAAGTTTGTTCTTGTTGATCTACTAGGACTTGTGTTTCTAATCTAGAGTTCTTTAAACCTTTTGTGTTGCTTGGCCTCTGTTGATGTAGCCCATATGCTTTCAAAACCTTGATGAATGGTTTGAAGTTCGTTTTTTCACAAATTAAAAGTTGTAACATATTACCTAAGATTTGTTCATATCTTTGTAATAATGAATTATGTATGCAAACTTAAAACATTACCTTGTGAGTTTGGTGGTTGTCATTTTTGGCAGGAATGGGATGTGCACAAAATTAAGGGGAAATTAAAAGGGCTTCCCTAATTAATGTAAAGGATTTGAATATCCTTTGGATTCATGTAAACCCTATTCCTTGTATATGGATCGTTGTGTGTTATTTACCATGAATTGTAGACCCCATGATTAAACTTTTTCTCCTTGTATTGTTTAGTCCAATTGTTTATCACCAAGCTTTTAATTCCACACCAAACATGGGTCCCTTCCAAAACTAGCCAAATTTTTCCCTATAACCAAACATTGAAATTATTTTATGTTTCCCCTTTTTCCTAATGAAATTTAGCTAATCACCCATCACTAAACATGTAATTAGTAAATTTATTCAAACTTTTTACAAACATGGCCAATAATATCCTTAATATCAAACACAAAAACCTAATTGGTGGTTAGTAATATGAAAAACTTAGAACAAAATTATTTTGAACCAAGTGTTTGGTGATAGTTTGAAGGATGAACGCCCATAAGAATTATTATGTTTGGGTCAAAACCTATAACTAGGAGCCAAAATGATTACTTTGGAAAAGGACTAAAAGTTTTTTTTCTTTAAAAAACCTTTTACATGCAAAGGAATTTCTAATGAATTTTTTTGGTAACTTGTAAAAAATATTTAAAAGCTCCCCAATGCATCACATTTTTTTGGTTAATCATTATTGAATAAATATGATATTTAGTAGTGTGTAAATTCCTATAGATTCAATGTTTCATCTTGTAAAATAATTAAAAAAATTTAAGTAATCATCAAAATTAAAATTTCATATTCTTTAATTTTATTATACTCTAAGTTATAACGTTTTTTCATACATCATGTAAGTTATAACCCACTTATATGTGGCAAAGGAATCTTGAAACTTTGAAATTCTAAAACAATTTTGAAGTGTTATTTGAATTTTTGAAGTTTTAGGATTGCACATTTTAAAAACTATGAGTGATTTTTGAGTGTGGCTAATATGTTCTTATCATCTATATTTTTTTCAATGAAAATTATTTGATTATATGAGTCCCTTTGATAGTCCTTTGCAAAATTGACTCCATTTGACGTAGTAGGCGTACATTTTGAAACATTTAAAATGAAAACCAAAACTTAAAATTGGATCAAATGAAGTTTTACTTTAAATCACTAGAAGAAATACATGTATTTTCAACTAATTTTTGCAACTAAATTTTAGCTACAAGAAACATTTTGCAACTAAAATCCCTTTAACCACCTAAGATAGGTCGCATGTGATAAATTAATCGCCAATGATAAAGGGTATTGCATGAAAGAAAAAAATCAACAAATACATTTCATCCTTTGACTCTATTGTATGGATATTGTCACATGCGATTAAGATGCAATTATTTTGATGACAATTGATGGTAAATGATGTGCTGCCACGTGTTTAAAAATTATTATTATTATTATTATTATTATTATTATCATTTTGAAATAATTTAGGACTTTCAATTCAAATATTTGGACGATTTTATATTATGACACGTGGCCCAATGTAACTGTGCCACGTGTCATGGAAAAAATAAAATAAAATAAAATATTGGGTTGGTAGGTACTTAGGTAAGGAATTAAATAGGTGCCTATAAACCTAGGTTACATACCAACCTACCTACTTAAGTAAGAAACTAAATAGGCAGGTTTTACCTTCCTAGGTTAAATATATACTCATATAGGTAGGTATTTAAGTAGGTAGGTAGGTAGGTCAAACTAGGTAGATAAGTAGGTTGGGAAGGTAAGTACTTTAGAAATGTGCATAATTTGTTTTTTTGTTTTGGGTTGAGCCTTATGATTAACTCATGTCATGTGCACAAATTTATTAATATGACATTGGGTGACCACATCCCCTTGTTTATATAATTTTCAAAATACAAATTAAGAACAAATAATATGAGATAAGTTTTGTACTTGTAAGTTCTTCACAAACAAAGTTATAAATCCAAAACTTTTTCATGCCTTACTTTCTTAATTTTTAGATTTTTAAAAAATTCAAATATTAGATAATTAGATAATCATTTAATTAATAATGATTAAATTTACATATATTTAAATTATAAATTATACACTACAAATATTTAGTATTCATTATCAAATAACCAATAGCTTTCTAATATTTAACAAACCAACTATCTAGTTACTCACAAGTTATTAATACAAACATTATAAATAATAAAATAAAATAAAATATTTTAAAATATTTTATTAATTTTTAGAATCTGATCAAATTATATATATTATAATTAATGTAAAAATAATTTAATGACTATAGTTTAAAATTAATTATTTTAAATTTTTATGTTAAAATTATAAGTAATGAATTAGCAATTGTTATTAAAAAGTATATTCTTACACGAATTTTTTTAAAAAAAATACAACTAATTACATTAATTATTGTATAATTTCATTTCTTGTTGTAAAATTTATTTATACGTCAAATTAATTTTTTCTTTTGGTAATTATTAACTATAAATACAATATTTTGCTAAGCATAACATTAGTTTTCATAATTACTGTAAAATTACTATAAAATATTTATCGTACATGATTAATCACAGAATTTTTGATAATAATATTATTATGTAGTAATTTGTGAAATTGAAATTAGTAAAATAATTATTTTAACTACACTATAATTTTTCCAAAACTTTAATTCAGTTTTGAAGTTATAAATTATAGAGAGTGAATAATTATGCTCAATTAGAAAATAATTATGCACATACTAATCAATTTTTATTTGAAGTAATTGCAATGATTTTAAAGTAATGTCACATTAATTACATTAATTGATTTATTCTAATATAAAAATATAAATCTTATAATTTATAAATCCATGTTATAACAATAATTATTTAGTGTAACTTAGATTTAATAAACATAATCATTTATAATCATTTATAAAATTGATTTATTATGGATAACACTGGTAGAAAAAACCTTTAAAATTCAATCAATAAATTTTTGAATTAAAATATAATTTTTGAATTCCAAAATAGTAATTCAGAATTCAAATATCAATTTGTAGATCAAATATGTTTTTTGAACTTAAATAAAAAATTTAAGAATTGAAATATCAATTTTTAGATTCAAATAATAATATTCAAAATTAGAATGTCCATTTTAAGACTCAAGTAATAATTTTCTGAATTGAAATATTAATTTCGAGAATCCAAAATAATAATTTGAATTAAAATTTGAACTTTGAAGTCAAATCATTTCTTAAAATTAAAATTTAAAACTTTAGAATTCAAATATCAAATTTCAACTCAAATATAAATATTTAAAATAAAAATGTCAATTTTTAGATTCAATAAATTTTTTGAATTGAAATACTAATTTTTAGATTCGAAAATAATTTAGAATTCAAATATCAATTTTTAGATCAAATAAGTGTTTTGAATTTAAATAAAAATTTCAAGAATTGAAATGTCAATTTTCAAATTCAAATAACAATATTCAAAATTGAAATGTCCATTTTAGACTCAATTAATAATTTTCAGATTAGAAGCATTAATTTAGAAAATCCAAAATAATAATTTGGCATTGAAATTTCAGGTTAAAATCAAATGATTATTTAAAATTTAAATGCAAAATTTTCAGAGTTAACATATAATTTTTCATATTCATATAAAAATATTCAGAATTAAAATGTCCAATTTTATAATCAATTAATAATTTTCTGAATTGAAATAACAATTTCTAAATTTGAATAGAAAAAATTCAAAGTTCAAATATTAATTTTGAGATTCATTATATGAACAATATACATATGTATGCATATTATATACATATATAATTTTAGTACATTCATTAAAATACAACCCTATGTCATTGTAGAATACTTTTAAGATGGAATTAATTTGGTGATTATTGCAACTAATGGGACATATCAACCTATTAATGAATGACAATAAATATAAATCGATCCAAGCAATAAGATGAAATTTCTAATAGTTACATCATAGTTGTGAAGATAATTGAAATAGTTGAAATTTGCTCTTATAATTACAAATATTCTCAAATCTAGTCACAAACAATTTGTAGTCACATGTAGTTGTAAATGGAGTGGTTACATTTTGGTTGATTTCTACTAGTGAATTCCTTGACATTCATATGAAAGAAAAATGATTAACTTGTCATGATTACTATGGTTTTAAATGGTAATAAAAAAATAAATGCTTGATTTTAATTAATTATGTCTAACATTTTATGCCCTTTTTTATTCCTAATTATGTGTTTTGACCCATTTGCACATAGGCCCACTACTGCATTAGATGAATGCTCACTCAGGGGCCTGTGTTTGGTGATGGGCCCTTTTACCCTACCATCATAGCATGTTTAAAGAGATGTGGAAACTAGCAATAATTTAAATAGGAAATGTTTCATAAAGTTCCCCAAAAGAGAAAATGATTGAACATTTCACAATAATACAATTTGTGAACATTCTTTAAAATGTGAGGATCAAATCAAAACTACTTAAGTTACACATTATTCGCATATTCTCTTTTTGTTTCTCAAAAGGCAACAAGCTCAAAAACTGAGATTTTACATAGACCTACGCAAACCCATCAATGGGTTTGCTAGTATTTCATGATTTGCTCTCAACTAAAGTGAAAGAAGGTGTGATGAGAAAGTCAAAATAGTAATAGATGATGACCCATCTATGATATTTTTATGGCCAATATCATGCAAAAGGTTATTTCAAGATATTGGCAAAAAAAACATGAATAAGGGAATGCATAGAGAACATGATTTAAATGACCCAAATTTGTACAACATAAGTAAAAACAAGTGTTGTGAAATTCTTAGGTTTTAGGATGAACCTTTAGTTTCAATTCCAAAAAAATTTATGAGGTCAATTTCCATTCCGGTTTGGCTTTTTTTAATATAAAATTGGGAATTGGTTTTAGAGCCAATTTTTTAATGTAAGGAAAAATTCGATTTCCATTTATTTAAAAATTAAAAATCAAGCCAGATCTTATTTCCAAGGTAGGTTAGGGTGGGTTTCAAATAACCTCCTAGTTAGGTTTCATGACATCAAACATCCTCAAAAAAAATACCACAAAAAAATTATGTATAATTTTTTTTAGATTCCTACAGAGCTTCAACAAGGTCAATAAACACAATTAATCCACTTTGAAAATCTAAAATTATATTAATAATTTCTAATGGACAAGTACCAATTTTTTAATGTCAATTGGTTTCATGTTTTCATGTCTCATACATTTGTGTGCCAAGTTTGAAATGTGCATCTTGCCAATATTGAATTCAACTTTCAAACTCCCAAAACAACCATCAAGTCTACCCTCCAAATAATCTCTTGATCATAAACCTCCAAATGCATCCCCTTTTGCCTCAAAACAACCCTCTAATCTATCCTCCAAATCACCCCTTCAAAAACCCCCAATTGCACCTTTCATTTTTTCTGGCCTCAAAATAATCCCCAAATCTCCCCCAATTCAAACCTAATTCTTTTTTCTCAAACACTCTCCAATTCATACCCAAAACCACCTTATTTGTGCCCTCCAACCTCCCAGTCCAAAACCCCAAAAATTTGACCCAATTTTTTCCCCAACTTTCTTAAATTCAAGAGACCAAGAAAGCTCCAATGCAAAATGGCATAACAAGGAAAAACCAAATTTTTAAAAAATCTAATAAATTTTTAGATTACATCACATGTAATTCCTCAGGTTTGGGCCATAAAGTGACAACCTTGTTCCGGATATCATTTCAAAAACTTGTGACAACTAAAACCGACAAATTGATTACATGAAATCTGACAAACACAACAATCAAACTTGAACAAAGAAAAGACTTGAAAAATGCAAGAAAAGAAAAAAAAAGAAAAAAACTCACCTAAACCCTATTATTACTTTCGTTCAACTTCATTAGCCCCAGTGATGCAATTACATCTTCATTTTTGTCCATAGTGTTTTTCTCATGTCCATGAATTTATCCAGGGATAAAAACCCACCAACATGGATATCATTGGGCCAATTCTTGTATATGTTTATAAGCATTTAAAGACTGTCCATGCCCAATTAAAAGCAATGTAACTTTGTCCAAATATCTAAGATATTGAAAAAGAATGTTGCCTCCATTGAGTTAAATCTTAAACCTTAAAAGAAAAATTCAAACAACAAACAAATTATCAAAACAAACAATGATGACAAATTGGAACTAGGAAAAGCCAAAAAACAAGCAATGATTATAAGCGGGCAAGAACTAGGACCATGAGGAACTAATAAAAAAGCAACATGATAGGCACCAAAAAGCATAAGCAAAAGATCAATGACTAGAGTGTCACAACAAACATGAGTAGAAAAGAAAATGATGGTGATGCAAGTAAAAACAAAAAAAATGAGAAAAAAGATATAGATATTTACTTGTGAAAAAGATGTACACCAATGTGAAAAATGAAGCTCACCAAAATGATCCACAACTAAGAATGCCATGCAAAAACTCCAATGCATATTTATTTGTTTGTTTGTTTTTGAAATGAAAATAAGAGGGCAATGCCCACCATAAACAAGAATGCGGAAGAAAGAAAATATAAGATAAAAAGAGTGAAAATAAAACCAAAATACCCTAAACCATCGACCCAAACCCCAAACAAAGAATTAGAACCGGAATGAGATTTTTAAATGAACCAATCTGGTTTCGGTTCTTATAGTACGTGGGAAGTACATGTACAATCGATTCCATTATTTGAACACTTAGAACCTGACGTTAATTTTCAACCCTATTCTTGAAACCTAATTTAACCTTCACTCCAATTCCAACCCAATTCCACAACTAAAACCTATTTCCAATTATGTTTTAAGTACTCAAAATCAGAATTGCCCCCAAGCAAGTGACTAACTAGGCACTCTCACAACATTGATAAAACTATTGTTGGGCAGCTATCAAAATATTTCGAATACCCTTTGAATGATACCATGATTGAAAACATGATGGTGAGGACTAGCTCTATAAAGCAGGCATTTCAAAAAACATAATGCCCCAACTTTCCAAAACGCATGTTGTCATTTTTCCTCCAAGTGAAAGCCAATGGATTTCATGGGAAAAACCTTGTTTGTTTTAAAAATTGTTGTAGTTTTTATGAAGTGTAAAGCCCAACCCCACAGGCTTTACCTTATAAGAATTTTCTTGTCTCAAAAAGAGAAAGGGAAAACCTTGCTTGGGTTTAAGCAAAAGTCTATTGGAAATTTGGACCACCACTTTTTTCACTTTGAAACCAAGCTAGTGCCGATTCCACCAAGTTTCCACCATACCTCTAGATCTACATCCCTACATTTTTTCACTTTCTTGTTTTGTGTAGTGGGTCATTTTTTTCTCTTTTGTTTTTGGCGAATTTTCATCACTTGGCAACCAAAAATAAATCTAGTGCCAATCATAAAAAGGATTTTTGTGAGAAAAATGCCTCAAAATTTCCATATTTCAAAGGAATGTTTTTTAGAAAATCACCATATATAGACAATGGGTTTCAACAAGTTGCCACAAAATTGTTTTGAATCAAATTTTCTACTTTTTTCTCTCACCTATAGCCAAATTTGGCTAATTCTTGTTCTAGATAATTGTCAATGTGTGGCTAAAAAAAAAAAAACTTTGCCTCTTAGGTCTTGAGCTAACAATAAGTTACTACAAAGTTGAATCAAAATTCTACTTTCTGGATGAAAAAAACATACTACTACAATTGGCATGTGGGCATCATCCACATTCTAACGTACAAGCGACTATACTAGTGCTAGTCAAGGAACTAAAAGTGAGGAGGGCCCTTCCCCACATATTATATGGTTTTTTGGGGTAAAAAAAGGAACAATATTTTAGCATGACTGAACTTCTGTTAACAATCTTAAATCTAGGTCCACATACGCATTTTATAAAGAGAAGGCATACATTAAAAATATGTGAGTTTTTCTTTTCAAATTCCTCAACATTAATTAACAATACATGGTGACTATCCTAGTGGAGTAATAAATCTTATTTGGAATCTTGCCTAATTTTGGCACCCTAATGGAACACATGATCTAAATTTGACAACTTTTAACTTTTTTTTTTGGAGATATGGCAGATTTTGTAGATAGCAATTGAACACAAATTTTATAAGGACATTGAGAAAATAACTCCTTCAAGATCTTGTCATTGTTTGCAATTAGACTTGCAATTAAACTTGCAATCTCTTCGTGCGAACGGGCCAACCCTAACAAGACCTGAAAATTATGAAATTTATGATGATTACTTGCAAGTAAATCCATCGTTATTCTCTTAGTAATCACAAAAGCTCCGGGCAAGAATGAGAACTGCAATTTCCCTCGCAAGGATAGTCGTTCGTGAATTGCCAACAAATCCTTAATACATATTTTTGACAATAGAATCTCGAGACGATCCTCAAAGCCTTCAACCAAACATCTGACCAAACCAGCAACAGAAATCAAATGCTCGAAGTCCATTGGATGATTAAGTGTGTCTGCAACCATTTCGATGCTACCTAGGGCCACCATCTTGTTTGCAAATGCCTTATTCTGTGCCATGTCTTGCAATAGTTGAATCCATGTTGGATTCAAGGGTTGTGTAGTGTAACAGGCTAGAAATAGCCGTAAACCTCCTTTGGCATCTAAATCTTCAATAACAATATCCCCATGGCACTTTATCAAATTTGATAAGACATGCATACAAACTTTAGAGTTTCGATGAATGACTCTTGTCAACAACTCACAAATACTACCTTGCAATATCATTTCCTTTGCAATGCTTTCATGCTTCAACAAAAGTTCCATCGCACCTGGCCGCAAGAAGTCCTGCCATAATTCGACTGCTTCAACCACTTTCTCCACTCCCACCTCTATAATAAGTTGTAGTGCGACCTCTTCATGTACGATAGCCAAAATTTTCAAAACCCAAGGAACCTTCATGATGTCCTCCTTTGTCCCATGTTTCAATATTGACACAAGTGAGCGAATGCGTCGAGTGGATGATATACTTTCAAAAATTACCTTGTGGGAAAAAAATCTCATCCCATGTTTGAAGGTGATTGCATTGCATCTTGGCTCTTCAAGATAGAAAAGCAACTCCACACACCCATATTCTACAAAATGGGTTGCACCATTTGTAATATCTACCAACCTGTCTAACAATTCAATAAAACAACCACGGAAATGTGGTAGAAAAGCATATCTTTCCTTGAATGTGGCCGTCTTTCGTATAGGTTGTAATAGCAAGTTCACATATTCAAAAATCAACTTTGGTTCAAAGAAAGGAACTTCGGTGCCTCTTGAACTATTTTCCCCATGGTCTAAAACAACATGTGACAAACATGTGTTGTCGAGCACACAAGACATCATTGGCTTCCTCATCACATCCTTATCTTGTTCAAGAACATTCTCTCCTAAACTTGTGTTCCCAATCTCTTGCACATATAGGATCAATGCCGTAAGGATTTGAACAAATATCAAAAGATAGGGATCATCTTTTTGGATCCTTTCAACTATGAAAATAAGTAGGGGCTTGTGACATATCATCTTTTTTGCAAAGACATTACAATATGCCATCTTTAGCGTTACCTCGCACCAATCCCCCACATGCCAACGAAAATTTCGAATATTTCGTAAATTATGTGTGCAAAGATGTACAAAATTTTCAATGTCTCCATCAATCAAAAGGTTTTTTGCACTAGCATTGATCGTGAGCAAAACCAAAACTTGAGCTGATGTCAATGCTTGATCCTCATGACCGTGCATCAAATGTAGAAGAGCCTTTGCATCTTGTTGTGTTGCCTTGTAGAGTTGATATACTGCAAGAATTGCATTTTGAGCATCACTGTCCAAGAGCTTATGAAGCAAAAAATCAAAATCAAAAAACATTTTATCAAAGATAACACCGATTTGCCACAACAACATTTTGGCATGAGCACTTTGTTTGCCATAAATTGATAGGAAGATGGCCAACAACTCCCTTCCTTGCTTCAATTCCCCTTCTTGATCACAAAGAATAGTAACTAACTCAAAAGGCTTTTTCAATTCCAAATATTCCAGCACCAAGTCATGCAATCTCAAACCTCCATAATGAGATCCATCAACCAGGTTCTTATGGATCAGACTATCGACCACAGCTTCAAAATATTCTGTTTCTCCTTCAGGTTGCATGTTCTTCCATGCCAACTTCACTACACAGCTTGGAATATCCGACTTGTTACGGAAAAGTGAAAGTGCTTGAAGCACACTCCACATAAGGTCCTTAGAGAACATCTTGTTTTCATCATGGTCCAAACTTAGATCGATTGCTGCAAAGATGGTCCCATTGTAATCATGTGGGGTGTACTCTTTTGCACTTGCATAATATTTGAATTGTTCATACACTTTTTTCCAAGCACTTTCAAATTTTGAAGTATTGGACAAGACTGAACCCAAAATTGAAACAGCCAACATGCATCCCGAGCACTTCTTTAAAATCTTTCGTGCTACATCCTGCATCAATACAAACTTTGATGAGTATCTTGAAATCTCCATACTCCCGATTGAAAGTAATTAGATCCAAGCAAAAATCTTATCCTTCAAGATAGAAAATACCTCCAGATCAGGACTAAAAGATAAGGAAGACAAAAAAACACAAAATGGACAAGTAGTTCAAACTATATCCTGCATCATAGCAAAATGTTGACAAATATGGGGCATTGCAAAGCCATCACAATTATGTTGGACATAGTTAACACCATGAGAAAGAGGAATGTGGCATTGGAGCCTCCATTCATTTACAAGCATTTGGAAAATAATCATGTGAAAGAGTTTTTACCTCACATCCTTTAGGGAATGTAGTTTCCTCTGGATCATCGGCAGCCTTGCTTGCAAGTAATTTTGCAGCAAGATCATTGTTGCTCCATTCATCCACCTTAATCCGAATGGCTGGTAGTTCTTTCAATGGAAACCTAGAAGTGATTAACAACCTTGACCCCGTGTGTCTTGGTATAGGAGATTCAATAATCAATCTACTACTCCAAACATCGTCCACCACTAGTAGCCAATTTTCATGAAGGTTATTCAACTGCTCTTGAAGCATGTTAGGAATGCTCCTACGTGAAGG
>Ga0116230_10005086_pt1 | contig 12895 bp, 16 predicted proteins | sample S1TSphfallax_3_FD_88678 | JGI IMG/M metagenome (GOLD analysis project Ga0116230, IMG submission 88678) | Host-associated microbial communities from peat moss isolated from Minnesota, USA - S1T2_Fd - Sphagnum fallax MG | ecosystem: Host-associated > Plants > Peat moss > Unclassified | place...
AAACAAAATTAGATTAAAGGAAAAACTATATATGCCAAGATGGGAAAGAAAACTATTGTAGTTGATAAACATTTGATTGTAAATCTTTTCAAGATTTCCAACAAAGGTTGGAAAGAATAGAAGTAGGCAAACAAGTAAATTGGCAAAAGCCATGTTTTAACGTATTACCTTGCCAAGAATGCATGTAAAGCTAGAACAATGGAGTGCTGTTAGTAAGATGAAGCCACCTTATGATATTCGTCTCCCTACACTAATTTAAGTAATTTACCAAAGGGATAAGATTTTTTATTTAAGTAACATAAATGCAATATCAATCATGACAATTGTGCAAGGAAAGGCAATAGATTAGGTAGACACTTTGATTAAACAACTACAAAAAATTAATGGGATGGACAACCTCCTAGATTAAGGTCATGATGGAAACAATCAAGGTTGATCCAAAGAAAGATGTTTGTCATTTAGCATTAGTTTTTGAGATTTTGATGCAACATTTCTTCTTTGACACAACTCAATAGACACTACAAGAGGTACCCATTGGAGTACATGATGCTTCTACTTTAGGGGTCAATACTTCAAAATTGAAAGAATGTCTACAACAAATTAAATGACCTTTTACTTCATCTAGTAGATTGCCAAGACAAATGTGGGCTAGGGAGTAGAGTACTTTAATGGATTCAAAGGAAGAGGAAGAAGAGGAGAAACCTTTGATGATCAAAAGAAGGAAACAAATGCGAAGAACAATTCTCAACCTAGAAGTCCTGGCATCCCATACCATACCATGACCACAACAACCTTATGAGGAGGCACAACGACCTACAAGAATTATAGAGATTCCAAACCCAAAACAAGTGGCCAAACAGGAACCACATTCGGAGGGTCAAGTTGCTCAACATGTTCCAACACCTGGAAATCAAGACGTACCACAGGAGCACCAAAGGCAAAGATCTATATCTCTAAAAAGAAATCTAGCTAAGTGGTTTCCATCACGTTTGTCATCTCCACAACATCATCAATAAGAGGGGCAGTTATAAACCATAAAACCAACTATAAATCAAGAAGGTAAACCATCATTTTTAGCAAAGGTGTATGAATAAGGGGATAATTTGGCAAATATTGGAGTGCAGGGCCATCTGTAGAAACATATCTAGTTTTTCAATCCCCACACAAAAAAGGATCATTGCATCAGGAGGCAAAAGAGGATCTGCAAATTACAAAGTTGTTCCAGCATGTAGCAAACTACAATAGGAAGATGGAGTAGACCAGAATTGAATTGTCAGGACTCAAATTGTTGTGTGAAAAGATTGAAGCAGAAAAGCAAGAGTTGGAGGGTAAAGTTATAGTTGCACAACATGAGGTTCAAGATTTACAACATCACATCCGTGTAATTAAAGTTCAAATTCAAAAGACACTTCAAGTCAAGAAAAAATAATTGAACCAATTATATATGGAGCTTCTTATGGTGAATTAAAGGAAGGTAATTCTAGAATAACAAATGTAGTTATATGAGATAATCAAGGGAAAAAGGGGTACTATAGAAGAGGTTATGGATGAACATATTATAACACAAGTTGAAAAGCAGGTCTCAACAAAAATCTCAATAAAATCAGAAGCATAGCAAGTATCTGCTCATATAAAGTCACTAGACTATGCTACAATTGTGGATGTCTTTTTAACTACCCCATTTGTTGCAACAATTGCAATAGTAGTAACTTCATAGGAGGAGGGAAATAATGGCCATACATAGACCATTATAGAAGTACAACAATAAGAACAATTGTAATAAACTCCAAAGACTAAAAAAATTTGTGTAATGAAGGATTAGCAATCTATAGAACCACAAAATACAGTTGCAAAGCAGACAACTACAGAGTAAACATGAATAAGGGATGGTTTATTATATATCTTTTGGGTTCTTTTAGTCCAAATATCTTTAACAGGATTTTGAGGATGGAATCCAAAGTAAAAGGGGGGGTGTGTGCCATTAGGGCAAGATTGTATTGTAGTAATCAAACCAAATAAACATAGGGAGTAGACACTATAATATCTATTATGAGACAAATTGGATAGGGTAGGTTCAAAAAATACAAGGTAAGTAAGTGAGATTAGGATTTGTTGAAGTGGAGTTCAAATGGTGCTTAGGAGGGAAAGTCGAGGATTAAGGAAGCTTTATATATATTTTTAAAAAGGTTTGTCCTAACTATTTTTTTGGGGGATGTTTAATACTAGGAGTATAGAAAACAATAATTATGGATAGAAGAATTTTTTAGGAAACGCAAAGTTGTGGAATTATGAACTTGGATCTTTTGTTTTTTTTAATTGTTTTACAAGATCTTTTTTTTTTTTTTCCTTCATAATAATACGAATAGTAAATTGTGGCAACATTGTGACAAATTCAAAATTGTGTAGATACTTGGGCTGTGAGAAATGTTGTTGTTGAAACATTTTTTAAAATTCTTGGATTTTTAATACAAATTTTGTATAACTAAAATTGAATATGTACAAGAATAGAAAAAATGCAATTGAAACAATATTAGAATATTGAGATTTACCAATTTGTTATGAAAATAAATACTTGCCCAACACTAGTTCAAACCTTTGGCTCCAAGGCCAACAAGTTCTTGGACATGGAAATGTGCCTAGGGCAACTCAAGCCTCTTGCACCCCAACCTAGGTTTCTTGACAAGAGGCTAAGCCAACTCAAGCCCCTTATACTTGGGCATGGGCATTCTTGACATGTGTGTCCAATTGGCCTAGGCCTCTTGAACTTGGGCTCAACTTCTAAGACATTGGGACATGACTAATCTAGGTCTATTTGATGAGGTCTTGGACTATTGGACATAGGGCCAAATCAACACAAGCTTTTTGAACATGGGCCCAAGCCTCTTGAACATAGGGCAAGCTTGGGCTACACTTCTTGGACTAGGCCCAGGCTTATTAGAAACAAGAGCCAAACCTTCTTGTACATAGGCTAGGCTTGGTCTAGGCTTTTGGACTAAGCCCTAGGCTTCTTAGACACAAGGTTGAGCTAGGGTAGAGTTCAATTACCAAACCCAAAGAGAGGGATGAAAATAAATAAATAAATAAATAATATATATATATATATAGAGCATGACAAAAATATGATATACAAAATTATCAATGACCCAAGGTTAAATATTCATGGACAATTGCACCCGAGGACAGTTAGGACAATTGGTAAACCCTATGTGTGTGAACAACCATATGTAAATACACGTAAATCTAAGCTTACCCGAGATGTTTCTTGGACAAAAGAACATTTTATTATAAATATTCAAAATTCTCAAAAATAACCTCAGGTACTAAATTCTTACTGGGCGAACATGAATGGGCCAGGCCTTAACACAAGCTGGGTTTGTCTACTATTCCATAGCTGATTCTGCCAGGCTTAGGGCCGCCAGGCTCACCTAGAGACTGCTCGCCTAGCAGCATTGGCCACAAGCGGCCCATTGTCTAGTCCATCAGCTTCAGTCACCATCAAAGTTTTGTGGGTTCTTTTTATGCACAAATCATTCTGCCCTTAGCAGATGTGACATTTCAGAAGAGGCATGGTTTAGAAAAGACTTATTGTCAATAGATGTCTGGATTAGGACATCCATTGACAGTAAGTCATTTCTAAACCGTGGCCCTCTGTCCACATAATTAGGCCCCTATGACCACACTTGCAAATTACTATGTATTACTTGTAGTGGTCATTCTATTTGGTGTGTAACATAACATTGGGTTTGGCCCTTGGTCAAACTCTGTGCTGTTGGAAATCTATGAATATCTTAGATACGTTGATATACCACAAAACAGTTTGGCACATTAGAGCTTATTAGAAGGGAATTTTTTGCTAATAAAAGGGAACTCAATACAAATTTTCAGCATTGTCGAACTTTTGAATAGAAGAGGTGCAGGTGTCCTGGCCACCTCCCATACTTGAAATGCTGAAACTGAATGGGTGGATTCTCCTTAGGGAACCATGTGTTGGGCCCAAGTTCCAAGGGAACTTGGATGGGGTTTTTCCCCATGGCAACTTGGGTGCATTTTCCATCGGGCTACCACTTAGTCACCTTATCTGAACAAAAGTTGTAACTCCTGGGGACAACTAGATTGCAAAAGTCACCCAAGGCTAAACATTTTCTAATAATCTGGTTTGTCCATGAAAGAAAAGGAGAATTTGAGAGAAAGATTGAACCCTGGACCTTTGGTTTGGAAGATTCTAACCATTGCATCTTTTTTGCCTTGAAATATAGTGCAAGAAAAATAGTTCAGCTACTAATCATTGTTTGAACATGATCAAAAATATTTTTGAATATTTTTTCTATTGAGCATTGTCCTGCATCGAGCCGATTTAGTGCTTGCCTCAATGTGTTCCACAAGCTTTTGATATGTTGTTAGATCTACTATTACAAAATCACTTTCCATTGTTTTTCCAATAAAAATTGTGGCAACACTTTATTAATAAGTTATGTGGGAGGTAAGACCCATAGATGTGGGCATTACTAGAATAAGGCTGCTGCCCAAGGTGACGACTGGTAATACACCCATCTGAGGGCCTTCCCATGTGTAATAACCATTTCAACAGGCCCTTACAAAAGTGTAAGAGCCCACCCAGAAACATAAGATGACCTCCAAATGGGAAAATGACAGATTTAAGGCGCCATCCAACGACATTAGGAATGGGAAGTCTCTGACAGATCGTTAGGTGTCAAATCAAGTTTTAAACTTGATATGTATGTTTCTGATCTTTCAGCATTGAAATGGAAATGAATAGTGGTCTAACATTTAAAATGATGATTTACATTCTTTTTCTCTTTCATCTCAAGAAATTCGGAAATCAATACGGAAGGCACAAAACTGTAGTTCACAACCAAAGCAATGTATAAAATAGATTGACTTGTAGACTGTAGTTTTTGATAACGAATACATTACTTCGAATTTAATAATTGCATATGTATGTTAATTTTATATATATATATATAGTGTCGGCCAGGAGCTGGCCATGATTTTAAACAATGTTGATCAAAATATATTCTTTACTTTTGTGATGCAAAATTACTGGATCCTTGAGACATTTCGTGAATGCAAAAATACTACTAGATCCTTTATTCTCATACAGCTCACAGAAGTCAGTCACCAAATTGCCAATCCTAATAGAAAACTATCTTGCACGAAAATAAGTAATAGCAATTTTCAGACCTCTCCCTGAGGTTTGTGGTGTTAGGAATCGAACAGGAGCTAGGCTAGAGCCTCTCAAGCCTACGAAACGGCGCACGTTAGTGGTGCGGTTCACGTCTTTCGCTTTCAGCCTTTCTTGGCCCTCTGTTGTCCCAAGCCTAGCGCCAACTTCTGATCCGAACCTCTCCTCGATCTCCCGGACCTGAGAACGTGGTCCCTGCCGAGGCTGCGGCTTGTATAACAGTTCATTAGCTTGGACGTTCTTGTGTGTCAGGGACACGTGCCCGCCAGAACGTAGTACTCCTTGCAACTCTCCTCCCCGATTTGCAACAGTCTTCCAGGGACGACGTCGCGAAAAGCAGCGAGAAAATCCAAGTTCTAGTAAAAACTCAAGAGTATCTGAGTTGATTTGCTGCTGTTGGGTTGAAGATTTGAGTTCAACCAAAGAGCGCAGTGCTTTAGAGCTAATGTAGTTAAGGCAATGAAGGGGTTTGTCGTGAATCCATTATTTGATTCACTGTGTCAATCAATGCTGCGTCTCTTTCTAGAGAATCCCTGCTAGTCTTTACGGGCATACTAATTACGACATTCCTTTCTCCAGACGATGGGCTTATTCTTATTCAAGGCTGGACATTTATCACTGCCTGGAGCTCGAATTGCAGACCTTGCAGTGTTGGAGATTAATGAGTTTGTGGGTTAGAAGTGGTTGATCAAACTGAAGTGCGGAGACACAGAGGCAGGATTTCTCCAGAGTAGATCAAAAGGCATCGAAGGGACGGGTTCCAAGAAAATTAGCAGTTTAGACCAATTTTATCGTGCATGACAAGAATTTCTCGAGGTCAGAGCTTCAATACTGAGGAACTGGAGAAGGAAGCCCAGATCATGAAGTAATGTGGACTTCTGGATTACATTGGAGCCACTGAGAAAATACACAGAGAGAGAGGGAGAGAGCTTTCTTTTACAATGTTCTCATTGCTTGCGGTGCTTTAGCGCCACAAAAGGGAGAGTTAAGAGGTTGTTCGTGGTGACCTCCAGGAAAAGAAGAGACGGTAGGAGCATCAGACAATGCGAGACAGATCAAGGATTGGGAGTGCCGGAGAAAAGAAGGAGCTTTCATGTTTGTGGCCTGGTGCACAGCTCGACATCGGTTCTGCAACTCTTCTGGACGTCTTTCGATAATTTGCAGAAACTGGAGCTCGACATCATGATCAGGAGCCAAATCTGAAAATTCTTCTAAATCCTCACTTCTCCAGCCGTAAGAGATCGAAAGGACGGGCAAGGTTGTTGAGCAAGAACCAAGGAGGATTAGCAGTAGGAAGAAACTAAGAAAAGGAGGAGAAAAAAAGCAGGGGATGCTTATTCCCAGGACAAGGTTTGCAACAGTCGATGTTACAATTCCTGCTGCCTTTTCGACGACCCAAGGCGTAGGTATTGAGTTTAGCAGGCATCATGAAGGCTATTGAGTCGTCTCCTGCGGGAGACAGCAACAACAATCTGTACAGAGACTACATAACAAAAACAGGAGCTGGGTCACGGCTCGGCAATAAGTCCAACAGCGGCATAAAGTTATCTGCAGGCCTTGCGTGCTTACAATTTTCATTTGCAATCTATGCGACGTTCTTGCTGTACTACTTGAGCCCGACGGTGGACCCCATCATAACGGGGCCTGAGCGTGCCTCATGGATGACACAGCAATGGAGTCGTCTGTTGCCGCAGCGGAGCGGAAGGCAGCCTGAGGCGTTACATGGGAGGAGCGTATGCCAGTGGGAGGAAATTGGGTTCAGCCAGAAGATCTCTAATGACAGCCACATGGTAGCCATCAAGACTGGCCTCTTCAGGTACTTCTCGTCTTTTTCCTAAGCTTCGGTTATTTACTACCATGTGTTGCTCTGGAGTTGGGTGATAAGTTCTGACGCAGCCATATTGGTACTTGAGGTCTGCTGTGCAATCTCTGCAGTCTTGTTGGCCTTGTGATTCTAGAATTTGTGGATTTTGTCAAGGAATGCTGATGCTAGATTAGTGATCAGTAATTTCTGTGATTTTCTCTAAAGATTGGCACATATGGCTACTTGTCTCTATAACAAGCTTGTGATGCCATCCATCTTTGCAAGTCTAAATAGTTTACAAATTGGGCAGGTTGCCATCCTATTTCAAGAGAAGCCATGGGTTAGAAAATGTTTGAAAGATAAGTGAATTTCGTTTTGCATAATGTGGCATTGTCTGTCACTCCTGTACTTGTGGCCTGCACCCAAATCTCCCACTGAATTTATACTGTTAAACTCTTACACCTTTTTGGATACAGGGTGCAATGAAATCAACTAGACTTGGACTAATTTGTGCACAATGTGCTTGCCTTTTCTTTTTGAAGATAATCTTCTGGTTCCTTGTTCTTTTGTATTCTGTTGGCTGGACATTATGGGAGTTTGCCATCCTTTTTAATAGGAGCCATGGGAAGGAAGTTGGAATATTCAATAATTTCATGATTCTGTCTATGGATTTTTGTTTTTTCAAAGGCAACCTGGGGAAGTAAAAGATTAGTAAATAACTATACTAAATTTACAGATTTAGTTGTCAGCAATCCCTCTTTATGAGCAACATAGTTTTGTGAGAATGAACTATAATTTGTCCATGCTTGTTTGGGATATGCTTTTCACCACAGTTAACTATGCAAGTAACAAGACTTGATTCAGATAAGTGCAGCACAACTCCATTTTTGCATTCTGTTGGCAGCATTCCCTGCCTATGTATATATCTTTGTGCATCAGGCAAACTTTATCAGTAGGTTTCCATAGTAACCATTTTACTTGACCAAAGTCTTTGGAACATTCTAATGAAGACCATGGTATCTCAGGCAGCTACACAATTATCACCTAAGAGTCACAGTCAAATAAATCTGCAGCAACCCGTTGTGTAATACTATCATGACCTTAAGGCCTTAGAATGCCATAATCGTAATGTTATCAATGAGCAGTATGGAAAGCTCACAACAATTGGTGTAGAGAGGTGATGGAGTTTCAACAGAGGACAAGGGGGTGTGAGACATTGGACGAGCTCATGGACTTGCCCTCAACATCCTACAATGCAAAAGTCACAGTTGTGCTTAACCACTTTCAGAGGAAGACTCTGTGTGCTCAGCTTGATGCTTTGCTGGAGCAAACTGTGCCCTTCCACAATGTGTGGGTGGTTGCATTTGGCAGCCCCAATGAAGCTGCTCTCAGAGCCACTGTGGAAGCTTACAACCACTCCAGAATCTCCTTTATCAGCTCCTCATATGACTTCAAATACTATGGCAGGTTTCAAATGGCATTGCAGGTCTAGTCTCCTCACACCTTCTAGCTTGAGAGCCAAAAATGATTACAAAGATGCTTCATGTGGTTTGGGTGTCTCATATAGAGTTTTGTGCTATAATCTATTTGTGACCCTGAACATCAGAATGAAAGCCTATGTTGGAATACTGTTGTGCTCACTTTAACATCCAGATCCTGAGGTCAATGATCTGGACAATCCAACTCCAACCTAGATTGTGTTCTGTGACTCCTGAAAATCCTGTCTTCATCTCTCTCTCTAGATCTATCTCCATCTTCTATGAAGATATTTTTCCAAATACAATGAATGTTGTAACAAAAGAAATTATTTCATTGTTGATCTTGATCTGGTCATGGCCAATTCTTCCTCTGTGAATGTGTGTAGGCAGAGGGTGCGGATTTTGTTTACATTATGGATGATGACATGATACCAGGAAAGAGGATGCTCGAAATTCTGTCTCATGTGGCAGGCACTGACAAGTACCACAACTCTGTTCTTGGCAGCATTGGGAGGATACTCCCATTCAGACAAAAAGACTTTACCTTTCCAAGCTACCGCAAGTTTGGATCCAAAGAAGCAGGCCTTTACTTGCCTGATCCTGCATACAATATTGTTGTGGATCGAGTTGTGCAAGTGGATTTCTTGTCAAGCTCATGGTTCCTGTCTACCCACCTGATCAAAACTCTCTTCATTGAAACACCTTTCACTTTCAGGACTGGTGAAGACCTCCATCTCAGGTGAGCTTAGATTTAACACAGTAGCAAGATACCTCAATTGATGGTCATTGTGCATTCTCCTTCTCAGTATCTACTTTTACTCTCTCCTAATTGTGCAAGTGCAGAATCTATAGTGCACAGTTACTAACCAGAAAGGGCTCAACACCTCCACAAGCCAAGGCAAATCCTTGTTACATTGAATGGAATACCTGACAGGATCAGAGGGTGGTGCAGTTATCAGCTACAGAAGTACAGGGATGCATCAACCTTTGTGTTGCCAGTGGATCCAAACAACAAAGACACATGGGGTGACAGTGAGCATCGTCTTGCCCAGGTTGCTGAAACAACAGTTATTCACAGAGATATTATCCAGGTCAGGAATCCCCAACTAATGTAGGGAGCACAAGCATGTTCCATATAAAGTTAGCAACTGTCAAGGACCCCTAGAGACAAGACAATGTACACAACAGAAAGCAGAAGGGTGAGTTTCTGGAGAAGAAGTTTTGAGCTTAAATGCTCTAAAGCTAAACAAACACGTTGTGTTTTGCTATAATATTTGAACAAAGGTTGTTAACTGCTTACCTTGCAGGTTCGGGATGATCAGTGGTGGCGGGCAATTTCAAGGGGTTACAGAACCCAGTGGGCAGCCATGCATCCTCAACAAAGTGATGTGTTCTTCTATGCCCACACTTTAAGTGAGGTGGAGGTCCTTGCCCCTCTTGTTGTGAAGTTTCGCAGCATGCCTGGGAAGAAGGCATACATGGTGGTCACTGGGGGCTCCCACTGTCCTTGTGAGGATGCAGCCCGGCTTCTTGGTTGGACTACTGCTTCCTGCCATGACCGGCGTTTCAAGATATTTGATCTGGAGGTAAAAGTAGATAGCTCAGAACTAGTTTCCCTTCTGGATTTCATTGCAACACTTGAAGGTCAACTGTACTTGCAAGGAACTTCTCCTGTAAGGTTGAAGCTCATTTTGTGCACACCCTGTGGCAGGTGGGGTCAATTGCAAAGGGCAACATTGACTTTCCCATCATCCAAGAGGTCTTTGTGTCAATGCGGGGACTACTCCAAATCCACTCACCAGCTCTTGTCATTACTGTGGATGACATCGCATGCAGTGTTCATGACGCATTGACTCTGGCTGTTTCACACAGCAATACTATACTTGTGCAACTTCCTCGTGCTGTGGTGCCACATGCTCTTTGGATGGCAGAAGTTAGAACCTCTGCTTTGCAATGTGAGATAAGTTTCTCTCTCGCTTGTCTTCAGTTCCCGAGAACTTGTAAAACTGTTTCTTTGATCAATTGGCTGAGTTTGACAGGTGTTAAGTAGAGGTCTTCTAGGCTTTCATTTACACTATTTACCTGAAAGTGAATTGTGTGATGGCCAGTTTGGAACAAGATGAAAATTCAGGTGACCATCATTACACAAAACCGATCAGGATCACTCATGCGCTTGCTACAGTCTCTCATGAATGCACACTACTTGGGTGATGACATTTCTCTCACCTTCAACATGGACAGCAAGGTTGACATAGCTACTCTGCATGTCATCAACAGTTTTGTGTGGCCACATGGCTCCAAGATGCTGCGGAGGCGCATTATTCAAGGTGGTCTCATCAGAGCTGTTAGTGAGAGCTGGTAATAAGTGCCACATTCTTTCATATCCACTTCAAATTTTACATGCTTCTTTTCATACCTTTGGAAAGATTGATATACGAACTCACTAAAAAGGCCTTCCATTTTCACTTTTTAACAAAATTCATTGGACAAATTATGGGTCACATATGAAGGCAATGCTGACTTTCCTCTTACTGCAGGTACCCAGCATCAGATGATGATTTTGGTCTGTTACTAGAAGATGACATAGAGGTCTCGCCCTTTTACTACATGTGGCTCAAGTATGCAGTTCTCTCTTATCACTATGATCCCACAGTGCAACTTCCAGAGCTAAACTCAATAGCTCTCTACACCCCACGAGTTGTTGAAGTGGTCAGGGAAAGGCCACACTGGAATGCAACAAATTTTTTCAAGCTGATTCATCCCAACATGCCATACCTGCATCAGCTTCCTTGTAGCTGGGGGGCCCTATTTTTTCCCAAGCATTGGCGTCAGTTCTACAAGTACATGGGGACACGGTTCACTGAAGATGCAAAAGAGAACCCTGTCCAGATCCCCCGCTCAAGAACTAATGGATGGCAGGTTAGTTTGTCCTTGAGAGAACTCAAAGAATATTCTTTATGGGTGGTACATGGTTGATCTTATCTCATGCTTTAGACTCAACAAAAGCACTGACAATTTATGTTCTTGAAGAATGTATATTTTGTTTGCTACATATGCAGGTTCAACACCTTCATGTCAGACAAAAAAACACTTTAGTGAAAAGACCAGTAGTAGGTGATCAATGTACTACTGGTATTGGATGTAACCAGGTTAGTCAAGTTATCCAACCTAGCCATTTACTCTAACAATTCATTTAGATCCAATAGAGGGTCATGATATGATGGTGTGGTATTGGCAGGCCTCATGGAAGAAGTTTTTGATAGATATGATGTATTTGCGGGGGCATGTGACATTGTACCCCAACTTCCCCAATCAAACAAGCTTCTCAACTAACCATATGGAACCTGGTGCACACATTGCTGCTGCAGACAATGTTGTCACCCACCACAAGGAGGATTTTGAAGTCCCTCTACTGCAGGTCTACTTTCCCTTAATTTACCCTGTATCTTACAAGTTGAATTCAAATTTTGCTTGCAGGAATAACCATTTCTACATATACAATTTGGTGTCACTGTGGTGTGATTCTTGTGTGTAGTTAGGTGTATCAATTGTGAGAACTATCAAAATGAACATGCTTTTGCCAACCTATGGCAATGACAACTTCAATGATATAGAGATTTGGGATTTGTTGGCCATGGTTGTTGCAGGAGAATTTCTTGAGCCTATTACCTGGTGGGAGGTTACCACCAGCATCAAAACTCCCAGTGCTGAACCTGTTCAACCAGCCAACTACCCTGAGAGGTCTCAAGTCTGCAGGTGCAAAGCTTGCACAAGATGTGATTGCCTGCAACAAAACCTCAATCATCAATGCTGATGATGTCACTGGTGATCCCCTAGGATGTGTGATGTTCTAAACTTGGAAAGCCAATGATTCCCACCAATACCTGACCCATGACAACACCTGTTCACAATCAGCTTATTTGCATAGTTTACATGTTTCCATGTTCTCAAAATAGAAAACTGGCTCCTTTTGGCAAATGGAATCTAGATACAGAAACTGCAGATCAAGATTCGGAGAGCTGATATTGTAGAGCTATACTTTGAATAGACATCTAAAACAATACAATGATTATTTTATTGTCTGCAGTGAGACCTTTCAATGACTAAACCATGTTGACAATTCAGAGGTGTGAAACATCCTGAAATTTCTGGTACAGCCTGTAGCAATTGTTTCCAATTTTCACCATTGAATTTGCAGATGCAAGATATGCAATGGTAAAGCAGGGTTCAATTTCTTGAGCACTATAGAAGAGATCTATGCTTTGACACAGGATTGTATAAGCCAATTTTACACATTTTTTGACAACAGGTTACAACATGGTCAATGCTTCTAGATGCAAGGCAAAAATGCCAAGCATCAACATCCTTCACATGAGTATCTATGAGTCTAGCCTAGGTGCCACATGGCCT
>Ga0116230_10005089_pt1 | contig 12891 bp, 13 predicted proteins | sample S1TSphfallax_3_FD_88678 | JGI IMG/M metagenome (GOLD analysis project Ga0116230, IMG submission 88678) | Host-associated microbial communities from peat moss isolated from Minnesota, USA - S1T2_Fd - Sphagnum fallax MG | ecosystem: Host-associated > Plants > Peat moss > Unclassified | place...
GCAGAGGCCCGGTAAAGCACTTGATCCATGCTGCTTTTCTCGTTGAAATAACCGGATTATAAGACACGCCAATCGCAGGGCCGGGCGAAAATCCGGCGAGAATATTGGTCGCTGAGGACTTAAATGTCAGGTCATAGTCAGTTTAAAAACATCATGCACAAGAAGGGCAAGCAGGATGCGATCCGCTCCAAGCTCTTCTCCAAGCTCGCCCGCGAAATCACGGTCGCCGCGAAACTCGGCCTCCCTGACCCCAATATGAACGCCAGATTGCGCGCCGCCTGTATCGCCGCACGCTCTGAAAATATGCCGAAGGATAATATCGAGCGCGCCATCAAGAAGGCAGCGGCGGCCGATGGCGAGAATTATGATGAAGTCCGCTATGAGGGTTATGCGCCCGGCGGCGTCGCCGTCATCATCGAAGCCCTGACCGACAATCGCAACCGGACAGCTGGCGAAGTGCGCTCAGCCTTTACCAAGGCCGGCGGTGCGCTCGCGGAAACCGGCGCGGTTTCTTTCATGTTCGATCATGTCGGCCTGATCGAGTTCGAACCCAAGGCCGCGACGGAAGACGCGATGATGGAAGCCGCGATCGAAGCTGGCGCCAATGATGTCGCAACGACCGAGTTCGGCCATGAGGTTGTCACCGCGCTCGAAAGCCTGCGCGAAGTGGCGCAAGCGCTCGAAAGCAAATTCGGCGAGCCGCGCAAGGCCGCTCTGATCTGGAAGCCGCAGAACACAATCGCGGTCGAGGATGAAGCGGGTGAAAAGATCTTGAAGCTCGTCGGCGTACTCGAAGACAATGACGATGTGCAAAACGTCTATGCCAATTTCGAGATTTCCGATGCGCTGATGGCGAAGTTGAGCGGCTAACCGGCGCGCTGCCGGATTTTTACCCCCAGCGGATAAACCGCTTCAGTCACATAAGGGCCGCCGCCTGTCGAGGCGCGGGAGGAGAAGAGCACGAACCGCTCCGCCTCGAATGTGCGTCCGAAAAACCCGCCGCGCATGGCAAGATAATCGGCCACGGCCAAAGTCGAAGCGCCGCGCAGCCGTGCCAGCGTCACATGCGGCGTGAATTTGCGCGCTTCTGGGGCGATGCCGATGCGCCGCATCAGGCGCTCCTGCTCGGCCTGCAATTCGACAAGCCCTGGCGATGCTTTTGCCTTCGCGACGATCGCGCGCGGCCGGTCGCCCCCAAAGAATCCCAGCTCTTCCAGCCTGACCGTAAAAGGCTCGCGCCGCACCGTCTCAAGCGCGGAGGCGACATCGTTAGCTGCCGTCTCGTCAATATCGCCGATGAAGCGCAAAGTGAGGTGATAATTTTCCACGTCGATCCAGCGGGCGCCGGACAGACCGCCGCGCAGCAGCGCGAGATCGTTGGCGAGACCGGCTGGAATTTCGAGGCCGGTGAAAAGCCGGGGCATCTTATCCTCCCAAGGCCAACCTGCTGAAGACTACAGCTTAAAAACACAAACTCACAAGAGGCGAAGCTGGTTGATCCTTAACAGGTATCCCTTCATTTCGGCGGCGGCAGGCTTTTGACGAAGCGCTCGATACCGGGAAGGATATTCTGCACCATTTTTTGGACGCCTTCGCGATTCGGGTGCAGGTGGTCTGCAAGCTGCAGTTTAGGGACGTTCATGACGCCTTCAAGAAAGAAGGGGTAAAGCGGCGCATTATATTTGCGGGAAAGATCGATAAAGATCTGATCAAAAGCCTTTTTATAATCGGCGCCAAGATTGGGCGAGGCCGTGATCCCAGCCAGATAGACCGGTATTTTGCGTTGTTTCAGCCGCGAGAGGATTTCGTCGAGCGTTTGAAACGTCAGCTTCGTATCGAGGCCGCGCAGCATATCATTGGCACCAAGTTCGACGATCGCCGCATCGGCGCCATCGGCGAAGGTCCAATCGAAGCGGGCAAGCCCGTCTTCCGCCGTATCGCCTGAGACACCGGCATTCACCACGGTGACGTCAAATCCATCCGCCCGCAAAGCTTTTTCGAGAACCGCGGGAAAGGCCTCATCGCCGGGCAATTGATAGCCAGCCGTCAGACTATCGCCGAAGGCGATGATTTTCAGCGGTTTTGCCGCCTCGGCTTTGCCGGGCAGAAACGAGGCCGCGACCGCCAAAAAGACCAATCCCAAAGCCCATTTGGGGGAGAGCCAATGTTGACAAGTTCCCAGGCAAAATTGGCGAAACGGGCGGCGAGGCCCATATAGGATTGGCTCCGCCTTAGAAGCGGCCCGATGGTCCGCTAGACGGCCTCTCCATCGCGGCTTAGGGACAGATCTGTGATCGAACTCGATGATGTGCATTTAAGCCTCGGCCAGGGGGCGGCCCGCGTTCATATCTTGAAAGGCATCAGCCTGCATATAGGGCGCGGCGAAACGATCGGCCTCGTTGGCCCGTCGGGCTCCGGCAAATCCACTTTGCTGATGGCCATCGCAGGTTTGGAGCGGCCAGATCGCGGCAAGATTACGGTCGATGGCACCGATCTTTCCGGTCTCGACGAAGACGCGCTGGCGCGGTTTCGCGGTGCGCGCATCGGCATCGTCTTCCAATCCTTCCATCTGATCCCGACGATGACGGCGCTGGAAAATGTCGCGATTCCGCTCGAATTCGCAGGCGATAAAAATGCTTTCGGCAAAGCGGCGGCCGAACTTGAAAGCGTCGGGCTTGGCAGCCGCATGACCCATTATCCAGCGCAGCTCTCGGGCGGCGAACAGCAGCGCGTCGCGCTCGCCAGAGCCTTGGCGCCCTCGCCTGCCATTCTCGTCGCCGATGAGCCGACCGGCAATCTGGATGAGGCCACAGGCGAGACGATCGTCGATCTTATGTTCGCGCTCAAGCGCACACGCGACGCGACTTTAGTTCTTGTCACACATGATCTTGCGCTGGCCGCCAAATGCGACCGGACCATCGGCCTGCGGTCCGGTCAGATCGAAGCCGCGCAGACCAAATCCGCGCCCGAACTGACCGCTTGAGTTAACGGGATGCCATTCGCTGTTTGGACCTCAAATCGTCACGCCTTTAGAGGCCTCGTTCAACGGGCCCTGATAGAGAACATTGCCGGTTTTCTTATCGCTAAAGGTAATTTGTGCATCTTGCGGAGCACCTTCCGTCAAAGCGCGGCGAGCCACATGTTTAATCGCGCTCACAGCCTCTTTTTCGTTGGTCCAATTGCGTTCTTCACGATGCTTATGGGCCGGGATTTCGTAGACATAAAAGGGCACGCGCCCCTCCTCAAGTTGAACCGCTTGCGTGCAAGAATAATGGCCAATGGCCAAAGGTGCGAGATGAAAATGGAGGCTGCCCGATGACCGATATTGCCGGACAACAGCTTTCTTCATCCCGCTCATCCTCATTCAGCCTGCCGCTCGCGCTGCGCATCGCAGGGCGAGAGTTTCGCGGCGGTCTGTCCGGTTTTGCGATTTTCCTCGCCTGTATCGCACTGGGCGTCATGGCGATCACCGGCGTCGGGTCTTTGTCGCGCTCACTCGCCGATGGCCTCGCCCGCCAAGGACATATTATCCTCGGCGGCGATCTTTCCTTCGATCTCATTCAGCGCGAGGCGACGCCAGCCGAACGGCAGTTTTTCATAGCCCATGGCCAATTTTCCTCCGTGGCCCTCTTGCGCGCCATGGCCCGCACCGAAAGCGGGAACCCGGCCCTGGTTGAGATCAAAGCCGTCGATGCCGCCTATCCCGCCGCTGGCGCGGTCGAACTCGATCCGCCACATGATTTGCAAAAACTCTTTGCGGAAGAGAATGGCGCTTTCGGAATCGCGGCCGAAGCAGCTCTTTTCGCCCGGCTCAACCTCAAAATGGGCGACAGGCTGCGTATCGGCAATCAGCTTTTCGTGCTGCGCGCCGCACTTCTGGCAGAACCCGACAAGCTTGCTGCGGGCATCGGCTATGGCCCGCGCGTCCTGATGTCTGAAGAAGGCCTCCGCGCGACGGGCCTCATCCAGCCGGGTTCGCTCGTCAGATGGTTGAACCGGCTGACGCTTGGCACAGAAGCACATCCCGCAAGCGAGGCGGAGATTGAGAACACGCTCAAGCAGGCCAATGAGGCCTTCCCGGATGCCGGATGGGAGACGCGCACCCGGATGAAAGTCTCGCCGCAATTTTCGCGCAATCTCGATCAGTTTACGCAGTTTTTGACGCTTGTGGGGCTGACCGCCTTGATCATCGGCGGGGTCGGCGTCGCCAATGCGATCCGCGCCTTTGTCGCGCGCAAACAAGCGACCCTCGCAACCATGAAAGCGCTTGGCGCGACGGGTTCCCATGTCTTCGGCTTGATGCTGCTGCAAGTGATGCTCATCGCGGCCCTCGGCACGGCGATCGGCGCCGCGCTCGGCACCGCGCTGCCCTTCATCATATCCGCGCTTTTCGGCACGCTCCTGCCATTTCCCTTGGCGCCCGCCATTTATCCCGCCGAAATCGCCGCTGGATGCCTCTATGGCGCCCTTACGGCTCTAGCCTTTTCGCTGGCGCCTCTCGGCCACGCGCATGATGTGCCGGTCTCCGCACTATTTCGCGACCGGATCGATGCCAATCCCGGCGGACTCAGGCCACGCTATCGCCTCATGACGGGCGCCGCTGTGCTGCTTCTGATCGCAACGATTTTCCTCCTTGCGCATGATAGGCGGCTAGCTTTGATCTACATCGCCGCGACGCTCGCCGGTTTTATCCTGCTGCGCGGGGTTGCCATTCTTCTGATGGCTGGCGCCCGCCGCCTGCCGCCTTCCCGGCATGTCACGCTGCGCCTCGCCATTGCCAATATACACCGGCCCGGCGCCTTGACCCCCGCCATCGTGCTGTCGCTCGGGCTTGGCCTCGCACTGCTTGTGACTTTGACATTGATCGACGGCAATATTCGCAACCAGCTTCATACCGCGCAGCCAGGCGAAACACCGAGCTTCTTCTTCCTCGATATTCCCAGCGCGCAGGCGAGCGGCTTCGAAAAATATCTCGAAGATCAGTCGCCGGGAGCGAAAATCACATTCGTGCCTATGATGCGCGGCCGGATCACAAAAGTGAAAGGCACGCCAGCCGACGCCCTCAAGCCGAAAGAGAGCGCGGCCTGGGCGCTGCAGGGCGATCGCGGTATCACTTATGCCAATAAAATTCCCGATGGGTCGGAACTCACCGCGGGCACATGGTGGACGCCGGATTATGCCGGGCCGCCGCTCGTTTCCATGGAGTCGGAAGTCGCGGATGGCCTGGGGCTTTCAGTTGGCGACGAGATCAGCGTGAATGTGCTTGGCCGAAGCATGGACGCGCGCATCGCCAATTTGCGCAAGGTCAACTGGCGCAGCTTCGGCATTAATTTCGTTCTGGTCTTTTCGCCAAATACATTCGCCGGCGCGCCGCATAGCGATCTTGCGTCATTGGCCTTTCCGGACGGCGGCGGCGAGCCCGCCGAAAACACCTTGCTGCGCGAGGCGTCCAGCAGTTTTCCTATGGTGACCATAATCAGGGTCAAGGAGGCGCTCGACGCCATTAACGATCTTGTCGGAAGGCTCGCGATCGCGGTGCGCGCGGCATCAAGCGTGGCTCTAATCGCTTCCATCCTTGTGCTGGCAGGCGCGTTAAGTGCCGGGCAGCAGGCAAGATTATATGACGCGGTTGTCCTCAAAGTGCTCGGCGCGACGCGGCGGCGTTTATTGACAGCTTTTCTGGCTGAGTTTGGCATATTAGGGCTTTGCACGGCTATCTTCGGCGTTTTGGCCGGTGGCGCGGCCGCCTATGCGATCGTGACGCGGGTCATGCACCTCGCATTCGTCTGGCTCTGGCCGCAAGCGCTTCTCGCTGCCAGCGGCGCGGTTTTACTTACCATCTTGCTGGGGCTTGCCAGCACTTGGCGCATTCTCGGCCGCAGCCCAGCGCCTTATTTGCGCAACCTTTGAAAATCTTACCGTTCTTTAAGAAAATCGGTACGAAACACCCTCTTGTAGCGTTTCGCAGACCACGCCATATTGTGGTTGAGCTTCCGGGCATTCAGCCTGTGAGCGGATGGAGGCAATCGCGCCTCTCCAACTTTAGAGGGAAACATGTCCGACTTTGACCGCAACGCAGGCGTCCGCTGGGGACAAAGCGTAGCCCAAGCCGGTCGCGCCGAGATCGACCAAGGCCTGCGCTCCTTCATGCTCGGCGTCTACAACAACATGGTGATCGGCCTTGCCATCACCGGTCTCGTGGCGCTTGGCACACATATGCTCGCCGTTACGACCGATCCTTCGCTCGCCGCCGCCCATATGGGACGCATCGGCCTGACCTCATTCGGTGTCGCCATTTACGGTTCGCCGCTGAAATGGCTGATCATCTTCGCACCCTTGGCTTTCGTCTTGTTCATCTCGTTCAAGATCGAGAAGGTTGCCGCATCAACCGCCCGCATGCTGTTCTTTGGCTTTTCGGCGGCGATGGGGCTTTCCATGTCATCGCTGCTTCTGATTTACACGGGGGCCTCGGTGGCTAACGCCTTCTTCGTGACCTCAGCCGCCTTCGGTGCCTTGAGCCTTTACGGCTACACGACGAAGCGCGATCTGTCGCCGATCGGCTCCTTCTTGGTCATGGGTCTTTTCGGTCTCATTATCGCGAGCGCCGTAAACATCTTCGTGCAGAGCTCTGGCTTCCAGTTCGCCCTGTCGATCTTGTCGGTGCTAATCTTCTCAGGCCTCACCGCCTGGGATACGCAGACGATCAAGGAAATGTATTACGAGAGCGACGGCTATGAAGTTGCGACCAAGAAGTCGGTGAATGGCGCCCTTCGGCTCTACCTCGATTTCATTAACATCTTCCAATCGATTCTGATGCTGACCGGCTCACGCAACGATTGATACCGAAAGGTTGAATTGCAACCTAATCGGTTTACCACAATCATTAAAAAGCCCTGCTTTCGCAGGGCTTTTTTATTGCTCCAGCGTCCTCGCAGGCTTGCATGTCCAATCGGCAAGCTGCACAAAGCAAAATGATTTTTGACATCATATGCCAAAGATCCGGAACTTCGAATGGATCAAAAACTTAAATTAGGCTTCGTTAAATTCCGCATCGCGGTTTTCATGCAGCCCAGGGCTGACTATGGGTTTGCATAGTCACCACGGTTACACCCATGTCTTGAGCGGTTTTAATATTCAGAGATGACTAAACCTATTCGCAAAGCTGTTTTTCCCGTCGCTGGTCTTGGCACCCGATTCCTGCCCGCCACCAAAGCCATGCCGAAAGAAATGCTGACGGTCGTCGACCGGCCAGTCCTCCAGCATGTGGTCGAGGAAGCCCGCGAGGCTGGCATCGAGCATTTCATCTTCGTCACGGGCCGTAATAAGGGCGTGATCGAAGATCATTTCGATATTGCCTACGAGCTTGAAGACACGCTGAAAAAGCGCGGCAAATCGAAAGAATACGAGACGCTGATGGCGGCCCTGCCGCCGCCTGGTGCCACAAGCTTCACACGCCAGCAGGCGCCGCTTGGCCTCGGACACGCGATCTGGTGCGCCCGCGATATCGTCGGAGACGAGCCCTTCGCCGTTCTGCTGCCCGATATGGTGACAATGGCCACCGGCGCGAAGAAAAACCGCTGCCTGACGCAGTGCATGGACGCCTATAATACCTATGGCGGCAACGTCATGGCCGTCGAGGAAGTGCCCCCGGAAGAGACGGATCAATATGGCATCGTCTCGGTCGGCAAGGACTTCGGCAGCACGCTCGAAATCACCGGCATGGTGGAAAAACCGCCCAAAGGCACCGCGCCGTCCAACCTGATCATCTCCGGCCGGTATATTTTAGGCCCGGAAATCTTCACGCTTCTCGGCAAAGGAACTAAAGGCGCCGGCGGCGAAATTCAATTGACCGACAGCATGATCGAATTGGCGAAGACGCAGCCCTTCCACGGCGTGCGCTTCGATGGAAGGACATTCGACTGCGGCTCGAAGCTCGGATTTCTCGCAGCGAATGTCGCATTCGCCCTAGCCGACCCAGCCCTTTCGGGCGGTTTCCAAACTGAGCTCCGCAAGATCGTAGGAGCATTTTAGCGCTCCCTGGCTCCCTGCTTCAGGCCGTCTCGATCCTTCGCGCAATCCACTGGTTGAGACTGATGCCCTCGGCCTCGGCGCGCGTAGCCGCCAGCCGGTGAGTCTCCGGGTCGATAGGCAGCGGGATTTTACCGCTATAGCGGGATGAGCAAAAGTGTAAGCGGTTTTGCGGCGCAATCAATTTTAAGCAGATTGCGTAAAATTAATTGCGCCATCCCGCTTGTCTTACTTAATGAATCAGCCGGTCCGGCTGCTCTCCGCGCTTTGCGCAAAAAGTGAGGTAGTCGTCGATACTTTCACGGAAGGCCTGCTCGACCTCAGCAAAGGCCACGCCTTCGAAAGTGATCACATCGCGTAAGCCGATCACGCGGCCGAAAAAAATACCGTCGTCCGCTTCTACTGTTCCAATATAGCCTTTGTATTCGAGCATGCTTTATTCCTTTTCAGGCTTTATACTCGCGGCTTTCAGAAAATCTCGAACGGCCCGTACCGCACCGCGCTTTGTATCAGGGCTTGGGTTCGGCCGATGAAAGACAGCGCGCACTCCATTCAGGGCTATGCGAAGTCTGCTGCCGACGCCTTCACTGATCGCGGCTCCCAAAGCATTCGACAAAGCTTCAATATCGTCCTAGCGAAGATCTGCGGGAGCCGGTTCGCCAAAGATACGGAATAAGGTCTGCCTATGCCTTTTATTCATCGTTTTACGATATCGTATATAGATACCATTTCAATACAAGGTAAGAGTGTTCGCGCTTCGTAGGGCCAAATCGAGTAATACGCGGGGACACGTCAGCGCTGCAAACGCACGCCCAGCAAAAACACATCGGCGCTGTAGTTCGAGTCGAGTTGCGAGCTTATGAAGCGTTCATGCCTATAAGTCGCGCGAAGGACCACGTCCCGTGTCAAACTATATTCCGCCAGCAAGGACCCCGCGTAGAGATGGTCCGTCGCGGGCTGCCCGACATAATTATTAACTTGGAATGTCCCGATCCCCGTCAGCGTGAAGTTGCTGAAGAAACTATGTGCGAGCGTGAGGCTCACCCTCCGGCTGATCGCCGCCGAGGCATCGGCAAGTGTCGTTTCGACAAAATCCGTTCCGGTCGCCAAAGTCACTTTGGTAAGCACGCTCGGTGTCCAAATAACACTGCCATCCAGCGTCGGACCCGCCGCATTTTGCAGCCGTGAATCGTTATAATGGCGATCCGCATAGCCGGCTGCCAAATCGCCGGTGAGAATGTCACGGCTGATTTCAAAGGTCGAACCAAGTTTGGCTGCGATACCGCTCGATGTCCGCATATAGCCGCTTGAGTCGAACAAAGAATCATAGAGGCGTTTGTCGCCTGTCACATCGGCATAGGGAATGACGCCGGGCGTCAGCTCGTAAGAAACACGGCCGTTCAAGGCGACATCATTGTAATTATTTTCCGAGAGAAGCAGGTCCGAACCGGTCGATAAGGTGGCGTTTTCATACTCGAAGCGGTCGAACGTGCCGCGCAAACGCACCGACAGCCGGTCAAAGCGCTGGGTCACGCCGAGCGATGTTCCGTAAGTCTCGATCAGCGGCCGTCCGACGATGAAGGAGCTGCCGGCGATCGCCAATTGCTGCGAACCAGGCTGCTGCGTGTCGAGGGTGAAGCGGCCCTCGGCATCGATCTGCGTATCGCGTAAGACATCGATACGTCCATCGACCTTGGTCTGAACATCCGGGCGGTCGGCCTCGTGATAACTGATGTAATCCGAATAACCGCCGCGCAAAGTCGCGCTCAAGCTATTGTTTTCCCACTGTGAATTGACGTCGAGGCCACCGTCGGCGCGCCCGTAGAACGAGCCTTTGACGGCGCTCGACAGGCGATTCGGATTGGTATCATAGCCCGTGCCCAATTCGACAAACGGAAGAAGCCGCAGCGATCCAACGTCAACGCCAAGCGGATCGAATGGCTTCGGATCTGGCTTTGGCTTCGGCGGCGGCGGGGTCCAAGGAATGACAGAGACGGTCGGGCCTGGCGCGGCAGGATTGGCGCCTTGCTCTGGCGGTGTCAGCGGATTTTGCGGCGGATTGCTATTGCGTTTCTGGGTTCCTGGCGCCGTCGCATAGGGTTTGAGCGCGGGCAGCGGCACCGCGACGCGCGGATCTGGATTATAAAGCGGCGACTTCGGGGTGAAAAGCTTCGGCTTTTTCGGGCGCGGGCGGCCGTAATTAATGACGTTCGATGGGTCATCTGGCGCGGCGGCTTGGGGAGCAGGCATATCAAGGTCCGCCGGCGCAGCTTGCGCCGCGGCCTGCGTGCCTCGCAAACCTGCCGTGCGCGGATCCTCAAAAATGTCCGGCTGCGCGCTCTGCACCACCGGCTGCGCCCAAGCCCCTGACATCTGGCTTACGACCGATACGAAACCGATCGCGGCCGCCAACATTCCGAGGCGCACCTTGGCTGCTTTATCCAGAATCGGAAACGGCACGGATCCCCCGCTGGCGCGCGCGTTTCCTTTAACGCGCTGCCAACAGCGTTAGGGTCACATGGTTAATCTTTGGTTGAGATAGCCCGGATAACGTCCCAAAGCAGGACATCAGTTGCCGTTTGAGGCGATTTGCACCCCAGTGCCATCAGGTCATGTTCAACGCGGCCATATAGAGATCGAGGATCGCCTCCATCTCCTTACGTTCGGCGTGATCTTGTTTGCGAATTCTGATGATTTGCCGAACCACTTTGGTGTCGAAGCCCCGGCCCTTCATTTCCGCGAAAACATCGCGAATATCGTCGGAGATCGCCTTTTTCTCTTCCTCAAGACGCTCAACCCGCTCGACGAATTGCTTGAGTTCCGCGCCTGCGACGCCTGTGTCGGCAATATCGGCGGTGCGTTCGGCGGTCGCTTGTCTTGGCATGGAATAACCTGGGTTTGTTTGGATTTAGCCTCGGCGGTCACATCAGCCGGGCTCTGCACATGGCGAGCTCCGCCTCGGCCCGTCAAGGCAAGGGATGAGCAATCCCCGCTATCCGCACAAATCCTCCCCGCGGGCTTGACGGACCGGCAGCGGCCCAAACGCATCCTTCACATGAGCCGCCTTCAAAGATGGCGGCCTGTCCGGCTTGAAATAAAGGCTGTTTGATGCAGCTCCGGCCGCGCCAGCAGCGGCCGCAGGATCCGAGCCAGCCGGTCAGCCCAAGCTTGCGCGCCGTCTTCGGTCGCGATGAGATCCTGGCGTAGTTCGATCAAGAGGCCGGCCAATCCGCGCCGCGTCACTTCTTCGTCGAGCGTGTCGCCAATAAGCGCGCCATCATAGGGTTCGTTATCGCCCGTCACCACGCCATCGGCTGTGAGCGCCTGCATCAAGGGCTGTGCGAACCGGCTGTCGCTATCCCAAAGGATCCCGACTTCCCATGGGCGCGGCTCCCCGCGCCATACCGGGGTGAAGGAGTGAACCGAAATGACAACGGGCACCGGGCCGCGATCGAGCATGGCTTCGATCCGTGTCGAGATCGCGGATCGATAGGGGGCCCAATAAGCGTCCCGCCGCGAGGCGATCTCGGCTTCGCCAGCTTCCGCGTTACCGGGAATGATGCGCCGGTCCGACAGTTTTGCAACGAGAGTCGGATCATCGGCGCCGCGATTAGGGTCGATGAGCAAGCGCGAGAAGGTGGAAAGAATCGCGGGCGCCTCGAAGGCGCAAGCCAGCCGCCGCGTCACCCAAGCGGCACCAATATCATAGGCGATGTGACGGAGGAGATCCGCCGGGTCCAAGCCGAGCGTGCCATAGGCTTTTGGCAGTGCATTGGCAGCATGATCGCAGAGGAAGAGAACACCCGCGTCATCGCGGCCCGCGATTTCTTCCACTGGCTCAAAAACGGCGGCGGATGGCGGGGCCGCGCTGCGATCATCGCGCATAAGATTCAACCATTCTATTTATATTTTTGCATGGCAACATAGAACTCAAGAAACCCGGCGAAAATATTTGCTGGCTCACCATCAACAAGTCGCGCCTTTTCATCGCGTTCCTTCGCAGCGCAGCGTCAGGTTTTACTTGCATTACGCCGGATTTCAGTCTTGATCCTGTCGTGTTGAATCGGCAAAGTCATATCGACGCAGGCAGATTCTTCCAAAATTCCGCCTATATCGTGACTTGTTTTCCGCAGACTGTTTCTCGAAGCCGCGCGAACCGCCATCATCCCTTGTTGAAGCCTCATCATCTCTCCTATATCGCCAGTGCCATTGCCACGGCCGGATTTTTCGCCGCACCGGCCAAAGCCGATTTTCGTTTGTGCAATAACACAAGCAACAGATTGAGCGTCGCGCTCGCCTATACAGATGGCGATAATTGGGTCAGCGAAGGCTGGTGGAACCTTAAATCCAGCGCATGCGAAACCTTGCTGCGCGGGCCTCTCGCTGCCGAATTCTACTACGTCTATGCCATGGACGAACGCTCCGGCGAATGGAAAGGCAAAGCCTTCATGTGCACGCGCGACCATGAGTTTCATATTATCGGGCGGCAAGATTGTTTCGTGCGCGGTTTCGATCGCACCGGATTTTTCGAAGTGGATACGGGTAAGGAAGCTAAAAACTGGACGGTTCAATTGACCGATCCCGCAACCCCGCGCCCGGCGCCTTAATCTGATATTATTGGGAAGGATTTTCGATAGATGAGACGGCTGCGCCGTTGCAAGATCATTGCGACATTGGGCCCGGCTTGTGCCGAGCCGGCCGTGCTGAGCGCTTTATTTCGCGCCGGCGCCGATGTCTTCCGCATCAACATGAGTCACACGTCTCATGATGGCATGCGTGAATGGGTGAAGAAGATCCGCGGGCTCGAACAGGAATTCGGCCGCCCCGTTGCCATTCTTCTCGATCTGCAAGGACCGAAGCTGC
>Ga0116230_10005090_pt1 | contig 12891 bp, 9 predicted proteins | sample S1TSphfallax_3_FD_88678 | JGI IMG/M metagenome (GOLD analysis project Ga0116230, IMG submission 88678) | Host-associated microbial communities from peat moss isolated from Minnesota, USA - S1T2_Fd - Sphagnum fallax MG | ecosystem: Host-associated > Plants > Peat moss > Unclassified | place: USA...
AAAAAACCATCAATTTTGATGGTTCTTGCGTTTCATCCTGTCTTTCTGTTTTCCTGAGCGCCTGCACTGCTGCTCCATAGATTTTCACTGCTCCTACCTGTACAGCTACTATAATTTCTCTAGAACCTTGTGCATTAAGTGCTGAGATTCAGCAATTCGTACTGAGTTTCAGCATTTCAAACTGACATTTAATAAAATTTCCTTACTTTATGTATACCACTAAAAGAGGGGTTAGGAGGGGGGGTGAAAGGAGGCCCAAAGACAGGGTGACTTTATGGATATCTCTATCGTATACCAATTTGTGTATATTTTCTAAACTAATACTATAACCCTTGTGATCCGTATCCAAACAAGGTTAAGATTTAAGAAGTGATCACAAGGTGCCTCACACACAACCAGCCCTTTGGTTAGAGACATCGTGTCAATGTGATGCACTAAAAAATGGGCGAAAAGTTTGATATCCTTAGATTCTAGGGTCATGTGGAGTTCACTATAGAAACATTCCTGGCATAACTGAAGTATATACTTGGGCTTCACTTTGCTAACCATCATTTGTTTCCAATTTGATACATGTTGAATATTTATAAGCTTTATGAATGTCATTTAGGGCAGAACCATTATGCAACCACCCACCTTATTATTATTATTAGAACTTGCCATGAAGGGTAAAGTCATCACATGGTAAGTTGCTTGATTCAAATACTGATGTTTTGGTTCACTATTCCAATTGTGTTGGGAATCATTATGGAGTATAGTACCTTCAAGTTATTTTGCCGCTAGAAACTAGGTGAGATGGTTCATCCTAATAATTTGGTTGTAAAAAATTCATATTCATCTTTTGACAATTTGTTTTCTCTGCCACCTCCTCAAATGTGCACCCAGCCCCAAGCAACTTTGTCACCAATCCATAATCCACAATATTAAATATTAAATAGTTATTGCACCCATCATATGCAAAAATTCATGGAATGTTTTCAAAAGTGACAATGTGATTGAAATCATTCAAATACACATGTCACAACTAGTTTTTTTTTTGGTTTAAAATTTTGCACAAATGTGGAAAGTAATTATGGTAAGGGAACACTTGACTTTTTTTTGACAAAAAAGTCATTAGATTTGCAAAAACTTGAAAAGCATGGTGGAACATTTTCCCATTGGGTTTGGTTTGTTAATAAGTTTTTACATGTTTAGATAGGTTCCTAGAACATTCCATCATTTAATGTGAGACCCCTTTTAGCTTTCTCATAACCAATGCGATGTTTAAAAAATAAAATAAAATCATGATTTTTGTTTTACACCAACATGATAATGTACATTAAATTTTTATTTTTTTGCTCTAGTTATGACCAATTTATCATACAATATCAATTGTTAATATTAAATTAATAGCAGGGCCATTGTGCATAACACAACTTGTTATAATAATGTTCTTATGTTACTTGAAACTCATTGTCATTATGCTGTAATTGTTTAGAAATTTCGGAGATGTCTTCAATTAACCCTACGGTCATCATCCTAACCTGATCTATTGTGCAGTTTTGTAGCCGACCTAGTTCAAATTTTCTCATCTCATTTGATTGAAGTGGCATTGTGAGTGGAAAAGTTTCACCATGTCAGACTTATTAACATGCATTGATCAAGAATTTATTTTTTGGCATACTGTCACATGCTTGAATTAAACACACAAGAGTGTGGGTGTGTGCCGAAAAATACTCACACATGAAAAGACATTGCATCTGAACTCCAAAACTACTCAAACATTGCATATTTTCATCTCCTGGCACCCTTCTTTCATATTACTCCTCTACCAAAACCAAAATAAACAAGTTCTTGAGCCAACCATACCACGAATTATATCAAGATTGAAAGCAATCTAAATCTTCAATCAAACATAACAATAAGCTGAGGCCCACTTTAGATGAGGGTCCAGGGTCCAATTTATTAGGAACCAATTTAGACCGATTTGAAGCAAATTGAATCCTTGAGTTGGACTATACCTTGGTCCCTAGCCTGATTCTTGGTTCTCCAAATCAGGAGCTCTCCTTTTAACACTGTTTTTTGGTCCAAACCAATTGATTTTCCCTCCAAAAATAGGTGCCATGTAGGTTTAGCCTCAATTTGCCACTTTTTAGTCTTGGACCCTCGTGTGAAGGCCTTGTTTAAAGCCTTCAACCAAAAAGATTGCTTGAATTCATTAGTCCCTGGACCTTTGTCTAAAGTCACCCTTAGACTATTTAGCATAAACTATTTGTTTGTAATACTACCTGATATATGACCCACAAAAATTGAAGCACCTTGTGGATTGTTAATTATGAAAGATTTAAGCACAAGGGGTTAGGACTTTTAAGAGAAAAACTCCCCACTATAAGCTTTGACAAAGGAACAAATTGATTGGGTAGTTCAATACAAAGTAACAATGGTTACCACCAGTTGCATTTACTTTTGCTATGTTTGCCATCTTGAGCTAGTTGGTCTCAAACATGATATGATTGCCCATCAGCGGCATTTGTTTCTTTCAATTTTGTGATGTAGTCGAAACAATGATCATCCGTTGGAAGAATGGTAGATTGAGCTAATTTTTGGTCTTCATAGCAAGGTGAGTACATCATGTTCATCTTATTTGCTGTGCCAATGTGATGTCGATGCTTTGGGTGACTGGTTGGATAGCTCTCACTGTGTGTGATCTTTGGAAGTTTTTTGTGAAGGAGTACTGAATATTTGGTGGGCAGAGTGGAGTAAGTGTAAATTGTGGAAAATGTGGGGAAATATGAACTTTGGAAGAGCTTGGTCTAGATCGCACACATGAGACAAGGGTGATGCATTGCTTGGCTGTATAAGTGAGTAACACTGGGAAGTGGGGTTGTTGCTTGTCAATAATATGTGCAGGCCTTCCACCCATCCCTTTCTTTTTGGTTACAGCCTCATGAAATTCTGGACTGGCCAGATTCTCTGCTATTTGATGTGCATATGATTGGATAGGGAATTCAAGCTGAAGCTGTAATGTTTCCTTCCTCCTTGTAGTACTTAAGTTGTTTCAAATTCACATATCTTCACCGTCAATGATTTGATAGGCCTAAAATCTGCCACAGACTTTTGTGCAGTGACAGAATTTTGTGCAGTTACAAACTTTTTCCCTAATGCCATTGCTGCATTCCACTTGAATAAGTAACTCTGCAAACCTTCAAGCAGCTGACCCAAAGTCTATATTATGGCTTTGCAGCAGTGAGAAAGTTGCATATCCAGCTTTTTGAGACCATAATTTCAGCACCACCTCACTCTGAGGTTGTTGATGTAAATGCCCAATCAAGCAAGCAGGAGTTTTGGTATTGATATTTGCAGTATTGGGGAAGATATATTTCACTGGTTTTGTAGGGTTTAAATGTCTGTAGGTCTCAAAGCTGAGCTAATTTTCTGAACTGTTTGGTATCCTTTCTTCAGACAAACCAGACCCCAGTTTTAATTGTTTTTCCTTCTTTTGGGACTTGTCTTAAATTGCACACAAGATGTGTCTTATCATGTGTGTTTGTGTCTATATCTTCTCGAATACATAGGCCAGAGATTATGAAAGGCGAGCCCTGAATGTGAATGCTGAGACCAGGAGGAAAGTGGAGATGTTGATGTGAGACCTGCCATTTTGATGTGAGACTGCATTTAGGGTTTTCAACATGGGAAGGAGAGCAAGCTGGAAGTTACCCTTAAGTAGTAACTGCACTGCCCAATCATGGAGCAATAAAGATGTGCATTGTTAGCAGGAAGTATAGCTGTTTTTTTCAAATTTTTGTTGATGCCTTAGTTTGTAGACCTCTGAGCTCTCTATACCTTCAGCTTAGATGCTTGCTCGGACAGGGACAAACGATTTAATGAATTGAAGCTTACCTTCCCAATCTTGTTGCAGCTTGGATGAGGATACCTAAATTGACCTAATTTTTATTACCTATGTCTCTTGACTGGTAGCCAAGATCATAACTGAGTCTTTCCATTGCTTCTAGAAATTTGGCAGAAACTCAGGAGACAAGGTTTTGTGTTGCCTGGGTTTGCCTAAAAATTTGGGTGGGTTAATGTATACACACCCACCATTTGGAGCTGGTGAAATATGTGGGTAGCTAGCTAGTCATGGCAGCTTGTCAAGTGTTGCTATTCATGATGAAGCTGATGGTCTGAAACTTTGTGAGTGGCTCTCATAAGGTTATATAACTGCACTCATTGTCAATGTCAAATTTCTTGTTCTGGAGATTTTGAGCTGCTGCAATTACTTCACAGGTATGCCTTTGTTTGCAGCTCTGGGCCCCTGGGATGAGAAGGAGACATCAAGAAGCCAAACAGTTTAGAGAGAAGAGAAAGTGAGAAGAAAACATTACCATGAAGCAATTCCTTACAACGACATCACATTTGTCAAGCCTTGATGAAAAGGCAAGCTTCTGCAGGCCTGTAAACAAAACAACAAATTCTCTTTTAGGTGATTAGGCATTCAAAAATTGAGACTGGGAAGTGTAAGAAATTTCTGGTGGATCAGTTCCTGGCTAGGCTGGTTGTGGAGCCTGGGATTCCATTGTCCCAGGCAAGGCGCAAACTTGACTGCTTTGTTTGCCCACATCACTGGTGGTTGTGATGCTGCTTACAATCCTTACCAAGGTAATGAGGTGAGTGCCTGGACTCTATTGGTAAATTGTAGAGTAAAACATCATTTTGCAAGGCTAGAATTGTGTAGAGCTTTTCTTATGTCCATACTAGGACTTGCATAGTTTTGACCACTTTGGGTGTCCTGGTGCTGAGTGGAGAGACATTAGATTATGTGGAGAGGGTTTGCTCAGCAGATGTATAATATTTGGAACCAAATTCAAAGGGAATGTTTTGAGCAAGCCAGAAGGCAGCTGGGAATATTGCAAAAATGTATGTGGCAAGAGAATCCTTGCAACCAAATACTTTAGAGATCTCTTAATTTGCGTTAGAGGGATGAGGCCCACCTCTTGGTGGTCAATGAATTTTAATCTCAAATTTGTCAACACAGTGCACAGGCAAAATTAGACCAGTGGCACAACCGGATGGGCATATATATGTCTTTGGAGGGCATATGTGGGTTGTGTTAAGGGAATTTTAATGCTCTAGTATTGGCAACAGCAGCTTGTTACAGCCTATACCTACTGGTGTGGCCATAACAGTGCAGTTACTGTGGTTGGGTTCACTAGTGCCAATCCTATACTGAATTTTGAATTTATAGCCAATAATCATGCTAGAACAAGTAGTTTATATGGTGCTAATTGCACTGGAAAATTAAATCTTTTGACCCTGGTTCTGAGCATCATTCAAACACCTCATAATCTGTACAGTCTAGTTTTTGTCAGCTGTGAAACAAAGTGGTGTCCAGTTGAATAAGTTGATGGTGAGTATGTTGTGACCCTTTAATTGCCTTCAAATGAAATATGCTTTACTGAGTAGTATACTGAACTTTAAATCTTGAACTGAGTGCTGTGATGTGGGCTCCAAAAATGTTCGATGGACGCCTGCAGGATTGTTTGATGATAACATGTTGATAGTTTCCCATATGTGCTCGTGTTTCCTTCCTAGACTGTCTTAAGAGCTCACACTTGTTGGAACAAGACAAGAATGCCTTTTGTTTGATGATGACTATGGCTACATGTGTCCTGGGGGTCTATCCAGAGTCTATGGCTTCAAGCCATTTATAACATTAGCTTGTGCAACCTACAAAGCCTAACTACCTCACTCCCTTCCCTTTCTGACCTACATGGATATTGAGAAGGCATGTTAACTTCATCTTTACTATTACTTTTACCTTTACAACCAGGGTTTTCTGTTTTCAATTTCATGAGGTATGTGGACTAGAGATCCTCCACAAGAGGATACAGCCAAATCTGGCTACATGTCAGAGAGAAATTTAAGTAGAATTTTTTTGAAACCTGGCTATCTATTGGTGAGTAGCAAGAACCTGTAGTCCAAAAATGGTGATCTCAACCTTCTTTCTTTTCTTCAAAATGTGATGAATTTGGCAGAAATTGTTCAGAAAATCCATTTTAGAAATTGTAAGCTCTGGTTTTTGGTCACCAATTGGCTAAATTTTGCCAGGAAAAAAAATGTTGTTTACAACCATTTTATAAATATTTGTGAAAAACCTCCACCTCCATTATCTTTTATTTCTTTCTCTCATACCCTTTGAAAACTTCCCTTTCAAAGTGAAGTGAAATACAACCTTTCACATTAAAAAAAAAGTCATAAATAAAAATTAACATCATGAATTAAAAAAAATTAAATGAGCACAAAAGTAAAATTTAAAGACTAATCTAACTTTATTTTTATCTTTAAATGATTTTGGATGTTCTTTTGAAAGAAGATTAAAGATTAATTCACATTTCTCATATATTTTTAAATCATTAAAAATGATAATGTCTTCACCTTCATTCAACTATTTCTCAAACACTTTAGTAACACTATTATTTAACTATAGAATTTCTAAATTGACAATATATATAACCTTGGATTATCCAGAGCTTTTTTTTCTGTACCACAGGGTTCTAGTAATTTAATCTAGTGCTACCAAGGTTGGTGATATAAGAGCAAGCTTACATGAATTGAAATTGTGAGAATGATGTGGTAGGAGTCATAGCAATACAGCAAGACATGTGGCTAGTTACAGAGCAGCTGGCAACCACTCATGAGAAATAAGCTTGACATACTTATGTCAATGTATGCTGTTGACATGAACATCAATGGGGAGATAGTTGATTAACAGAGTGGTGGTCTGCAGTTGTACTATAGCTCGATTTTCATGGAATCCATGAAGAGACCGACCTTTTTTGGTCAAGTGAAGAAAACTAGATTTATAATCATAAAATGTTGTAAAGCTCAACTAATTCAATGATGGTATGTAAGACCAATGTCATGGAGACCGACTTTTCTTTGTCAAGTGAAGAAAACTAGATTCATAGTCATAAAATGTTGTAAAGCTCGAATAATTCAGTGATGGTATGTAAGACCAATGTTCTGCTGTTATTTGAATTCTTAAAATATGTTGATTCTGGTTTTTAAAAAACTATTCCAGAATCAGAGAACTGCCAGTGAACCCAGTCTTTGAAAAGAAACCACTGGTCCCAGTTACGCCGAAAAGCTTAGAGAACCAGCAGTTTTAATGACAGAATTGGTAAAGAACAGGTGGTTTCATATTCCTGTTTCTAATAACCGCCCAACACTGGTACAGACTTATGATCTGATCAAACCCTAGTTGAGTTAAAAGTGGCAAAAAGTTCCGTCTGTAGTGATGAAGGGGGGGGGGGTTGGGGGAAAGATTGCAGACTTTGCTCTTCTCTGTGCCGGTGATTGAACAGCACAAAAAATGCACACATGCAGATCCACTCATCAGAAACCCTGGAAAACTTCACTCGGAAAAAACAAACTACTTACAACATTGAAGGCGAAAGATACAGATTCAAGCAGACTCTGGGTGAACATAGCAGCTGGAGAACAATGTAAATCGTGCAACCGCCATTGCCTTATAAACCCATGCCATACTACCCAGGTCAAACCATGAAGAAAGCTGCAAAATACTTTTTTGTGACATAAATATCTTTACTGTGCACAAGGATCAGTTCTGGCTACACAAATTGTTCTTCCTGCAGTAAAGTCTTCATCATCTAGAATCCAATGGAAACCACAGTTCAGTTTGCATACATGTAACAATAAGAGATGATCTCGCAGAGCTAGGATGAGTGTGATGAACAGCTCTGGATCCCAGCAACTTCTACACAAAGCTCGGAACCCTTTTCTCTACTGCCATGCAAGTTGATCAAACATCCTGCAGGCCATCTCCATCCCAGGAGGTAGGTCTGATCAGGCTGTTGCAAGAAGAAGCCATCCGCGCCAACTTTCCAGTTGCAGTTCATGCAGTTGTTCAGTTGCGAAGAGCTTGACGATGGCAAATTGGGATTCCCCCAGAAGATGAAGGCCCCACCTCGGAAGCGAACAGCCTGCTTTGCCTGAAAGGCGCAATCCCAGTACTGATTGGAAGCTGTATCAAACATGAAACCATACAGCTGAGTGGGTGCGGCGATTGAAGGTGGGGTTGTCTATGGTATCCGAGAAACAAACCATGCTGAGGTTGGTTGAGAATTCATTGATCAGGGAAATAGTCCGGGTCGGCGGCACTTCCGCACGCCCTCAAAGTCTGAGCATCGAGAACAAGCAGACGGTGACACCCAGTGTAACGATCGCCGCATAGTAGTGCTGCAGCTGCAGCTTGTAGCCAGAATTTCTTCGAACTGTAGTCATGTTTTCCGAGAGATGATGATAAGATCTCCACTTGCAGCATGAAACATCTATCTATCAAGCAAGGTAGTTTGTTTTGTCACGCTGAGATCTCCCAAACCATCCATGGCGCTTCATTCCGCCGTCTTGGTATCTTTGGAAGGCGCTAGATGAGTAGGGGTGCAACCATTTGGTTTGAGACTGTTTGGAGTTACTGTGTGGAAGCTATTGATTATTGAACCATTTTTTCAATGAAACTAAATAAAATCTAAACTGAGAACTGTATTGGAATTTGGGGACGTTCTTGGTGTCGTTGGAAAGGCTTCAAGCGAGTCAGATTTAATAGAGTTTATTTCACAAATTTCAGAGCTAAGGATATTGATTTTTTAATGGATTTTGTTGCTGAAAATTCAAACAAATTGCAGAAATTGGGTTTGGAAGGAAAAATCAGTTGAACCCTCAATGTGTTCACACTTGTGCCAACATAAACATAAGAAAGTAGGTTCATTTTTAAAAAAAAGCTCATTCTGGAAACCTCTATGCTTCAGTTGAATTTTGATGAGTTGAATATAAAATCTGAAAAAACTTAATAGAATAATAATAAATAACAAATGGGAATGAAACTAACAGGTTAATATTGTGTTCATTCTTACTTTTACATGAGACGTTAAATATATTTTGATTCTACTATGAAAAATTTCAAAGTCCACTAGTATATTTAGCATGCTATTGACTTAGAATAAAATAGATCTAATATTTAATATACTTGTACTTGAACTTCAATTTATTTTTCACGTTGACTTTTAAAATGTGAATTTGATGAACATATACAAACTTACTTTAAACATGTGGTTTTAAAATATAGTTGTAGCAAAGTCAAAAAAACTTCATATAATTAAACATTAAAATAAATAATATTTTAAATTCAATATAACAACATCTACTTGATGGCCACTTTTCATTTATCTTAAAGGTGATTCTATGATCTACTTTACCATGCTTTTGTCCAATCATTCTTCTATCTTTAAAGAACATACAAGAAAATGTCACCAATGGTAATTCTTCAAACTTTTATTTATCCTTATAGTACCCTCCTATTGTGAAAGAACCTAGGGTTAATCTACTTTTTGTTGTTGGGCACTTGGCAAGGTCTAGGGATAATAACATTGTGAACAGCTTAAAACAAGAGGCCCTATTTGAGGTTGACGTTAATGATCTTGTAATCCAAGAAGCATTGCCAAAGAACTTAAAGAAGTAAGCAAAGTTCTAGAGGTCTCACCAAACACATGGGCTTTCTTTAAAGTGAACAACAATAAACCTATTGATTTGAAGTATAGTTAGATCATGAGATGTTGTGGCCGGACAGGGAATGACTGGAAAAGAAGTCTTTTTAAGTTTTGTAGTGTGAACGTTATATTTGTTTTAGGGTTAGGTGTTGAACTGTCGTCAACTTTTTGCATGTAGATGGCAGGGTTTATCTTTTCATTGTTTGTTAGTGGCTGTGAGTTGGAAGGTTTGTTGCTTGTGTGTTATGTGAAACAGGGTGGCAACTGAAGATGGATGGAGAAGCACGATTCATGGGTGCTAGGAAGACAAGGAGAATGGGAGGTTGGATGAGGATAAAAGATGGGATTTGAAAGAGAAAAAGGCAAGTTGCTAGTTAGAAGAAAAGGCAGTTTTTGGTTGGTAAAAAAGAGCTTGCAGGATAGATAATTGTTGTTTTTTTCTCCATTGTGCCAGTAATTATATGATGACCGGCTCTGTGTTTTGCTTAGAATTAGGATTGATCAAGGGTTGATGCTGAAGGTTGATGATGCTTAAAGGTGGTTTGAGCTATAAAATTAGAGGCATATAGAAAACTGCATCTGTAGGGGTTTGGGAAAACCTTACTTGGATTATCCAGTGGGTAGATCATAATACCTGAGTGGGAGCCAAAAACCTTTTTGTGGGTATCCTTGGGATTGGGCAAAATGTGAGAGAGAAAAATAGGATGGAAGAAATCACAGCTACACCGGTTTCCGTAATTAATGTTAATACCAAATTAATGTTAGTTCCCATTTAATGTTACTAACATTAATGGAGGAATGGGGGATCTTGGGACGAGAAGGCAACTGCACTGCTACAGCTCGCTGTAAGGGTTGCAGACTGCAGAGTGGCGCCAGCTGGCATTGACGTATCTTATATATTAATTCACTTTGTCCATGCGTGCGTCTATCCGACGTGACGCTTCCGCGTTTTAATTCGCCGATATAACCGGTTTTGAATTCTAGGGTTAGGGTTTTTCTCTCGAGGGAGCAAGGGAGGGAATAAGGGACCGCGAGAGAGAGAGAGCAATCGAGTGCGTCTAGTGGGTGTTTGCGTTCTGACGCTAGGCGCTGCCTGCAATTCGCAAGAGGGAGTCATGTGCCTTCATTACATATATGAGTTCTTTCATAGCGTTGAGTTCTGAGATTTTAATGAAGTTTCCGAAATTCTTCTTTTAATGTTAGAGAGAAAAATATTTTCGAACACTTCTTCTTCAACGATAGTCCCATACCTCTGTTGCTTCCCCAGCTCTTTCTCGCTCTGAAAGCGTTCTCTTCGCCATGTCTGCACCGTCGAACTCTCAATCTTCACGGGATATACAACGTGGAGTAGTACGTTTGTCGGTGTTTTCCCCGTCTCCCATTGTTCGTGCATTTGCTTATCAACGTCAGGCTGCCGATGACGAAAAGGAGCCACCCGAACCATTGGGCCCGAATGGCGCAGCCAATGACGTGATAATTGTTGCGAACAATGACCGCGTCATCGTTGGCGAACAGCTCGCCGACAATCCTCGTGCTCTAGGAAAGAGAAAGCGTCCTATCGCAGTCACAACTCAGCAAACTCACATTAGAGTTGTTGAGTGGATGATCAATGACAACGAAGCGAACAGGGAGAAAGGACTGCACGCACGAACCGTATAGGCGTTCCCCGAGCATTTTCGAGGGACGACATCCGCGACAATCATGAAGTCGTCACGCTGGTGGGAAAAACATGCTACTATTCTGCAGATTCGTGACAATTGTGACAACATGGTATCCTGCAATTTTGCGTAGCCGGGGAAAGCCAAGAAGGTGCTCACAAAAGCTGCCCCTGGTCGAGGACCAAAGTGGGCTCCATGGGTCGACTGGCTGTATCCTCTCATTGTCGACGAATTTGACCGCTATCGCAAAATGGGCGTGAAGTTCAGTCCGAAGCTACTGGTTTGCCTTGCGAAGGACATCCTGGTAGAGATGAATCATCCTGATTTCCCTCCCAACCTACAGCATAAGGGCACCACTATCATTGATCGCATCGATATAAAATGGATTCAGTGTTTTTAGACGGTCAACAATATCGTCGGTCGAGCTCAAACTGGCAAGTTGATGCTGAGCCCTACTCGTCAGCAACATATCGACAAGCAAATCGCATTCCATCTCGGACAGCTTGCGAGAGAATTTCGCGCTGGTACGCTCGATGAGAACCTGGTTGAAAACATCGATGAAACGCATTGCAAGGTCAACTTGGACAACGACAAGACACTAGGATTTCGCGGTGACAATGATGTCAAGTACGCTGATGTAGTATCCGGCGGCATGGGAATGATGCTGATGATTCGGCTAACGGGCGGGCCACATGCAAGAATCTGTAATCCATGTGTCATTTTCCAGAACGCCAGCGAAAGCTATCCTATTCGCGAAGTACCCGATGACGTCCCTGGAGTCTGCTACAGGACGGCCAAGAAGGGTTTCATCACGCAGAAGTTGTGGGCGTAATACCTCCAAGAACCACGTGCTCACTACCGCGGACATGTAGCCGATCGGTCCAAGCAGAGAGTGATATTTGTGGACAACTTCAACAGCCATCACGATGACGGTAATGGGAACATGCACGCAGCGTTGGAGTCGAGTAATGCCACTCTTCGCTACTTGGTGGTTGCCGCGACCGACAAGATTCAACCGTGCGATTCGTTCGTGATTTCGAAGATCAAGGATGCCTGGATGGAGATCTGGGACGGTTATAAGTTCAAAGCCATCAAGGATGGCCTCTGGCGTGAAGGATCTGGCGCGCTGCAAAATCCCGGAAAATCGTTTTTTGCGCATGGCTGCCGAAGCAGTTCGTCGGATAAACGAGCAGTGCGATCAAACCAGCCTGACTTACGCCCGTAAGGCGATGAATCGCTGCGGGCTGTCCCTCGACATCACAGGAGAATGGCATGAAAAACAACTCAATCGCGATCTTCAAATCATCATTGAAAAACATCATCAACATTTCGAAGGTCTTGCTGTATCGGATCTGGATCCGCATGATGACGACGCCCTGTTGCGCGATTAAACCTCAGCAAACTGCCTCCGCCGCGTTTCGCGTGATTAGGCGCTTCATCCTTCGTAACATCACAACAATAAATATTAATGTAAAACTGTAGCAGTTTCATAGCCGTGTGGCAAGCCACTCCATTCGCAATTACATCATTTGGCAACCAAATACATTTTTCTCTTATTAACATTAATTAGGTATCCATTTAAATAATGTTATTAACATTATTTAGATTACGCCTGTATTAATGTTAACGCGCTATTAAGGTTATTAACATTAATAACAGAAAGCGATGTGTAAAAACACTGTTCGCAAATAATG
>Ga0116230_10005091_pt1 | contig 12890 bp, 17 predicted proteins | sample S1TSphfallax_3_FD_88678 | JGI IMG/M metagenome (GOLD analysis project Ga0116230, IMG submission 88678) | Host-associated microbial communities from peat moss isolated from Minnesota, USA - S1T2_Fd - Sphagnum fallax MG | ecosystem: Host-associated > Plants > Peat moss > Unclassified | place...
CCCCCCCACCTGACAGGATTAGAATCCTTAAAAGCATGGCATTCCAACTGAGCATATTACAATTTCGGCATAGGCAAGGAAGAGATATTATTTGAGAACATTCGAGAAGAGAGAATCCCCATTCTGATGTTCCTCCCCATCCTTGAGTGCATTGTATGGCATCTTGTAGAAGTTCTTCAGATTGTGTGCTATTTCAACAACCCCTCTTCAACAGGCTCCCAACAGAACAACCCCACAAAACAAGACAAAAACACTGCATCATTCCCATTCTCTCTCCCTCTCTCTCTCTTTCTCTCTCTTGTCTCGAATGTCGTGGAGTGAATTAAGTGGGTTGCTGAAAAGTTTCACCTTCCTTAAAAGCGGCAGCCCCGCCTCCCCCCAAAAAAGAAAAAAAACAAAACAAGAAGAAGAAGGAGAGGAAAAAGAAGAAAACAAAACGACGACCAACTTTCCGCAAAAAGGATTTGTTGCTTTTGAATTTTCCATGGGTTGACGTGGAGGGGAGCTTGTCAGATCCCTTTTGCCAATGGGCAAGAACCCGCTCTTACATCTGTCCTGAGGGTTTTGAATTTGTTGCGGAGTTTTCGCGTTTCCTGTCGATGGGAAGAAAGAGAACCACCTCCTCGATCTTCTTTGGCGCTTCTAAATCTTCTTCCTCTGCGATTCTCGCACTGTTGTCTTTGCTGCTCTCAGGCTTCATAGTCGTGTCTCGAAGGCTTAAGTGCGAGATTTAGGGTTTTCTCGCACAAGAAGAAAGAAGAAGAGAGCAAGAAGAAGAAGAAGCAGATTGTGGTCGGTGGTGGATCTGGTGATTTGGGTTGTACTAAACTCGAAGAAGAAGGAAAGGAAAGAAAGGGGTTTGAGGAAAAACTTGAATGAAGCAAAGCAGATTTATGGTTTCAGTAGTTCTCGACACAAAAACAATCGCTGGATCTTGTTCGTTGAGCTTCGCTTTCTGTTCAAGACGACGGAGGAGAGACGTGGGAGAGAGACACGGAGGAGAGACTTTAGAAAAAGAAGATTGAAAGAGGAGAAGAGAAGAAGAAGAAGAAGAAGACGGGTTGAAGGTTTATAGGGTTTGCCAATTTCGAGAGAGAGAAATATCATCATCATCACCACCATTGCTTCTCTCTCGCTCTCTCGTTTGGTGGATTCTTTCTCACTTCCGATGAGTGGGGAGAAGAGTTACAGATGCGGTTTTCTCACTGAGTTGATAGCAACAAGACAGCAGGAGGAGGAGGAGCTGCTGCAAAGGTGGGACTCAATTCTTGTGCGACAATCAAAAACCTGGACACAAAAATTAGGGAGAAGAATTAGGGTTGGTGCGATGGCGGAAGATTTGTTTCAGAAGAGTTGCCTTGTTGTTTGTTGTCCACGATAAAAAGCTTCAGCGATGCAAGCATCTGCAATTGGGGCTCTAGCCCCATTAGTGCTTCTGTGCGGTCTGTCCTTCTTTTTTTTTCCCCCCCTCTCTTGTGTTTTTAAGCTTCTGAGCAGTCATTCCAGTCCAAATTTTGTGTTTCTTCTGTATCTTTGTGGTTTCTTTCATGCTTTGTTTTACTGCAAATTTCTCTCACCTGCTGGCGATTCTGAATTCTGATTCTATGAACAGAGAGAGACTTCATGTGTTGGATTGATTCACATGCATTCAAGCATGTCAAAATGGTGGTTAGTGATGTGTTTTCTTCTCCATGGGGATGTGCAGCTGCATTTGGGAGTTGGAGTCTGATCTCCCTTTCATTTCTGCTTGTGTTTTTCATAGTCCAGTTCAAATCTGTTAGACAAGGTATGGAATGAATTCTCAGCTCTCTGTCTCTTTGATGTCTTTGCATCTAGTAAAGATCCTGTGATGTGTGATTGCATGAAGAGCTCAGATTCGTATTGGAGATAGCTCAAATTGTGGGGGACGTGTGGTTTCAGACCCAGGTGGTAGACCAAGGCCATGGCTATGGATTTCTGTGGTGCTATGGGCAGCTGCTGTGATAGTAACAGAAGGTGTGTTGATGCTTTTGTGGACCTTCTTTGGCACCGAGGGTGGTGGTGCAGCAGAATCTCAATGGATGAAGCTTTTAGGGCTAGCCGGGTAAGGGCTTTTCTTCTAAGAGTTGGAATTGTTTGTGCCAGAGTTGTAAGTGTTTAGGGTTTCTTTCTCAACGCTTATTACTTTGTAGCTGCAAGCTGCATTTGAAGAAAACCTCCAGTTCTGATAAAATTGGAGAAAAAGAGTCTGCTTCTTCATTAACCCTATGTGTTAAATTCAGGGTAATGCTGAGATGAGCAATGGAATGCTTGCTACTTCTGGAAAGCCATTACAAGTGATTTTCCTGTACTGTCGCTCTGATGTTTTCTACTTTGACTTGTTGGTCAGCAATAATAGTAATGAGTGCATGAATCAGATAGCAACATGAGCATGAGCATGGGATTTTATATAATTGGATCTGCGTTTTGTGTTTGCTGGCATCATGAGCAGGCTGAATCCATGGGAGAACAGCTTGGGTGTATTTTTAACCTTGGTTCCACAGTTCGCAGTCCCATTGACAATGGCATGTGCTTTGTTTCAAGAGCAACATGCTCTCACATCTGTGCATCGTCACTCCCTTTGGGGTATATCCTTCCAGATTTCCCATATCCTGTTTACATTTCTCAGCACATGAGCTTCTTTTCTTGATGTTAGGAAAGCACAATGTTGTAGGTCTTGGAGAAGATAATTTCTTGAGTTCGTGAAGGAGTTTGTGTTTTGCTAAATGCAGATGAGGATGCATTTCAGTGGAGGTACAATGTGCTAGGATTTCTACTTCCAACCATGCAGATTCTAGTGGGAGTTGCACGTCCCTCATGGATTGCATTTCCTTACTTCATTATGAGTTGTGCTGGTCTTTTCCACTGGTCCATGACTGGCAACTTTGCTGGTCTTTCTTGGTTCGTGATTCTCTTACAACCTTTGTAACTAAAAGAGAAAGGGCCAATACTAAGGATGAAGAAAATTGAGGCCTCCTTGAGAAGTTCTTGGGTGTAATCTCAGATTAGTCTTGCTGAAAAGGCAGATTTGAATGTTTTATATTGCTGTATGATGGCATCAATGTTGTGCAGAAATGTAATCAACAAAGGCTTTTTGTGAAGTGTAGGGGATGGAGGCCTCTTGTGTTCTACACAGGCACCCATATCACATTACTGTATTTGAATCAACTTCCTGTTGAACTGCCCCAGAGCGTTGTTGATGCTGCTGACTATATGGGCTTGTTCAAAGTATCAAAGGCAGATCTTGGATGGCCTGAGGGCATCCAGCTTATTGCTCTATTCGCCTTGTACATTCTGGTACTTTCCTTTTGAATGCTTGAAGTTGATACTGATTGAAAGCTTGAAAATTCATACAGTACGTACTTGGTCAGTTGCTCATTTGCTTGAGGGGTGGACTGTTTTGGGCTCTTGTTTCAGCTATGTATTGCGGTTAACAATCTGGAAGAGGAGCAGCAAGAAGTTGAGGGTTTATTGCCAACAGTGTACAGGCATCCTGGGATATCTCTTAATGGTGGAAACACTGATGACAACATGCTCACAGAAAGCCTCCTGCCACCTGACGAGCAAACCTCTCTTAGAGAGACAATGTAATGGCCATACTCCAGATCATCGGACTTGTGTTGAATGGATTCTTCCAGTTCATGCACTTCCGAAGTCCTCCAAATGCCAGAGTGGTTGCATTCGGAGGACTTTGTGTTATGGCTGTTTGGAGTCAGTAGCAACAGCCATAGAAAAGACTACTACTTGACATGTTTCTGTGCTATCCCTACTTGCACATCAGCTGGAAAGGTTGGAGCTGAAAGTGAAATGAAAATCATGGGTGTTTGTGGTAGGAACTCAAGGAGATGGGTAGTGGAGCAGCGGCGGGTTGTGGCATTTCAGCATGCCATCATCAACTTTTTCACTTATGGCTTCCCTGTATGCCCTTATCAACTTGCAAGCACTGCTACTGTCTGCTGTCACCTTAATGTCTTGTTAAAGCTTTTTCTGGTTACAGAAAGCTAAAAACAAGCCAACTTGTTAGCAATGTGTATGTTTCAACTAACCAATAAAGTCTGTATACGTGCAATATCTGGACTTCTGATATGAACTGTGGGGTTGTTTTCACAGATATGTGTAGTGGCCTTGGTCTGTTGGAGCTTTGTATATATTAGTTTTTTGTCATTTGGGTTGCTGCTATATGTGGGCTACATCTTCTTGGCTTTCCCTTCTATTGCTACACTACGATGGCTCAACCCTGTGTTGCTGGGTTTCATTTTGCTGTGGGCCCTCTGTACTTATGTCTTCAATGCAGCCTTCTCTATTATGACTTCAAAATTTGACATGGTATTGTAAATCTTGAAACCCTGACCCTTTAGTATTGTTCTGTAGAACATTTCATTGTCTGAGCAGTCTGTAAAGATCTGTTCTTTGTGAAGGGTGCTGGGTGGGCATTAATCTGAGATGTATATGGTTTGGTTTGTTCATTGCAGTTAAGGGAAAGTGATGGCAATGGTTACATTCACTTTTAGCAGCATACTTTAGAACATTGGTTAAAGATAGAATTAGGATACTGTTGTTGCTAGAGGTACAGTGTCAGATTCTTAATACTTGATTTGTTTTTTGAAATCTCAGGGTATGGGAGTTTGGCACACAATTGGGCTATGGCATTACTCCACACCAGGCCTGCTCATCTTTGCATTGTACGCGCTTGGTGTGCTTGTTGCTACAGACATCTTTGTGAGCAACAATATTGTCAACAATTTGACTGAATCTGAAAGCCTTGGGGGGGAAGAATCCAGTGGCAATTTGGAAGGTGGTCTTTTCCTTTATGCATCCTTGTTTCTTGAACTCAACTTGTCTTTGATCTCATCTTTTGAATGCAAAGTGATAGGGCTGTTTTGAATCTGTGGAAATGTTTCTATTTGACAGGTCAGGAAAACAGGAAGTGGGCAGTGTTGGCAGTAATAGCATGGTGTGTGCGAGGAAGTTCACATGTCATATCTCTTGTTCTGATATTCAATGTAGCGATGAAGGATGGTCTGCTCCATGCAGTTTACAGTAAGCATTGCATGACACAAATCAGTTGTCAAGAAAATGAACTTATCCTTATGTTGGAGTTGCCTTGGGTCTTTCTACCATGCCACAACTGGAAGTAGGCAATGGATGTGACTGCAATTATCTTCCAGTCTCAAATGTATTTCTGATAGAAGAATTTGTGAAAAGTGTTATCCTAGAGCCACACTAGTGATGGATCAAGAAACTTTAGTCAAGCTCATTTTGCATGTGCTATGTCTTGCATTTAACTGTATCCATTGTGGGGAAGCCAAGAAACTGATTGGGGAAGTGATGGTGGTTCTGGTACTACCATGTGTGTCGATAGCAATGGCCCCAGGAATGGTGTTGTAGGTAGCATTTGAAACTGCAGACTGCAGTCTATGGTAGCCCGGGAATAAATTTGCTCCTTTTTGTTTTATTGTGTCTCCTGTCCTTGTCTTGATTTTCTGTCATTCCTTTTCTTCATGGTTTCTTTGTGGCTTTGCCGTTTTGAAAGGGGGGTATTTTGCATCTTTGATATTAGTTCATCTCAGTATTGGTTTTCTGGCCCCAAATTGCAAGTTTGAGGCTGTTTTATGTGTGGATCATGGGATGTAGGAGGTTCTGATCTGGTTTTGTTTCTGTTGGTTTGCAGTGGGGTTTTTCCTGGTGTATTTGGTGCGCTCAGCTGTGGCAAGGTCAACAAGACAGCACTTAATTTTTTGGTGTGAGCTGCATTTTGCAGTTCTCTTTTTGCTACAGCTGGATTGGATCTCTTCAATTGTTACCAACAATGAAGCCTCATTGAAGCCCATCCTTACCCTCTTGGGTAAGTGAGTTGCAATTGAACCCTGAAACATGTCATCGCTTCAGGCCAAGCCTGAGCCACCAAATCTGCTTGTGACAGTGCTACAATTTCTACCTCACATCACCCCTTTCTTGGACTCTTGAAACTTATTTGTTTTTGAGCAATTGTGCACAGGGTTATGGGATAGTGCAAAGATTCAAGATTTTGTGAGCATCGCTGTGCTGCTGGTGTTTTCAGCAGTGCAAAATCATGGCCTCAAGGTGCTGAGCTCCTTGTCTGCTACAGTGCAACATAGCCCACAGCCACCTTTAGGCTGGGGCATCCTTCGAAGTGGCAACACTCGCTCAATCCTTCTTTCAGTATATGCTACTTCAAACTTCAGCTATCTTCAACAAGAAACCAACACTACAGGTACAAGAATCAAATGTTCACCTATAACTTGAGATGCAGATATAGATTTGAATGTTGTCCCACAAACATGGCAGTACATTTGTGTAGCAATAGTCCAATTTAAATTTGGACTCAGTGATGCAGGGAGAATTTGTAATTTACAGGTTTCCCCATTGTTGTGTTTTCATTTTGCAGCAAACTGGGTTACGAAACTTCTGGCCACAACAGGGGAGAAGATTCGGTTTACATACCACATGTTTGGGACATACATTGCCTATGGCACAATCTTGCTTGTCATATACAGTATTAACTGGAACTATGTCTCCTTTGGGTACCTCAGTCTTTTACTGTTCTGGGTCATTGGGCGGCAGTGTTTGGGGAAAAGCCAAAAGGCACTATGGTCACCTATACTTGTGTTTTCCATGCTTGTGTTCATCACACGCTATACTCTGAGCACTTTTCCTGTCATTCAAAACTATGCTGAATCCTGGATTCCTTTGTACCTGGACTTGGGATTTGATCCCAATGCTTCAGTTTTTCAGCACATATGGGACCCATTGGTAATACTCATCGTCATGGAGATCTTCAAATTTGAGCGTGCACAGAATGTGCCTGTTACTGAAGACTCTGAACAAACTGGGGACCGCATTGACTCTAACTTAGGTTACACAGGTTTTCTGAAGAGGCTTTTGATTCTGCATATTGGGAAGCTTTTGACAATTGCAGTTTTCTGTGCCGCAATTATGCCTGTCAGTGCAATAGGTTTCATTTACCTTATAATGCTGCTTGCAACTTGTAACATGTCAAAAACATCAAGGCTCCCGGGGCAAACATATGCAATATACACAGCCCTAATTGTCATGGGTGAGTACCTCTTTCAAATGTGGGGTCAGGATCTGGAGATGTTTGCAGGCCAACAACATGGTGAATTTGCTCATTGGGTTGGACTATGGAAGTTTGAAGAAGGATTTTGGGGTGTTGAGGCAGGGCTAAGAAGCAGAGTTCTAGTACTCATCATGTGCATAGTGCAATGCACAACACTTGGGTGGCTTGAGCTCTTACCTTCTTCACTTCGGGTCAATGAACGATATGAAGAACCTTGCTTACTGTTCCTACCATACACCAGGCAGACACGGAGCACACCACAATTTTCTGAGCGACCTGATCCATCAGTTAAAAGACCCCAGAGAAATGTGCATGTACATGACAATCAGACTGTAGACCGAACGCTGAGTTTGCAGCTGAATGTAGCAGGTCCTGAAGCAACTTCCTCAACGTCCTATAGCAGGTCTGCTGGGAGTGGTATTGGAAATGAGACATTGAGAGCCACAAAGTTGGAGTCCCCTGGGGGGGGTTCATTAGAGTCACGGAGGCAGTTGAAAAGAGTAATGACATTATTGAAGCAAGAAAGGTATGATGCACAGCTTCGTACATTGAGCATATATGTGAAGCACACAGCAGAGCACTTTTTCCAGCTTTATGGGCTTGAACTCAGCATGCTGGCATTGCTAATTTCAAGTTTCGCGCTCCTTAATGTGTTCTCACTGTTGTACATTGCAATATTGGCTCTTTGTATTATCCTATCTCGGCGTGCATTACGGACTTTATGGCCATTCTTTGTACTTATATTTGCCAGCATAATGGTGAGCGAGTATGTGGTTCTTGGCAAAACACCGCCTCCATGGATTCTTCCCCCTTCTTTTAAGGCAGAGGATGAAATCAATTGCCATGACTGTTGGACTGACTATAGCAGCCATTACAGTTATTGCTGGCACTGTTGGCTTGGTATGTTTTGTCTTCTGAACTGGCCAATTTCAGATTATTACTGTTTATTTACAGGGATGATAGCTTTGGGTCCCTTGTGGTTGCACATACATCTTGAGTTATGTTGGCAGGTTTTGCAATATGTCATTAATTCTGCTCTTGAAATTGGTAATGGATGCAGGACTGACAGTTGATGATCGTCAAATGCTTGTAGCCCATTTTGTGGTGTTTTTGGTAGCCTGTTTCCAGCTTCAGGCAAACATGTCAGCAGGAATATTAGATGCTCGCTCTTTGCATGTTGCAAACATCCCTGCCAGTGACAGGATAGCCTGGAAAGAGATCCTCTATGAAACAACTGCCCAGTGGACATGGCTGGACTATATACGCTTCTTTTTCTACCGACACCTTCTACATGTAGTCCTGTTGCTGGTGTTTGTAACAGGCACCTTGCAGTATGATGTTCTACATTTGGGTTATCTTGCAATCTCCCTCATATTCTTCCGCATGCGTGGGACAATCATGGAACGTCGGAACTCACTCTTCTGTTTTTTGCGTCTTTATAATTTTATTCTTATTGTGATGTCACTGGCATACCAAGCACCATATTTTGGTAATGTGGGTAGCCAGAAGTGCACCCTCCCTCTGGGGTTGTACAGTATTGTAGGACTGTACAAATATGACTACGGGTTTGGCATCACAGAACGATCAGCACTAGTGGATATCACAATCTTTTGCTTAGTGGGTCTTCAGGCACATATATTTCGGACACGTGAGTTTGAGCAAGTCATCCGCTACCTTGAAGCCCAACAAGTGGAGGCTCGAGCTCATGCCCAGGTAAATAAATGACCAATGCACTCTATAGTTTCATCCAACTTGTTTAGTGTCATGTTTGCCTAATTAGCACAAGTTGGTGATAACAGGTTGTTCTTCCCTCCCTAGGTGCCTTTACTTTGTTTACTTGTTCATTGATTCAAAAGGACTTGCAGCTTGTTTTTTTGCTGCAACCAATAAATATCCTCTCCTGGCTTCTTTTACATCATTCTTTGTTTCCCCTGCTGTCAGATAAGGTTTGAACTCTTCAACATGTTTGCGCTCTCCCACTGTCTTTTGATAGTTTTTTAGAGCTATATACTATGACTGCAGGAAGACAAAGCAGCATGGAAGAAGGAGCAGTTGCAGCGGATCCGGGAGATGGAAGAGCGCAAGCAGCGGCGCCGACAGCAAGTGGACAAGATGAAGATGGATATGCACCATATGCAACTGCGCTCAGAAATCCTTGACTCCCCTGGGCCCATATTTGAGCTTGCTGACCGAGGTCAAGGTGCTCAACCCTCAGGGTCACCATTTTCACATAGCAATACTACAAGGGCTGTTGGTAATACACCACGGGTCTTGGAGCGCATTGCTTCTGAAACAACAGCCATGAGAGGCCCAGAGAATGTGGCAAAAAGGGGGCTAAATTTTGAGAAAGATTCGCCTCCTCTGCTGCCATATCAGGATATATCTGAGGGAAGGGATGAAGAGCATGGCAATAATGTTCGGAGGAGAAAAAACCTTCAGAAAAAGAAGAGAGCCATAAGCATTGATGACCCACACATCATGGAGAAGCATGAGAAACTCAAAGATGTGGATTCTGGTGAGCTGCGAAAGTCTGGTTCTGATACAACACACATGACCAATGCTGACAAAAAGCAACAGCCAAAGCAAGTACTAATGTCAGGAGTTCAGTTTCTTGAAGAGGGTGTTGCACAAGTGCAGTCATTGGGAAACAAAGCGCTTGCTAATTTAGTGGGTCTTCTTAACTTGGAGCAAGAGGATGACAGCATTGAAAGCTCAACATCGTCAACTGAAGATGAAGGGCATATGGAGAAGCAGGTATTGAGTGCTCAAGAAGTTGAAGAATCTGGTAATCCACTGAACACAGCAGTGGAGCAGAGTCCTCAAGAACGAATGAGGGTGAACGAGACATGGCGGCGTTTGTTTATTTTGTGTTATTTCACATGGTGCCAGATTTGTGCAAATACAGATATTGTCTGCTACTTCTTCTTTGTAGTTGTCTATGTCTGGAACTTCAAGTTCTTGACACTGGTTTTTCCAGCTGCACTTTTTCTGTATGCCTTGCTTGTGAACCCAGGCCCAAGCCAAAACTTCTGGCTAGCAATGCTCATATACACAGAGATAAATATCATTCTGCAGTACTGCTACCAGATCTATGAGAAGCTTTGTGGTAGTGACATTCCTTTGTGGCTGAGCAGACTTGGAATTCCAGGTGCCCAAATGACACACTCCTTTGTGTTCAGTGTGCTTCCTCTCTTCCTAGTATATTTGGCTACACTTATACAGAGCTCAATCAAAGCACGAGATGGTGAGTGGATGCTTGTGAATGAGAGCAATACATTTGCTTCAAGCCGGCGCATGCTGGACCCAGAGGGACAAGTCAGAACAGTCCACAGATTGACACTATCTGCACGATTCCAGAATGGAGTGAATTGGGTGTGTGAGAAGTTTAAAAGCTTTACTAGAGGAATCTCCCTGTATTTTCAAGGTCTGACCAGTGGTTCAGAGGCTCCCCCTCACTTTGTCCAAGTCTCTATGGATGTTGGCAAGTGGCCTGAAGCAGGAATACAACCTGAGAGGATTGAATCCAGTTTTAATCGTGTCCTTGGAGCAGTGCGACACTCAGGGTCTTCCCATTCTGAGGGACTTCTTCATAAGGATATGTGCAGTCGTGTACGAGTGGAGAGCATTGAGAGCAGCCCAGATAGTCCTCATTTGGCACTAGCAGTCTTGGAGGTGATACATACAGCTCCATCTCATGGGTTTTCCTCTGATAATCAATATCCTTCACTCACACCAGCTGCTGATCTTGCAGCTGAGCTTCAGAAGGCGAAAGAAGATAATCATTTGGAAACAAGTGATTTTCCTTACCGTATAGTGTCCATCATACCAGGAGGCAAACGTGAGGTTGACCTCTATGCATTCATTTTTGGCATGGATTTGCTCACTTTTCTATTTGTGGCTTACGCCTATCAAGGATTCATAAAGAAGAAGTTCCAGTTGTTTGAAATCTCCCAACCTGACGACCAGTTTCCAAAGGACTTTGTATATGTGCTCATTGTATGAATCCCTGTCTTATCCCTCTTCATTTTATTCAAAGTGTCATTGAATTTCTTTAGTTCACTCATGGACATTTCATCATAGTACGGTGAGAAACAGTATCTTTTAACGGATGAGCAGAACACTTGTGGTGGTATGTAAGTGTTATGGAGTAATGAGAATATCCATCAATGTAAGGTCCCCCTTCCAAATCTCATGACATGACATGAAATGAATATGTGCAGGCATTGTTCTTCTTGATTGTGTTGGACCGCGTGCTCTATCTCTGGTCTTTTGCAACAGGGAAGGTCATGTTCTACTTCCTCAGCCTTGTGCTTTACACAACTTATGTTTCCATGACTGTATGGGGATTGGAGAGTTATATTGAGCCAGACAAGAAAGACCAGCTCCTGCCGCTACGCGTATTCTATATGATGAAAGCATTGTCACTGGCACTTCAAGCGGTACAGATCAGATATGGACTTCCTCATAAGAGTGCTCTCTACAGACAGTTTTTGGCCCATCGCATCGATATGGCTAGCTGGATCGGTTTCCGTCTGTACCGTGCACTACCATTTCTCTTTGAACTTCGTTGTGTTCTTGATTGGTCCTGCACCACCACTGCACTCAACATGTATGACTGGCTCAAGGTGCATCTCCTCAACTCTGGAGTTTTGCAGGTGTAGATGGACTTCAAGGCTAAGCATAGACACAAAGGGCATTGATTTCTACCTGGGGGCATGTCACAAGACATTATTTTCTTGGCTGATGATACTTCTGTGTGGAATGGGGTGGTTGGACAGCTAGAGGATATCTATGGGAGCTTGATACTCGTGCAATGTGATATCAAGCTTGTGAGGGAGAAGCATCGATTAGGACAAAAACAGGGCATGTGGATCAAGTTTGGTAGTGGTGTCCTTCTCTTTTTAGTCCTGATTGCTGTAATATGGGCCCCCATGCTGGCAAGTCTTTCTCACCCCTCCTAGTCCCTTCTTTGGTTCATTTATGCATGTGAATGTTTGATGTGTTGGAATTGATCCTTCAGTGATGGTGGAGGGTTGAAACTTCAGAAAGCATCGAGTAAACTTGCATGACTGATCCTAGTTTAACATGCCGCATGTCTGACCACAGATCTATAGCAGTGGGAATCCAACAAACTACCCAAATCCAGTCAAGGATGTTCATTCCGGCATTGAAGTGAAAACTGCTGGTGGTATATTCCAGCTCTATCAAACAGGCCTTTGCCACAACCACTTGTTGGAAGACTATCAAGAACCTCCCAAGGCCGTTGACCAGTTGCAGCAGCAAAGTTCAGTTGCCAAAAAAGATGTGCAGATTGTATGCTGTGAACCAGATGCTGCCTCCCTTTGGCTGATCCCTCCCCGAACACTTCAAAGCTTGATTCGCTCAATTGATAATGACAATTTCTTATTCAGTGCATGGTGGGAGTTCAATCGGGAGCGACCAAAGGGGAAAGAGCTTGCAACTTATCCATCTCCTTGGTCTGCACGAGAGAATCACAGTCAGGAGGGGGTCCAATTAAAAGCAGTTCTGAATGGCACCATGAAATCCATTTACATTCCTAACCTCTACCCTCGCTTTTTCCGTGTCCCTAGCTCCGGTGAGGTGTCACCATGGGAGAATCTGTCTAATGTAAGCAAATCTGAGCTGTATTTGTGATTGAATTTCTTCCTTCCTGTGGTTGCCCCATCTGCAAGCCCTACTCACACATGCGTTCAGATGAGAACATGTCTGTCTATCTGGCATGAGAAGATATTGACTTTTCCAGGATTCCAAA
>Ga0116230_10005093_pt1 | contig 12889 bp, 9 predicted proteins | sample S1TSphfallax_3_FD_88678 | JGI IMG/M metagenome (GOLD analysis project Ga0116230, IMG submission 88678) | Host-associated microbial communities from peat moss isolated from Minnesota, USA - S1T2_Fd - Sphagnum fallax MG | ecosystem: Host-associated > Plants > Peat moss > Unclassified | place: USA...
AGAAGAACTTCTAAATATGACCGTTGCCGATATTACAGTCGCCGAAGACATGCGCGCTGAGAAAGTTCTTTTTGACAAAATGCTTGCCGGTGAGGCTGCTGACTACGAGATACAAAATCGCTATATCCGCAAGGACGGCCGTATTATTTGGGTGCTAGTGAATGTGGGGCTTATTCGTAATGCGGCCGGCAAGCCCATTTCGGCACTGGGCGTGGTCCAGGAGATAACCGATCGACTGCAGGCCGAAGAATCTCTGCGTGCTCTCAATTTAAAATTGGAGGAGAGGGTGCGAGAACGTACGGCCGAGCTGGGTCAGGCCAAGGAAGCTGCCGAGGCCGCCAGTAGAGCTAAGAGTGCCTTTGTCGCTAATATGAGCCATGAAATTAGAACGCCGATGAACAGCGTCATCGGCATGACCGACTTGCTCAGCCGCACACCCTTGAGTGCGCACCAGGATGATCTGGTGCACACAATTCAGAATTCCGCAGAGTGTCTTCTTGACCTGATTAATGACATTCTTGATTTTTCCAAAATTGAGGCTGGTAAACTCGAGCTTTCTTATTCAGAATTTGACTTATTGGCATTGATCGAGAGTAGTACAGAATTATTGACCGAAAGTGCCAGGCCGAAAAATATTAGTTTGATGAGCTTTGTCTCGCCAGAGATACTGCCTGTGGTGCGGGGAGACCAATCAAGGTTGCGGCAGGTGCTCTTAAATCTGCTCAGCAATGCTAATAAATTTACTCATGCCGGTGACGTTACCCTTTCTGTAACAGCGGATCCCCCGGTGGATGCAGATGGAGAGAGGCGCAGTCTTTTCCATTTTGTCGTCAGTGATACCGGCATCGGTATGAGTCGCCAGGTCGTGGAACAAATTTTCAGACCTTTCTCACAGGGCGATACATCCATCACGCGCAAATATGGCGGCACTGGACTGGGCTTGGTTATTTCCAGTCGCTTGATTGAAATGATGGGAGGCACCATAAAAGTTGAAAGTGTGGAAGGCGCGGGCTCGTCTTTTTCTTTTGATATCTGGCTCGGTGTGCCGGAGCAGCCGATGGTTGTAAATGACGTGCCTGAGATATTTAAAGATAAGCGACTGCTTCTGATCAATACTCCCCCCCAGACCAGTACGATAATCAATGTCTATACACGCCGCTGGGGCTTGAGTAGTAAGCGTGCGCACTCACTGGAAGCAGGCCTCAAGATGTTGGCGGCCGCCGAGCGATCGGAGCATCCATATCATGTCGTGATCATAGACAGGTATCAGCGCAATGATCTTTCAGTAATGGCTAAAGCTGTGGCTTCCGCTGTTTCTCCAGATACCTGCAAAGTAATTTTGTTCGACGCAGCAGAAGATTTTGAGATTGAAGAAGACATGCAGCCTCCCGGCTTTTACATCCACTTAAATAAGCCTATGCGTCGCTCCCGTCTTTTTGATGCACTGGGAGCTGCGCTCTCACTCTATCAACCGGCTACTGCACCGACACCGCAGGCTATTCGCCCTGCACCGGCAAATTTGCCTAAGTTTGACAGTCCACTAATATTGATCGCCGAAGATCAAAAAGTTAATCAAAAGTTGGCGATTTTACAACTGAGCGAACTCGGTTGTCGCGGCAGAGCTGTCTCTAATGGTAAAGAGGCCTTTAAGGCTCTTGCCGAAGAAGATTACGCCCTGGTATTAATGGATTGTCAGATGCCTGAAATGGATGGCTTTGAAGCTACTCGTGCCATTCGCAAACGTGAGCGTGAAACCGGTGGCCGACACGTACCAATCATCGCGATGACTGCTCAAGCCATGTCCGGCGATCGGGAGCATTGTCTTGAGGCCGGTATGGACGACTACATTACCAAGCCTGTCACAGCCAAAAAGCTGGTGCAGGTTTTGCAATACTGGTTGCCAAAATCTGACGGCTTCACTTTTGAATCAGCGCCTGTACTGCAGTCCGGTGAAGACAACAGTGCTGCTGAATCTGTATTTAGCTTGCTGCAATATAGAGAAAAAATGAGCGAATGGAGCAGTGAACTTGGTTTCGAAGTGGCCAATGAGTTGATGTCGGAATTTATCAAAGGCATAGGCGATGTATTGCTCGAGCTGGAATGCCATCTGGCTGAAAATGACCAGGGCCAGGCCGCAGCAGCAGCCCACAGGCTCAAAGGGTTGTGTCTCAATTTTTACGGCAATGAGGGCGAAAATTTGAGCGTTACTCTAGAAAGAGTGATCATTGAAGGCGACTGGCCTGCAGTGGAGAAGCACTTTGATGTTTTTCGCAAAAGCTTCACCGCTTTATCAGAGCAGTTGGTTGGTTTTTAGAGAAACAATAGTCAGCTATTGCAGTAGATTTTTAGAGACCGGCCAGGTGCTTTTGACAGTGCTTGATTGTAGTTGAGGATGCACATTAGTCCGGCTCACTATTTCTAGTTGTTCGAGGGCTCTGATTACCATCCAGGCCAGATCTATTTCGAACCATTTTAGGCCACTTTTGGCCGAGCCTGGTGTTTTGTGGTGATTGTTATGCCACCCTTCGCCGGTCGTCAGAATTGCCACCCACCATACATTCACGCTGTCATCATCATTTGCAAAATTGCGGTAGCCGAGCGCTGGGATATGACAGATGAAGTTGAGGACAAAGGGCATGACCTGTGCAGCTGAACCGGCCATCAGACTGACGAGAGCAATTTTCCAGCCGAAGATAAAAAATAGAAGCAGGCGTGAGGAAAGGCAGATGCAAGAATTAAGAGCGTGCATGCGGCGCAAATCACCATCTTGTTCTAGAAAGTTATAGAAAGGATCAGCAACCAAATCTTTGGAGTGCATCTGGGGATTACAGTAAGGTGCGTAATTTTGGCGAAAGACCCAGCCGATGAATGATCTGAACATGCCATAGCGCGGTGAGTGCGGATCTTTTGCCGTATCCACAAATCGGTGGTGACCCCTGTGTACAGTCGCCCACCAAACCGGTGAGCTTTGAAACGCTAAATATCCAGCTATAACAAAAAAATATTCGACCGCTTTTGGACAATCAAAGGAGCGGTGGGACAGAAGACGGTGATAACCAATGGTGATACCAAGCATATGGTAGTAATAAAACACAATGAACAAGAGTGTTAGTTCGACCATAGCTTTTGTCCTTGCAATTGAGTTTGAGGCCCCAGGAGATCGACTCGATAGTAATCGGGGTTGGCTCAACATCTACGGGCATGCGATGCGAGCCAACCCCTGATTGGAAATGCTAGGGCATCAGCACTTTATCGATTACGTGGATGACACCATTAGACTGAAAAACGTCGGCTTGTGTCACTTTTGCTACACTGCCTTTGGTGTCGGTCAGCTCAACAGTGCCGCCCTTGAGCTTGGCGGTCAGATCCTCTCCCTGCACGGTTTTGACCGTGGCTGAGCCATGGCCGTCTTTGATCAGTTTTTTCAGGTCGGCGGCGCAAACCGAGCCTGGCACTACGTGATAGGTAAGGATGCCACTCAACTTAGCCTTGTTTTCTGGTTTGAGCAAATTATCCACAGTGCCTGGAGGCAAGGCGTCAAAGGCCTTGTCTGTTGGTGCGAAAACTGTAAAAGGGCCGGCCCCCTTGAGCGTCTCTACCAGCCCGGCTGCCGTTACTGCGGCGACCAGTGTTTTGTGGATTGGTGATTGCGAAGCATTTTCGATAATATCTTTTGTTGGATACATCGCTACGCCATCAACGTGAGAAATTTTTGTTTCCTTGCCCTTGCTTGAAGCGTTGGAGCCTTTCATCATAGAATCATCAGCAGCGATGAGCATGCCATTTATCGATGAGGCATCAATTGATGATGCTCCATTTTTTATTTCTTTGCGCGCTAGGTTCTGGTCTTGGGCCTGTGCAGTAAGCACCGCCGATTGGGCGGCTAAACCTAAGCAAGCAGCCATAGCCGCTACAAATTTTGTTCTTTTCATATGTGACCCTCCGGGATCTTGATCATGCGATTGAGCAGGGCGAAAAAAAAGCTTTTCTGCACATGACGCATGATATTGACAGCGACTTTAGATAGAGTACTGTACGGTACGGTACTCTTCCCCTTATTTTTTAGTTTATATTCTTTATGTCTGCTAAAGCCTTTACAGCAGACTTCGCATTGCGTAACATGACTTTAAGTGGCTAAAGCAATTCCCATCTCTAAAGCAGTTAAGTCCGACATGGCCCTGGCCATCGTGGGTGGCGATAAACGCGATCACTTACTACGCTGCGCCCTGAGCGTCTTTCTCCAGTACGGGTATAGTCAAGCGACCATGGACAAGGTGGCAGCTCTGGCCGGCTGCTCCAAACAAACTATATATGGACTTTTTACCGATAAGGCCGGTTTATTTGAGGCTGTTTTTACTGAGCTTTCAGCTCGTCTCTTAAAGCAGCAAAATTTTCAGAAAGTTGAGGGCTTAACCCCGGAAGAGCATCTCACTCAGATAGCCATTAGATTTTTTGAGGTGATGGAGCATGAAGAATATGCTTCTTTCTTCAGATTGGTGATTGCCGAGTCGGGCAGATTTCCCACCTTGGCAGCAGTTTATGTGGCCAGTGTGGTCGAGCCCAGCGCCAAAGAGCTGGAAAGTTATCTTACTAATCACCCTGATCTAAATATTGAAGACCCAAAATCTGTGGCCAGGGCTTTCCGTGGATCTCTGGCCAGTTTTATCCTGGTACAAGAAATACTGCATGGTAAAACACTCATACCGCTAACCAAAAAGCGCTTTATCAAAAGCGCAGTAAAAATGGTCCTGGGTGCTCAGAGTGATACTCCAAAGCCTGCCTCCAAAACAGCGAAAAAAACACGCAAGAAAAATTGAATTGGTTGTTCTTGCTTAATCGAACTCCACCGGCAAAACTATCTGTGATGGATAAATAGAGCCGTACATAACTGTAAAGTCTCTGGCGGTCTCGGTAAAGGATGGCTGCTGAAAATGATCTTTGTCCTGGCCGGCAATGGCCAGTCTTATCTTGTGGCCTTTTTTGAACTGGTAAGAAATAGGTAATAGTTGTAAGTCGATTTCTGTTACTTTACCGGGATCGAGCGGACAATAATCTGCTCTCAAAAATGTACGGACCGGTGCAGTTGATCGATAAGCCGGTTGGGCCGTAGAGTTGAAGCGGTTGCCGCACAAAACCTCTCCCTCTGTAACATAATGCACCGAGCCATCCGGCCAGACGTCTTCTAAGTAGACAAACAAGCTGCAGTCGGCAGCATTGGCTTTTATATAGAGTTTAGCGCCAGGGCTGCCACTCGTTGTCATGGCTGCCTTTAATGCCGGCGATTGGAGCACCAGCAATAATTTGTCCTGCTCTTTTCTATCCGGATAAGGATCGAGCAATATGTTGCCTAGCAAACAGTCCCACCGCCCGTGGTGGCCAGAGCCTGTTTTTGCATCGACCGAATAGTGCAGAGCTCCTCCGCTATCCGGAGGACTGGATTGGAGCAAATGTCTATCTGATAAGTAAAAGAGTTCAGGGTCACTGCTGGGCGGCCAGGTTTTGCTGCTGCGCCACTGTTCTTTGCCCAGAGTGTAGTAGTGGACCGGTTGGTCGGCGTCAAGGGAGCTGACACCTTTTAGGTAATGGTCAAAAAACTTGAGCATTTCTCGATCTATTCTGAAACGAGAAAAGCCGCCCCGGGTGAAAGGACTGATATTGATAAAGTTGTGATCCCAGGGGCCGAGGATAAGCTTGGTACCCGGTGTCGAATAATTGATAAAGCGTTTGATTGCTGCGTTGGCATTACCACCATCCAGCCAGCCTGCACCGGCGTAGATAGGCACGCCGCAAGCATCGATTTTTCTCCAGTATGAGCTGGGACTGCTGAGGTCGACTCCCGGAGCCGCTACCTGATTGCCGTTCCAATCTTTAAGCATGGCCAGGCAAATTTCGTGGGTGGCCGTATGTTTTACATCGGCCGAAAAAACAACATCATCTCTAAAATTTATTTTGTTTGTATTGAGTTTGGAATTGCTTTCATGCTGCATCAGGGCTTCGTTTAAGAGACGATGGTCGGTATCGCCGTCGACATTTTTCATCCCGCTCACCAGGGGGCGCAGGAAGCTCAAGTTTTTTGGCAATTTATTTGAGTCAAAATGTTGATTCAGTGATGTCCATTGGTCGATAAAGGGTTGCAGCGGCAGACCTCCCGGTCTGAGGACATCGCTATACAAATCAAAGGCGCTGGATAGTACTGCGGCTCCCTTCACCGCCGGGTGTCGGCTGATAAGCGAAAATTCGGCCATATTGCCTGAGTAAGAATGACCGATCAGACCGATTTTGCCATCAGACCAGGGCTGCGCCACAATCCAATCGAGGATCGTTTTACTATCGCTGACATCAATGGGAGGCAATTCCCAGGGCCGATCGCCAAAGGAAGCTCCGGCCCCCCGAGCATCGCTTACGACCCAGGCGTAGCCATGAGAAAGAAATTCGGAACGGTAAAGACTGAGAGGCTTGCTATAGATATGATTGAGTGGAAATCTCGGCTTAATTACCCGCCAGTAACGGCTCTGCTCAAACATGGTGGGGATTTTTTCACCGTTTTTAAGCCCTTTAGGCAAATAGACTTCGACGGCGATTTTTGTGCCATCGCTCATGCTGATATAGCGAGAAAATTGCCGGAAATGGTGGGAGATTTTGGGCGGTGCGTAAACGCTTGGCTGTCCTTTGGCCTGATCGGCCTTACTCACGGTCAAAGAACGGTTGGTCAGGGCTTCGACCTGGCGTGGCGGCCAGGCCAAGCAGTTGGCAATTAAGGCGGAGATGAGCGCCGCCGTTTCCGGCCAGCGCTTTGTCTTTTTACGGCAAAATTGAGCTTTTTTGACCATATTTGCGCATTCAAGCACATCCCGGATTTTCTTGATGGGACAAATGGGCTTGCTGCCGGTCCTATTATTTGCGGCGGGCGCCATGTCAAGCGTTCGTGCCCTGGTCCTGGTGGTCTCCTCGCCAGACATTGCAATGTGTTGCGATGCTTGTAAACCTTAGTGGTTATTCGGACACAGCGGTGTTACCATAGTGGAGTGAATACAAAATGTAATCGCGTAACTACAAATGCCCGAAGATAAACTCAAAACTAGCAATATCAGCATCCGCATACCTGATGATTATCGCAAAAGGTTGCAACTTCAAGCTGACAAAAAAGGGATTAGCTTCAACGCCCATGTGCTTCGGGTAATGGAAATTCATCTAATGAGTTCGGGTTTTGGCCCTACCTCACTTACCTCAAGCTCCGGTCGTTTGTTTCAGATTAGATTTGAACCCTATCTGGACAACGTAGATGAAACCACCTGGGCCTTCTTCATCGATGAGCCCAAGTTTGAAAAGGAACGCGCTTATTATCTTATCGGCATCGGACGAACGGTCCTCAGGGATTGGCAAGTTAAAGATAAGTCAACAGTCTCAAAAGAAGTAGGTTTGGCCCTGCTAAACTTTTACAATCGACAAGGCCTGGAGATTGATCGCCTCAACTTTACCCAATATCCGGGTCCTGATAACGACGGCAGAAGAGTGTTGCAAGTAGCAGAAGTGCCTGAAACACTGGAGCAGTTTCTCGATCAGCTGAATGAAGATAGGTGGAAGGACAAATTTGTTGAACAATCCGACAAAAGTCAGGATATTCGCCGAGGACGTCCAGAATCAACTTTGTATCGATAGGACGGCTTAGGCCACTGACCATAGCCCGGGTGCTGCCAGGGTGTTTAGGAGAAAATGAGTGTTTGAATTTATTGCTTTGTTTCTAGTCTTCTATGTCTGGCATGCCATGGGCATCACCATTGGATACCACCGGGGCCTCTCGCACCGCGCTTTTTTCTGCTCAAAAGCTGTCGAATATTTCTGGGTACTGCCCGGTTACCTTGCTTTTGAAGGCTCGCCCATCTGGTGGTCGACTATCCACCGTGCGCACCACCGCCACGTAGATACACCTCTGGATCCCCACTCACCACGATACGGCTTGATGTATTCATTGACCGGCTGGCTCAATGAAAAAGAGTATCCCGCCCATATCGATCCCAAGCTTCAGAGCAAAGATCTATTGAAAGATCCGATTTATCGTTTCCTCGAGTGCAATGGCAATCTGATGCAGGGACACGCCCTCTCCTTCACCATCAATTTCGCTTATCGTCTTGTGATTTTGTATTTCTTCGGTTGGATTCCCGCCCTCGCCAGTCTCCTTGCTGGAGCCGCCGTGCTCACAATCCCGCTTATGCTCAACGTTGTTTGTCATATGACACACCTCGGCTATAAAAACTACGAGACCACCGACGACAGCGTCAATGTCTGGTGGGTCGGGCTCCTCGCCCAGGGCGAAGGCTGGCACAATAATCACCATGCTTGCCCAGGATCGGCCAGAAGCGGCATGAAGCCTCACGAAATCGATACCTCGTGGTGGATGATTTCGCTGATGAGAAAGCTCGGACTTGTTTACAGAGTAAATGAAGCTAAGCACTACTCACTGATGAAGCGAGCAGTGGTCATACGTATGATGAAGCGCAAAAAAATCAGACAACGCTTACAGCATGAACTGCTCCAGGTGGCCAGCTAAGAATCAGTCAATTTGTAAAAGGAGTCCTTCGGGGCTCCTTTTTTTTTGCTGATGGGCGCGTCGGTCTTTTAAGTCAGCCGATACTTAATCGATAGCTCTTCTGCTAACCTTTAAGGCAAAGAGTATGGCTTGCACGGGCGGACAGCTTGATGAAACTAATTGGTCTTTTGCCCAGGCAATCCGGTGGCAAGGTGCTATCGCTTATCTTATTGAGCGGTTTTTTTTCATTTGTCGGATTTATGCATTTCCGCAAGCCCGCTCTCTTTTTAAAAGTCGTGCCGCCCTGGGTGCCGTTTGCGATGCCGGCTGTTTTAGTAAGCGGTTTTTTCGAGATACTGGGCGGCGTTGGCTTGCTTGTACCAAAGGCCCGGAGAAGCGCAGGCATCGGCCTTGTAGCACTGCTCTGGGCGGTTTTTCCGGCTAACATTTATATGGCTCTGGAACGGGACAAATTTGCTTATATACCGCAGTGGGTGTTATGGCTTCGTTTGCCCCTGCAATTTGTTCTGATGGCCTGGGTCAAATGGTGCAGCAGTCCGAATGTCACACCCACTACCGAAGCAGATAGCAATAGATGAAGTGGCTAAAAACGTTGTGGTGCGCATTTTTTTTATCGCCTGCGGCTTTATTTGGTATTGCTTACTCAATGTCTATTGCCGCTCTTTTTATTTTTGTGCCCGCACCTGTTTTTGTTTTTTGGATCCTGGCCACTGTTGCTTCTGAAGTGGCGCCGCATCTAATGATAGGCGCGCTCTTGGTTCTGGTGCTCAGTGCTTTTTATTGGCGTCAAAAGCAACAAGCAAAATTTTTACCGGGCGTGATCGCTTGCCTGGCAATATTTACCTTTATCTGCGGATTTGTGCAAACCACAGCTGCTCTCGATTTTGCCCAGGCGGTCGGCGTAAAAATTTCTTTTTTTGATTGTCTCTTTTTTAAATCAGCAAAAGCCCACCCAAAAATCAGCTTTTCCACAGAGAAATATGGCGAGCGATCGGGCCATCAGTTAGAGCTGGATATTTACCAGCCGCAAAAAAAGCGGAGAGACCGTCCAGCCATTGTTGTAGTGCATGGCGGCAGCTGGTACGGAGGGCGGCGCAGTGATTTTAAACAAGACGACTTGTGGCTGGCCGATCTTGGCTACACCGTCTTTGATCTCGATTACAGTTTAGCTCAAGGCAATGTGCACTTCCCCGCACCAGCGGAGGACATCCAATTGGCTCTTGCCTGGATTGCGGCACACAGCGAGACTTACGACATCGATAGCACAAAAATCGGCATGCTTGGCCGGTCCGCCGGTGGTGAATTGGCCCTTGTCAGTGCCTACAGTCGGCCTGCAGATGCGCCATATAAAATCTGCTGTGTGGTGGCGCTTTATGCTCCAACCGATTTGCTCTGGGACTATGACAATCCACTATCACCCGATATTATCCATGCCCAGGATGTGATTGTCCGCTATCTGGGCGCACCGCCCCGTAGTGTTCCCGCTCTCTGTGCAAAGGCATCGCCGTGCAATCTTGTCACTGAAATTTCACCACCAACTCTTCTGATTCACGGAGGTAGAGACCAGATCGTGAATAGTCTCAATTCTAATATGCTGCATGAGCAACTGCTCGCTCACCATATAACTAATCGCTATCTCTTTTTCCCCTGGGCCAATCATGGTTTTGACTGGTTCTTCAGTGGTATTTCTTCGCAACTATCTCGCGGCGCCATCGAAAGATTTTTAGAAGAAAATTTGTAGACAAAAAATTGACCATAGTGCAGTTTGTACAGGACGTCGTCTGCGGCTAGCTGGCATGGCCTCAAGGTCTGGCCGCCAGGTCTTTTTACTCTATTATATAGTCAACATACCCCAAAATTTAAGAACTAAAAAGTTCGGACGGAAATCTGAAAAGATTTCCGTCCGGTAATTGCCTCAGCAATCACTTAGTAATCCCTCAGGAATTTCCTAGCAAAAGCTGTGCAAAAGGTGTGCAGGTCAGGGTGTTCCAGTGAGAGCCTGAAATAGTCTCTCGACCGAGATTGTTTTCAGACCACCAGTGATTTGCGACGAATCAAAGATATCGACCTTGTTTGGGTCTGTTTCCGAAATTGCCACCAGCATAAAGATATTGGGCAGTATGCCTGTCGGAAGAGTCGTCTCATCCTTCTGGAAGAGGACCTCGAGTACAAGATTGGCGATTTTTGGCTTTTGCAAAAGCTGAGGCAGATCTTCTACGCAGCGCATGTAGGAAAGCCCATCGTCATCCTGCTTTGGGAAATTGCCCGTTGCCGCCCCAGCATATGAATAGCTAAAGGCATTGAGTGCGAGCTGCTCCAGGCCCAGCAGCTCACAAGCAAGACCGGAGAGTTGTGGCGGAGTAAGTCCCCCTGTGCGATCCACAAAGGCGGTGTTGCCGGGCTCGTCAAAATTGATCAATGTGCCCGGCAGCGAAAATTTCCCTGCAGCTTCTTCCAATTGCCACTGGTTGGGTACGGCCCCGGAGCCAGGAAGGAAGCGCATCTTGGGAGTCCACCGCTGGCCAAGATATGCCACCAGTCCCATTTGGAACAAATAGGACGCGTAGTCTTGCTTGCCGGAATCGGCATGCCACTCAATCTGTGAGGGCTGCGGCGCGAGGCAAGCAACGGGCAAGTCGATAGTGATTGTGTTTATTACAGCGGTGCCACTGTAGGCAAGGGAGATAACTGTTTGAAGGAAATCAATACGAGAGTGGGCAAACAGCCCGCTGGCCAGCAAGCGCTGAAAAGCTGCTGGACCGCAAGTCCCGGGCGCCTTGCGGATCAAGTTAGGGTTGAGGAAAAGCTTCTCGGCATGCTGGGCTGCCAGAGCTACCCGCTCCAGCGGTGAAAAAGTTTGCCCAACGTTAAAATGTGGGAGCTTGCTTTTTTGGTCAAAAATGGCCATTGACTTTACTTTCATGTGTTCTTAGTACACCCTAATAAGGGCTCTAAATTGATTGTGCTGTTCTCGCTCGTGGGTCAAACAAAGCGATTGAGCATAATTATTTTGGAACAGCTGGTGCTGCCTGCGTTGAAGATGTGGATAGTGAGATGCAGGCAGTTAAAAGATTGTCGCTGTTCCAATAAAATTTGAGTTGGAAAAACCTGAGCTTAGAGAAGCTCCTTTGTTTTAGCAATCGTCCGGCGGTCTACAGGAAAAAAATTGTAAAAATGTCAGATCTCACCGATATGATTGGACTGTCAAAGTTTATACAGCTTGGACTGATTGATACTAAATACAAACTCGATGTGAGCGTCAGGCGCGTCATCCTTGTCCCGGACTGCAGGCTGGCCATCAGAGGCCTTCCAGTCGCTCGAGGTGTGACTTGAACTGCGAGCATTTTTTTAAACATTCCGATTCTTTCATCACTGTGAAGTCGATCAAAAAACTGCCGTTCTTTCGCCTGTCGATGAAGTATGAGGCAGTCGATATCAATGGAAAGTCCGTCTCCTGAGCCGCTTGAATAATAGACTCTTCATTAAATGACGGCAGTGTAATCATCATCTGCGTACCGCTTGTCGTGGTTGTGAATTGAACAGCACTTCTGAAAGCCTGTCGTAAAGCTTTGATTGTTATTTCTTTTTTTTGACTGTAGGCGGCTTGCAGTTTGCGTATGTATCGCTCCAGATAACCTTGATCAAACAAAGTTGCCAGGCTTAGTTGAGAGAGGGTATCAGATATGCCTTCTACATCAGCCTTTGTTTTTGATATCAATGGCACGAGCTGCGGTGGAAGGACACAAAATCCCAGGCTTGTTATCGGGTACAAAATCTTCCAAAAAGTTGCCAGATAAATTACTCTAAAACTGTTGTCGAGAGCTTTGACGGCGGGCTGAATATTAGGGCCATACTGAAAATAACCGTCAAAATCGTCTTCTATTATCCAGGCATCGTTTGCCTGCGCCCAGCTTAGAAGCTCCTTCCGTCTTGTCGGCGAAAGGGAGACACCCGTTGGCTCTTGATGTGTAGGCGTAATATAGATAAGTCTGATGCGTTTTGGACAATCTTCGAGGTCGCGCACTTTAATGCCTTCGGCATCTACGCCGACTGGAAAAACCTCCAGGTATTGGGAGGAAGCTATATTTTTAATGCCGCCAAAACCTGGGTCTTCTACCGCGATACAGTCACCGGGGTTGAGGAGAAGTCGGCATAATAAATTGACGGCGCTAAATGAGCTGGAAAAGATTATCACTTCGTTTTGAGAGCAATTAATTTGTTTTGAGCGGCTCAGATAGGCGGCAATAGCTCTGCGTAGCTCGTGACGTCCCAGTAACTCTGGCTGGTGCGGGTATCGATTGAGTTCGCCCGCAAAAAACTGCATGGTGGTTTTCCACTTAT
>Ga0116230_10005094_pt1 | contig 12889 bp, 18 predicted proteins | sample S1TSphfallax_3_FD_88678 | JGI IMG/M metagenome (GOLD analysis project Ga0116230, IMG submission 88678) | Host-associated microbial communities from peat moss isolated from Minnesota, USA - S1T2_Fd - Sphagnum fallax MG | ecosystem: Host-associated > Plants > Peat moss > Unclassified | place...
AAACAATAACTTTTTCAAAAATACAATTCCAATAGTAGCAACTCCAACAACATCAAGTTTTAAACTCTATTCCAATAATAGCAAGTTGAAGAATAGCAACTCAAACATCAACTTCAAAACTCTACTCCAATAGTAGCAAGTGGAAGAATAACTCCAATAGTAGTTCCAATCACCATCCTTCATAAACAACTTTATGAACACCATCAACCTCTACAATTACATATAGTAAAGGACGTTGTGGTCATTTTTTGTGAAGCTTTCCATCCATCCATTCGTCCCGTTATCCATCCATGGCATGAAGGAAACAATCATGTGACAATTGATCTCATAGTGCAGCACATCTGCACAAAGCTTGGCCAACATGATCTCCGCAAAATCTATCCAAATGTTTATGTGATCCAATCCACCTTCCAAGTTTGTTCATACTTTGTTTACATTGAGTGCAGCAACAATGTGCAAAGACAAACAACGTGTGAACCCAAACTACAAACTAACAAAGTTTTTTTGGGTAGCCTTTGTGGAAAAATGGCCATTGCAAGCCGAATACTCTATTGTTTCATCTGCATTATAATTACAGATTACAAAATGCTAGTTCATCTATTGTGATTGGGAAGTCCTTATGAGCTTGTCTTTGAGTGCATTTACAAATCTAAGGAATGCATACTCTCATTCAAGATTAGGAAACTACAACACATGATTTTGTATTCTACTTCGACCGTCTCATACGCTCGGTATATAATTCACATTAATTTTCATGTTGTATTCAGTGCATCTTATGTTGGCATTGCTTCATGTGTGTTATCAGGGTGTAAGGTTTAGGGTTTAATGATATTTTTTTCTAACCTACTAAAGATTGGCAATGTTGATGGATTAGCTTAAATCCACTGAAAGTTGGAAGAGTTCTGATGATGACATTGCAATGATATATACTTGCAGGTGGTGGAACATGGCCTTGGTCATTTGCCCTTCACTGAAAAGCAAGTTATTACACCCACAGGTACAATCTTTACGGTTGGGATAGTTATGATGATGGCAATGGCAAAGAAATCCTTCCATCTTTCTATGATCCTTTTAAAGTTTAGGGTTTATGGGTGAGTACCCTCATAGATACAATCTACAAGCTTTGAAGATCACCTGACTCCTCTGCTTTGATTATGGATCTAGGCTCTATTCATGTTGGGGTGGATTTTTGCAAGCAGCTTTGTGGTGTTTCCATCATACATAGGTAAGAAACAGAGATGCTTTGAATTAGACATGATAGAAAAAACAGAGCCAGGTCTCCTACCAACTGCAGATGGACTACATCTATGGTTAGTGTCCAATCTAAGCTACATGGTGGTAGAATGTGGAAAGGTAGTATTGGGATGATGGAACATGATCATTTGTTTCGTGTTGCATAAGTGGTGTGGGTGTGCTAAAATCTCTTGCCTTTCGGAAAATCATGTTCCACATATTAATGCTCCAGCAAAATTCAATCAAAACATGTCAGAATTTGCACGTGAACGTCACAACCGCTTGTAAAAAGAACGGTGTGCTAAGCAACGTATAGAATCGGCCGGGCCATTAAAACGCCACAAGAGCGAAGTAATCGTTTGTGTTAAGAACAATGAACCATACAACAAGCAACAACACGTGCACAACCTTCTCTTGGCAATGATGCATTATAATTGTTTGGAGATGAAGACGCGTCAGCCTCGATATGATGGGATTGTGGAGAAATGGACATAATCTATGGATTCTGTAATGCGAAAATTTGGATTAAAAAATGATTGGCAAAGTCAAGGCAACAACAACCCATAGTTTTCTCTATGTTATAAAAATGGCAAAGTTATGTTGTCGAGTCTTCCTGCAACTCTGCAAGAGTTGGAAGTTCTTTTAACCAACAAAGAGAAAAATGTCGTCAAATTTTGAGATCAGATTCACATGTACAATTCGATGTTGGCATTCACTTTGCTCGGTGCCAAAGTTGATGAGTCGGTAACAAAAGGCATTGTACCGTCCTCCTTTCGCATTCAAGGTGAGCTTTATCACAAAATCGAATCCATGTGTCCTACCGAAGGACAACATCCATAATTTGCATAGCTGTACATTCATGATATGGAGAACGAATGTCAGAACCACCATGTCGTTATGCCATCACTTGATCCAATGACATTGGATCGATTATTGACCATGATGTATAACATCAATCCCTATGTCCAAATGTTCAAAATGGCAAGGGATATGATGGCAATAGAAGGTGTTCCCATGGATCTGAAATTACATCTCATTGCCTCTCAAATAAAGGATGCCTGTTGATACAATGTGTCGATGAACGATGAAGTCGTTGCATTGATGGTAGGAGATGGTTCTGAGGTTGTAGACAAGCGTGACATCGTCATTGCTCAGCAAGTTGGCCCATTTCAACGCATTTCCGAGCTACATGTGGGATACATGGCTCTACATTATATGTTGTTATTTCTTTATGGTGAAGATGGATGGCATCCGAATATTCCGCTCAATGGTGTTGTTATGCAAGATGCTAATGCAGATTTGGATGAAGACCATGCGGAAGAATCTGAGCATCGAAGAAAGCATTGTAATGTGACAATGGCCGAATTTTACGGTTATCGACTTCAACATCGAGACACTGATGGCATTGCGTTGCTTCGGGGTGGTCAATTGAGGCATCAATACATTATGGATGCTTATGCAGTTATCAAACAAAATCGCTTAAGGTATCTACGCCCAAATCAAATAAAGCTTCGTGTAGATTTTTATCAAGGCCTTTAGGACGCCATCACTACAGGTGACAATAGCGCTACTACCATTAGACAGAAGATCATTTTGCCATTTTCTTTCACAGGAGGTCCACGTCACATGGTTCAGAATTATCAAAATGCCATGGTAATCTACAGATGGGCCCGTTGCCCAGATACGTTTGTTACATTCACTTGCAATCCCCAATGGCCTATGATTAAATGTCGCAACCCCACTTTGGCCAAGTGTGAGGATGAAACTCACACTCCCAAAGTTGGGGACTTGGAGACCTCCGAGACTCCCGAATGTTAGAGTTCGACAGTAGAGGCCCAAACACCTCCGATTGGGGTGTTTTTGGTGTCATTGGAAAGGTCTTGAAGTGTAGATGTCCAAAATGGCCTCGCATTGATCATTTGGACATCTGTAGCTCAAGTTATGGGCAAAAGAAGGGCCGGGAGTCAAACTGGCAGTTTGACTCCCGACCACTAAAAGTCGGGAATCGACCTCTTCTAAACGTCTGCAAATGGAGTGCGATGGGTCATTGGAAAGATCTCAAGGAGAGCTACAACTTTGGTTTAGACCTCAGTCCAATCGGAGGTCGGAGCCAGGAGTTGTGAGTGTCCAAAGTCCCGGGAGTCCAACCCGGGACAATTTCGGGACTCCTCCTTGGGAGTCCTGGGAAAATGTGTCATTCAGATGTAGTTCCCACGAGGAGCTACAAAGAATACTATATGGGGGAAGGTGGTGGCTTCCCCCGAGTTCAGGCCATGGTGAGTCAAGAGTGTCCAAGTGCCCGTGGCTTGTCCCAACACCCAAGGGTGTCTCCGAATGTGAACTAACCCTTTTGTGGTTGGTTTTGGATGCAAATTCAAGCTTGATAATTTAGTCCTTCTTCCTAGTTTAATCCCGGGAACTTCTAGCACGCCCCTCTACCCCTCTTTAGTGCTGGAAGTCGGGAGCGGCTCCCAAGTTCCAACTTTCTGCACCTCAACACACTTGGACCCTCAAGTGGGTCCAACAAGGAACTTAGGAGTGCATCATTAAAAGAGTGTTGCTGCCCAGACAACAACCTCAGGATCGACCAAATTTAGTAACCCGAGTGTTTAAAATCAAGCTGAAGGAGTTGATCAATGACATTCACAAGAAGCATATTTTGGGACGCACAATTGCGAGAATCAATGTCATCGAGTGTCAAAAGCGTGGGCTGCCGCATGCACACATTCTCATCTTCTTTGCCAAAGACTTCAAGCCACACACGGTCGAAAATGTAGACCACATGATCAGTGTTGAACTTATAAATCCAAAGACAAACAGGTTGGCCCACAAGCTGGTTGCCAAATGCATGATGCATGGTCCATGTGGAGCTACGTTTCTAAATGCCCCACGCATGGAAGATGGCAAATGCAAAAAGTAATATCCACACAAATTCCAATCTGATACGATGACAAATGTAAACGAATATCCTATTTATTGACGCAGAAATACCAAATACGATGCGCACATCAACGTTGAGGTCTGCAACAACATTCGTGTAATCAAGTATATGTTCAAGTACATTTACAAAAAACATGATCGTGCAACTGTTGAGATCTCACACCAAAACGACAATGCCATTGAAAGGAATGTGGTCAAAGCCAATGAAATTAAAAAATATCTCGATTGTCACTATGTATCTGCATTGGAAGTAGCATGGTGCATATTTAAGTTTAATATGCATGAATTGTTTCCTGCTATTGAACATCTACTATACCATTTGCCTAATCAATAAATGGTGTTGTTCGACGATGACAATGATGTGCAGGAAGTGGTAGCACGGTCACCCATTTCCAGAACAATGTTGATGGAATGGTTCAAAATAAACCAAGAATCGGAAGCTGCATAAAGCCTTACGTTTAATCAATCCCCTCAACAATGGTTGTGGAATCAAAAGTTGAAGCAATGGACAATGCACAAGAGAGGCTTTGCCATTGGTCGCATGTATTATGCACACTCGACATTGGGTGAACGTTATTATTTGCGGATGTTGTTGAACTACGTCAAAGGTGCCACATCCTACGAGCATTTACAAACAGTGGATGGCACAAAACACGACACATTCAAAGATGCATGCATTATAATGGGTTTGTTTGTAAACGACAATGAATGGCATCAAGCCTTGGAAGAAGCCAATTTTTGGGCCTCAGAACAACAACTACGTGACATGTTTGCCTCCATGCTGATGTTTTGTGAGGTGACAAATCCCAGACATCTATGGGATGCACATTGGGAGTCTTTGAGCGATGACATGGAGGCAATGACACACTGCGAGCGTGATGATCCAGTTGTTACCCTTTCTGAGGATGCGTTGAAGGATCGTGCATTATATGAGATCGATCAGGTTCTCATCTACAACGGACACCGCCTGGAAGATTTTCCAACGCTTCCCAAATCTAATTACATCCCTCTTGTTCATGGAGGAAACCAATTGGTCTAAGAAAAGTTGGCTTATGATCAACATTCATTGACCACAGATGTAGACAATGCATAAAATAGGTTGAATGATGCTTAGTCCAGTGCATATGAAACTATTTTGAATGCCATGATAAACAAAGAGGGCAAACTATTTTTTGTGTATCGCAGTGGTGGAACCAACAAAACATTTGTTTGGACAACGTTTATGTCTCGTTTACGAAGGCAAAGCAAAATCGTGCTTGTTGTTACCTCATCAGGAATTACATCTTTGTTGCTTTTGGGCGGCAAAATCGCCCATTCAAGATTCAAGATTCCAATTGATCTACACAATGAATCAACTTGCAACATCACACAATAGATGAAAGTGGCTGAGTTGGTGCGCAAAACCGATTTGATCATTTGGGATGAAGCACTGATGATGCATCACTGAGCTTTTGAAGTTGTTGATTAGACCCTACATGATTTGATGCAATTGGATGATGCACAAGTAACTGATAAGGTCTTTGGTGGGAAAATTGTGGTCCTTGGTGGGGATTTTCAATAGATCCTGCCTGTTGTACCCAAGGGAAGACAATAATACATTGTTAATGTTTTATTGCCTCGATCACATCTTTGGTAGCATGTTACAATTCTTTCTTCATATTAACATGCAAGTCATGGCAGCCAATTCTAAAGAGCAACGAAAGTTTGCCAAATGGGTGTTGAATGTTGGAAACAGCAATCATCCTACCATTACAGAAGAAAAAGGTGTTGATCCAGATTGGATCAAGATTCCATCCCATATGAGGTTGCCAACAGACAATTGCAACTTAAGGGGATTAATCTGAACCATCTATCTGGATCACCAACGCCACTCTAGAGATGCCATGTATCTAATGCAACACATCATTCTGGCCCCCAAAAATATTAACGTTGATGAAGTCAACAATGTAATTATTGAATTGTTATTTAAAGAATTGCACATGTACCTGAACGCAAATTCTTTGGCTTTGATAGAAGAAGGTGCAAGTGTTGCTACAAGAGTTTCAATGGATTCATTGTATCTGGTGGAATTTTTGAACACTTTGCAATTCAATGGTATCACAAATCATAAATTGGAACTCAAAGTGGGCTTGCCAATCCTTTTGTTGCGCAATTTCAATCAATCAATAGGATTGTGCAATGGTACAAGGTTAATTGTCAAGAGATTGGGTCAGCGTGTCATTGAAGCAAAGATCATCACAAGGAACAATGACAACAAACGTGTGTTCATACCCCACATCATCATGTCCCCCTCTAGGACTGATTGGCCATTTGTTTTGTGTCGTCGTCAATTTCATGTTCGAGTGGCATTTGCGATGACAATCAATAAGAATCAAGGTTAGACATTGAACAACGTTGGGGTATATTTGACATCTCCAGTCTTTTACCATGGTCAACTGTATGTTGCTATCTCACAGGTCACAAGTAGTGCAAACATCAAGATTTTCAACGGCCAGGGTCCCAATGAATACATGTGGAATGTGGTATATGGAGAGGTTTTGGAAATGTAGTTTGTAGTTGTAATTTTGTATAATGTACCATCAAATACACACACACATGTGCATTAGGCACGGGGTTCAAACTAGTTTTACAAATACTACATCGGCTATGCCATCTCCTTCTTAATAGAAAATGTGAAACTTAAGAACAAAAACTTGAGTTTACATAAACTTGTGGAATTTGTGAAAAATTAACAAAACGTCAAACAACATACCCAACATTTGACATTGTTATCTTTCAACTCTAGAAGGCCAAGCTTACCAATGGCATCTTCCTTATCTTCCATTTAAATTTATTCCATATCATTGAACTCGTCCATGAACAATGCATTACCAAAACAAACATCTTTAGCCAATTTTTATAGATGTTTATACGTATATCAAGATTTTCTACCCCAAAATGAAAGCATCAAAGGTCTTTGCAAATAAATGTAATGGTAATAACATTTTTTGCCTCAATTTATGACCCAACAATCCTCAAGATTTGTTTTGCCACAAACCCCAACATAAGAAAATTTCACTTCATGATCTTTGTACCATGTAAGAAGATCCTTGAATTCCTCCTCATTGACTTTCTTAATTATAAATTATTCAACTTTTTTTTACCATTGATAATTCCATCTCCTTTTTAGCTTCCATGAGATCATATAATAATGTCGCTTCAATACTTTTTAATGTAACATTAAAAGTTCTTTCATTTGCAACACTTGGGTTTAAAAATTTGAATACATGTACCAAGAGTGGAATCAACACATGCCAATCATATTCACTTGTAATTTGCAATGTTATTTCCTTCCCAACGTATTGAATGAACAACCCCAACCTTTTAAAATCCGAATCTAACATCATTGCCAACATGTTGTGAATTTTACATTGTTGAAAATACACCATAAATGAAAGGAATGGCTCTAAGATTATTACCAGTTGCTTTTGTACGTTTGGCCATAAAATCTCTAGTTCTACATCAAAATCTCATTTTTCACTATAATTAAATGAAAAGCAATCCACTTGCATTGTAGTGACAAATGAAATATCAACAAAAAACGCATCAAACAATAGCCAATAACCTTGACTTTACTTAAAAACACATTGTCAAACCGCATGCCTAATGTGTCAAAAATTACTTATGCAATTTGCCCAAACATGTGGACTTAATACATGAGCTTGAAGCACCGAGGATTGTTGTTGTCCATAGCACCAAGCAATGGTTCAAATGCTTCAACTCCAAACTTTCTTGAAACAAAATGATTCTAGATGCAAATCAAGTTTTAAATTAAATTTTCACTTTCATGGACATAGTATAGATGTTTCCATGCAAGATTTGTGCCATTCTTATTGTCCCTTCTTACTTTTTCATCGATGTTATGGTCTTTTACAAGATAAATTTCACCTCTTTGATTAAAATTGATGTTAACCCATAACTAATGTTTGCATCATTTGTTGCATATTAATAACATTTAGACATGGCTTGCCCCCAACAACTACCCAAAAACAATGTTGACAGCCCCAACATTTCACACGGAACAACATAAGTTAATACATTAATCATGGTTGAAAGGTTACTCTCTTCATCCTTGACATAGGCCATAATTTTAGCATTAAACCCATTTTCTACTAACACATCATTCATTTTCATAGCCATGGCAAACCCATAAGTGTCAACTATCTCAACAAACCAATAGTTACATGACAAGGCTCCCACTTATGATTGAGAAATGCACAATCAAAACAAATGTGTCAACTCCCACTTGACATCCACAAATCAAAACTCACAATGTAAGTGATAGTAGATTAAATAAATGTAATTACAATTTTTTTCTTTTTTTTCTTTTGATTTAATTTAAGCAAAGTTTCATTCATTAATTGACATTAAGGATGGAAACACTACTACAAAACATGGGTTTATTTCTCTACTAAACAATTTCACTAAGGCACTTATAGAGTGGTATTAATTGATTCCATAATAAGTTGCATTTTAATCACTATATTATTATCATCAACATTATCTAGTGAACCTAATTGGTGTTGCACACACACACACACACACACACACACGAATATATGTATAAGTTTTGAATATATATACATGTATATATTGGGACATAGACACATAATAATTTTAACTTTGTAATGTAATATTCAAAACTTAATATAGAACCTATAGAAAAATAACATAAAGAGTTGAAATAGTTATTTACATTTTATGTATGTTAGCCATATATTATTTTGTATCAATCAAATGAAAAAATTCAAATTTTATTCAAATCGTGTCATCAAATATTGGGTATATTTACATATATATTGCGTATATATTTATTATACACAAGCACATAAATATATAGTTTCAATTTTATAATGTGGTATTCAAACCCTTAATAATAATAAAATAGTACTTAACATAGATGGTTGAAATGTTAAATTTTAAGTTATTTGCATTTTATGTATATTAACCATAAATCATTTTGCATAAAAAATTTCAAAGTCATTATATATATATATATATATTCAAATCATGTCGTCAAATCATTTTATTTGTGAAGAAATGTGTTTAAAAGTGTTTTAAAACAATGACATTTGAATGTCTTTTTTTTCAAAAGATTTGAAATTTGGAATTTTTTTATTATACAAGTGTAGACTTTTGAAAAAAAAATTGAAAATAGCTTCCATTTATTTCATTTGAACAAAGTATGAGAAAGAAAATACATTTCAAAATTTGACATGTAACACAATTTAGTGTGATTGTTATATACACAACCTTTGATTCTTCATGTTATAAAATAAATTGGTAGCTAGTTTGGCAAAGACAATGGATTATATCTACTTGGAGACCCAAGGTTCAAAAATAGATCCCAACAATGATCAACATGTATACATATAGATTGATTGTATAAAATATTTATGTTAATTGTATTCATGTGCATTTTTATACATCTAAATTATAATATGGAAATAAAATGTTTTAAATTAAAATTATAGATAAAAACATAACATGAAAACCTATAAAAATAAAATGATAAATAGAATAATTATAAATTACAATTACAATTTATTTATAAATCCAAAAATATGATAAAAACATTGGTGAATTGAGTATGTCCGTCACAACATGTTCTTGATCATTAGGCAAAAGGGTGATTTGAGTGCGTGAAAATTTCTTAATTAAACTTAAAACCCTAATGTATTATCCAATAAATTATGATTTTATTTATAATAATGAAAATGAATGTGACAATTTTGCTTCAAAATTGATCATCTTATAAATGGTGATTCAACAAATGACAAAGGCACCAACTCTTTCACAAAAACAATGTTAAGTCATCTTCAAACTACTTGTGATGAAAATCATATTTGGCATAAAATGTCGTAGATGCTAATATTGGGCATGGTCACATGATTAATAAAGTTCATTCACATGGATTTTCATCCATGATTTCGTAGTTCATTCATAGTCCACTCAAAGCCAATTTGTAATCCATTTATAATTAACTCCCAATTCAATTTTAAATAACATTTAATTGATTCATAATTAGCTCCTAGTTCATTTTAATATTCTTCTAATCCACTATTATTTAACTTTTGATTGACTCATATTTAACTCTTAATTCACTTTTAATTAAGGCTTTTATTAACTCGTAATTTGTTTGTAGTTTTGAAGTATTTTAAGAAATTTCCTTACTCAACGGGCACATGAAAATTTCCATGGAAAGTTCCTTGAACTAAATCCCCAAAGGGATATAAATAAAGGTCCCCATTACCTTTAATTTATTCAACACCAATCTAAGGTATGATCTTGTTTTTATAGCCTTATTTTGTTCCTTTCATGAACTTACATTTTCATGTTTTATCACAATAAGTATATATTTTTAAAATAATTTGCACACTTCATGTTCTTGTTTTTAGCTTCTTATGGTTTTGTTTTGGTTTCCATGTCATATGTTTGGATTTAAACATAGGTCTATCTTTTCATTGTTTGTGTTCATAATTTTCATGCATGTGACACAAAGGGTATTGCCAAATATATATATATATAATGGATGGATTGGGGGTAGTCTTTTTTTTTTGCTAATTTACATTCTTTGACTACATTCTTTTATTAATTGATCCACTCATTCCAAATCTATTAATGAACATTTTTCAAATGTTTTCATAGTGTTGAAATTCCAACTATTGATCTATAATTGACGATGCATTTTTTTGTTTTGCAAGTGGAACAATAGGATAATAAATAACACATTTTAGTTGTTCAACTTGGGTTATCTTTAAAGGCAAAGATCAATCCTTGTAGGTCACATAAAATGCCTGTGTTGTAGAAATGTGACTTTTGGGCTTCCAAAAATCTATTTGTTTGACCAATAATTCCCATTGCACTTCCTTATCAATTGTGGAAGATGTATTGGGAATTGATGCTGAAATAATCGTGTGGTTGATTGGGGTTGAAACATAACTAGAAAAATCCTCGTCAAGTGGGGATTCTTGGGCAATATCAAACATATAATCAATGTGTTCAATTTTTTCCATAATTAACTTGTTCCATTAACAATTCATGTTCCTTCTCTTTCATGCACGCACAATTTACAAAACTTGGAGCTCCCTTTAAACATATAATATACACCAAATTAGAAAATGAAAATATTCATTTCAAATTTCTTGACCATTGTCATTATAAATTTATTAACCGTCACCAAGATGTCACTTTTCATGTTATCGAGTTAAATCAACAACATAAGCAATTCCAATTTTGAAATCCCCCCCAAAAAAATGGATTAAATAACACAAATGACAACAACCTTAGTTCTTTCCAACTAGTTTTGGAAAACTTGTCTAAAAAGTACATCACATGTCTGCCAAGAAAGAGAAAAAACATGCATATATGGAAAAATGGTGGTACCAAGTGGACAAAAGGAATAAAAAAACAAAAGACCTCACCTTAATGCCTTGTAAGGAATCATGCAATAACACGTAATGAACACATTTTAAACAACATTTGCATTGTGGTCACCCACTTCTATTTTATTACTTCATTATCATGTTACATAGACCATTCCAAAATCAAAATGATAAAGTTCATCAATGTAGACTATAAACTTGTTTCAATTGCTACTATTGGCCATGGTGCATTGAGTTGCAAGGGGAACACACACCTTAAATAATGAAGAAAAAAAAACATTGGAGGTTTAAAGTTGAAATGGGGGACATGAACTTGTTCACCTAAAATAGAGCACAAGAAAGATGACATCCAATACTTGCCGCTACTTATATTTCTTTCTTAGCTATCAAATGGTACCTTCATGTGTTAATTAGTAATTTGATTTGCTATCACTTCTCAATTGTTAAAACCATGGAGGAAAATTTACTAAATCCACCTAAAATACCATAAAAACTTGCGTGGTTATGGTAATTATTTTCTTCCAACATCCACAACAATTATGGCCAAGGAAATGTTTGGCAACAACATGATCTATACATCTTGGGGTCTCGTTAGCAATTGAAGCTTACTTATTTTTCCAGTGGATGTTATTTCTTTTTGCATGTTTATTCTCCTCCTACTACATAAGTCATTGATGGGAAAATTGATGTCCGCATAGAGTGAACCAAAATCTTCACATTACCATTGACCAACCTACAAAATGATCAAAGTACATATCAAACAATTAAACCAAAATAAATATCAAAGTAAAATCCAAGTTGTCAACATGCACATTATTCTGTGTTTTTATAACACCCATAAAGTTGGGGGACCACCACATGGAATTTTTAAAAATACAAGTATCTTAAATAATTATTTTAAAAACATTTTAGAATGGAGAAAGGTAGATTTAGCATGTATTGCAATAAATATTTTTAGTTTTTAGTTTTTACCATGGTCATACACGTGTAAATGTAAGTTTAGCCAATGCCCAAAAAAATCAAACAATCAATTATTAATGGGGACATGTATGGAGTTTTAAAAAATTCTAAACATGCCCACAAGCAAAAAAGACAATTGAACATTAATGGCAAATAGCCACCAATAGATAGATGGGTTGTAAGCACTACTTACCAACATTGAAAATAGATTTGAGTGAACATGCATTATATTGTTTTCAATACCAAAAGCTACAAATTATTTTAATTTTTCTTCTTTGCAATCTAATCAATTGAAGGAACTTTTATTGTTATATATACATATGGATACAAAA
>Ga0116230_10005096_pt1 | contig 12884 bp, 10 predicted proteins | sample S1TSphfallax_3_FD_88678 | JGI IMG/M metagenome (GOLD analysis project Ga0116230, IMG submission 88678) | Host-associated microbial communities from peat moss isolated from Minnesota, USA - S1T2_Fd - Sphagnum fallax MG | ecosystem: Host-associated > Plants > Peat moss > Unclassified | place...
CCTTGTTATAACCATTGTGTGTTTCGAAATAGTCCATGGTCTGTGGCAATAACAAGGAGCTATGATGACAAAGGGCTATGCGTGGCAGTAATGATGAAGATGTGGAACTCTAAACCTTTTCAATGGACATGGCAAAAGAAACAAAATCAAGTGGGGTCATAATGCATAAATAGTGAAGTTGACATAGGCAAGAGATGGTAAATAATAAAATAATTAGTGTTTGCTAGAAAATATATAAGAACTTGATGGGGAACAAGGGAACATAAAACAAGAATTTTGTGTTGGGGACAAGAATTTGTGTAAGGAACAAAAACAAGGTTACATAACCTTTTTGGAGGTGGTACAAAACATTGTAAATGTTATCACAATTTTTTAAAATATTAAGATATTGTGATAACCTACCATTGGCCTACCATCCGCCAACCACAAGATTACACCAATGACACATAGATTTTAATGTTAGTTGCCATTTTTGGTGTGAATAAGTTACAAACTATGGATTTGTTAACATCAACTTAACATACAATGACCAACAAGTCTAAATGTTACTTATATACAATTAAAAATGTGGTTGCAAACACATTTCATATTTGGGTAACACAAATATTGTGATTTGAAAGATGTGAAAAGGGAACCCAAAACATATGTCATCAATTCTAATGTTGCAAAGAGTTTTTTATCGCACTCTCACACTTCATACCACAAAATTGTATTTCTATCCTTATTTTAAACAAATTTAATTGAAAATTTATTACATATTTTAGTCTAAAGATGAGTCTTCCCAATTGAACTTCCCATCCATTGGAATCCTAGGGAAGGATTGTAACTATCATTTGGTTTTTCCCAAAGATGTTTTTGAAGCTTCCAAAAGATTTTGTTCATTACATGGGATTGAATAAAAAAACTCATCACCCAAGGGGAGAATGAAAAATGCAAATAGATAAAAGGTGAAATCAAGGCACAATACCACCTTTTGGTGCTTCATTGAAAGACCTAGGGACCACACAAAAACAAAACAAGAAAATTCTTGAGAAACAAATGCAAAGTGTTTTTGTGGTTTTTGAGGCCCAAAGGCAAAATGAAAAAAAAGGGGAGGAAAACATCATGGGAATTAACAACCTTGGAGAAGGAAGGTCACCATATAAGGTGTTGGGAAAGGTTTCAAAAAACTAATAAGGAATTTTTTTGTAAATTAAACATTATAAAATAATGACACCTGACACTTCCAAACCCAACACAAAAGACTTGTCCTTGTAAAGCATTAAGTAGTTTTTAACCAAGTCCTAATATTTGATTACATTCAAATCATTTTAGAGCTTCACATCATTTCATTTTGGCAAATGGAGTTCACTTTCTTGTTGGCTTCCCTATCATGCTTCCAATATCTATTAGTTTACTTTGTAATGTCAAACGTTCTTTCAAATACTTGATGATGCAAACATAGAACATTTGTCTATAACCTTTGTAATGATGGAATAGAGTCTTTTTCAAGTATCATGTTACTGCCAATTATTAAAACCAGCTAAATGTTATCATAGGGTTCTTCCAATAGCCATCACCTAATATTAACCTAAGTGGTGTATGAAAGTCATACAAGTGGCTTGTGTACGACCTTAAAACTCCTTCAATCCACCAAGTCTACCATGAATTTCTAATTCATATAAATTAAAGATCTAAACTAACCTCCCAAGCATAGGGTGGGCAATACCACCAATCATAAGGGTGATCCTTTCATTTTGAAAGGGAAAAATATCAAAATTATCCAACAATTGATTGAAGATTAAAGATCTAACATTTATGTTGGATTTTGAATGTCAATTCTATAATAGTTTTTTCTTTTCACAAAAATCTAACAATAAGTTTCTTCTTGGTCTATTTATTTAAAAGGCAACTTACAATAAATTATTTTTTTGTGTTGTATTATTGTCCTATAACTAACCAAAGTAGTTAACTATTTAGTAACAAATGATGTGCAAGTATTAGAATCAACTATACATATTTGTTAGTTACTAACTTGAGTATATATTAATTTACCTAGCAAGGGTGAAAAAAAATAGATTAATGGTTTTGGTATAACGTATGTAGATTCATGTTAAAACACTTAAGTGCTAAAAATATATTCACGATCTAAATTTAAATTTTTTGGCTTAGGGGTTCAAAGATGAATTGTAGAGTTTTTATAGGTTTGTGTACTATTTTTTTAATTGTTCAATTTGGTTTTAAATGCCCAAGATATGGCTTCCCAAGTTTGGGGATCATTGCCTTACAAAAAAATCATCACCAATCATCCCACACCTTAATCTTCAAGCAATGTAAACCTTCTCAATGCACATAGCATAACTGAAAGATGTCCAACATCCAAGTTAAAAAAACATCTCTAGCAGTGCTCAATATGTGATCCTACATTGTAAGATTGGATGAACAAAATCCAACGTATGTTGATTTGATTCAGAAAAATGATTTGGGCTCAACATAATTGCATAGGTTGTTGTGGTTGGTAAAATGCGCAACAACACTATGCACCTATAGAAAAGAATGTAATAAATATGATATAAATGTTGCTCAATGTTTCTAATTGACCCATCATAATGATTGGCCCAAGTGGTTTGTTATTAGTAGTCCCCCACCTATTTGTTGTCCCAATTTCAGTTTTATTGGTGAGGTTGCAAAAGAATACATAATTAAACTTGGATGTGAAAAATATTTTCACATGGTCACATACTAAGCACCACTCGAAATGCTTTAACCAAAAGATTTCAAACCCAACATTGAAATTTGCCTTTTTAAAAATATAAATCACTTCCATTCAAAGGATTAAATCACACGATGGAAATGAACAAACAAATCTATGGTGATAGGTGGGTTCTTGCTTCATTAAAATCTAGTTATTAAACCCTTTTTAAATTAGCACCACTAAACACCCACCACCCCCCACCCCCCCCCCAACAGGTGGTTTCTTCTCCTTTTCATCCTTTTTCTCTTCTTGCATGGGCATGAGATAGGTTTGAACATTGTAGTTCTTTCTTTTTCAACTCCTAGTGTTGTCACAAAAAATTCTAACAAAGTTCTTAGTGTTAAATGTGTTTGTCATCTTCATGCGTGGTATAAAACTTGAAATATATATAAGTATTGGTTTTGAGTTCATTATTGATGATTTAAAATTGTGATGTGCTTATGTTCAATGTAAATGCTATCATTTTATGTTTCTAAAACATTTGTCATTTTGTGTTTCTAGAACATTTGAACACCCTCCCTTTGTTGATCTTTGTGTTAATCTTGAATTTTTTCATGTAATTTGTCTTGTGCTTCCTCATGTTCACCTTGTGTTTATGCAACACCCACCCCACCCCACCCCTTGTTGATTTTTGTGCACCTTGTGTTGATTCTTCTTGATTCTCTTATGTTTTTTCGTGTTTGTTTTCTGTTTATTTGTGTTCATCTCGTATTTCTGCAAGGCCCTCCCTAGGTCCTTTTTGCGGTCATTTCATGTTTCTACATGAACATTTGAACACCTCCCACTCATCCCTCTTTGATTTTGATGTTCATCACATGTTTTTTTTTAGTTATAATTTTTCTTGTGTTTTTCCATGTTCATCTTGTGTTTCTATAATGCCCACCCCCCTTTAGGTTTTCTTCATGGTCATATTTTTTTTGGAGCATTTGAACCCCCCCTCCTTTAAGCCTTGTTGATATTTGTGTTCATTTTGTATTTTTGTGACACCCACCCACCCCCCGAACCCCCCACCCCTTGTTGATCTTCCTATTTATCTTGTGTTTTTGTAGCACCCAATCTCCTTCCTCAAACCCCCCTACCCACTTTTGTTGATCAATTATTTATTTGTGGTTATTAAAGGTGTGTTGCAACATGCCCTCATCCTCCCATCCAAACCTTTGCCCATTGTCTAGCCAATCCAACCAAAGTTCACACCTTTGTAACCAAAAGGATGAAGTTGTAGTCCAACTTGAAATTTTTGATGAAATCTATATGTTGCATATCTAATTACATTGCTAACCAAGTTAAAGTGAAGTTTGTTTGTTATGTTTTTTCCAGTTCCCTTTGAATTGTTCTTTCGACCACAATTAATGAATCCATAATTCTTTTAACTTTTCTTGCTTTTCCTTCCTTTGGGTTCTCTAATTGTTTCTGCTACTTCCTTTTCCATTGCCTTCCAGTACATAATGTTCAAATATTCATTTGAAGTAACTACATGGCTTTGTGAATAGTCAATTAATGGTTCTTTGCCATGGGTCTTTATTGTAGGTAGATGCAACAAGGACAACATATTACCAATTGATAATGCTTGCTAAGTTGTGTGTTCAAAGTTCTTGGTTTCCACCTCCATTTTCATTATAAACTTGTATGTGTTCACAACCAAAGGGCTTGAATTTGTTGCAACTTCTTGGTTTACAATTGCAAATTTTGTAAGCATAACCACATAGTACCTAACTCCACCTTTAGGCACATCACCAACTAAGGATTCATGCCCTATAGTGTTTATTGTTGTTGCAAGGTTGATGAGCTCTACTATAATAAAATGTTTTCCCCATTGCATTTCACCGTTTTCTTTTTCATTGGATATGGAATTTGCATCCTTTTTCCCTAGTTTTCATTTATTGTGTACAAGTTGTTAGATTTTGTTTTTTTAATCCATGGCCCTAGGGTAAATCGACCAAATCCTTGTAACTCTAAACCTTAACATTATGCTTGTCTTAGTCAATGATTGGTATAAGGTTTTGTTTACCCACCCATCATGTCTAGTTCACCATGGTTACTACCAATGGTTGACCATTACAACATTTTTTTTGTTCCTAAAATTGTGTTGAAAAGTTTAAAGTAGGCCACATCTAGAGGCTAAAGTGCATGGGATGTATAGGAAAGTAAAATAATCATGTTTAACTCAAATGCTTGTTTTTGTTCAATTGCTTTCAGGTGACATGAGATATATGCCAATTTAAGATTAGCAAATTCCTATTCGTAAGGGAAATTCCACCATGTACCAACCTCTTGAAAAAAGACAAGAATTTTTTGAAAAGGAAACTATGTTGATCTAGGTTTTGTGACTCTTTTTTAACTACTTTAAGGTTTGATTTGTGTTCATCTAGCTTTTGTGACCCTTTTTCAACACTTATGAAATTTGATGTTCTAGTTATATTTTGACTATTTCAAGTTCTAATATATGATCTTCTAGTTCTACTTTGATATTTGGTGTTTATTGTTGCCCATATGCATTCAAAAAATTTGTGAAGGATTTGAAGCCCACACTATTTGAGAATTCTAACATGTTAACAAAATGGAGAGGAATAAAATTGAAAATATCTTGCTTGTTTCCATGGTAAGCCCATAACCTTTGAATTTGGTGTTGTTGTTTAGGCAAGAATGTAACATGCCCAAAATTCAAAGGAAATTCAAAATTTTCACTCCATGGGTTTTTTGCAATGCTTAATCTGTGATGTCCTCCTATGCAGTAGAACATATGTAGAACAACTACATTTGTGACCAAATTGTGTGATGTTTAATGTGACAAATAGAATCACCAAACTATGTTTCTCCAACATAAACTTGAGGTTTTATAAAATCATTTTAACACATTCCCTAAACCAAACACTAAAGATAACCCACCTTTTGTCCCTTGCCTATGGATGTTTTGTTCTCCACATTTATTTTTGTTCAAGTGAATGAATGCCCATCACCAACCTTTCTTTTGCCAACCCAAACTTGGGTTTATGTAAAACCAGCCCATGGCAATTCCATAACCAAACATTCAAAATCCCCTCATTTTGGAAATGCCCTACTTCTTGGGCCTTGGGTCTTCAAATTCAACCGAACTGTTGGATTTAGGCTAAAATCTCATCAAATTGTGGATGAATTTGCAAGAACAGAACAAGGGGCTATGATTAATAAAAATACATATGCCCACACACAAACACTATAATATATATGCATACACATGAGAAGGCTCCAACCATACACATCATTGAAGTGAGTATATACTCAGATATAAAACCAACAGGCCTTTGTGCTGTTCCAAAGAACCACCCAACACTGGTCAAAACCTCAATTGTACAGAAGGATGTGATGAGCTTTCTTTTTAAATTCAGAAACTGGAAAGTGGTACAAAAAATCTCAATGGAATGAGGTGATGGGTTTCAAAACTCTTTCCTTGATGATAACTACACGGCATCATTGCCAGTCTCATGGGATTCACTATGATTAGCAGATTAGTTTACAATGAGAAACTGATTCACATGCAAATCAAACACATTTGAAGGTAATAGAGGGCACACCGGTCATTGATGATCCTTGTCTTGTAGATCCAAATTGATTTGGATATGTCCTCATCAGCTGTTGAGAAAGAGAAGATCCAGAACATGTGCATTAGCGACAGTGATCAATCATTTGCCAAGGATGAAGAGATGATGGACAACTGGCATCTTCAGTCATTGCCAAGAAGGATGGAATTGTTGTTTCGATCTTGGTCCTCTTTCTTGATTTGAGGATTGAGATCATGTCAACATTCCTGATCAACTCACTAGTTGAGGTTTTGAGAACACCAGAACAGAGGATACATTACCCAGGGCAGAAGCAGCAGATTCAACATGCTGCAACAAATAGTCGTAGATCTTCTTCTTTAATCTGGCTTTGGTGTCCTCTAATTTGGTATTAAGCACTGCATTCTCCACCACACTTAACTGATCTAGCCAGTCATTGACTCTTTTCAGTTGCGATAATATGCCTGCAACATGACAGTTTTCTTGTTGACTAATAACTTTATCTGCCCTCTCCTCATAGCCTTTAGTTGCAACTTGGAAGCCATTATCAAGAGCCCCCTCCATAAATTCAAGAAACCAACGTTGTGCTTCAGCCTCAAGTTGCTTTGCAAGCTCTGCTGTCTCAGTCATACCCTTTCCCTTAACCCAGGGGGAGCCAAGAGGTGCTTTTACCTCCTTAGCCTGCATTTCAGGTGTGATCTTACTTGTAGCTTTTGCACTCATCTTCAGAAGGCCCACTCTGCTACCACTGTGCTGGGTCTGCACTGGTACCTTCATTGGAGATTGTGGTCTCAACTCTCCAGTGTCTTGCCTCCTCTCATTTCCAATTTGTGTCACAGATGACAAGGCTGCCCTGGTTGAAAATGGGGTTGCTGATGAACTCCTTGTGGATAATGATGGTGACACACTACGGAGCCTTGGTGCCAAGCACGGTGCCCCATCCATGGGAACCATGAGTTGCTGGTTGCTGGACTTCTTAACAAAATTGTAAGCTCCACCTTCCTTGCTCTGTAGTGAGAAGGAAGCCAAGCCTGATAATAAGGCTGCATTCACCCATCCAGCTGCACAGTGAGCCTTGTCTGTAACATCTTGGACCTTTCCAATGGAGTTCTCTTTTGGAACTTCTGCTGCAGTATCCAGGTTATGCCTTACACTGGCCAGCACCTCAGCCACTGCTGTAGCATGTTTGACAGACTGGTGAAGGCTTAGAAACTGTTCTACAGATTGCTGAGGAAACTCTGTCTTTGCACATGAGCACAGCTCTGCAAACATACTGTCAACAAACAATTACAGTTATTCATCAGTGATAATGTAAGAAGCTGGCCAACTCGCAGGTCCTTTCTTCAAAAGAGTGCATAAAATGCAACAATTAGCTCATACCCCTTTGTCTTATGAAATTCAATAAATAATAAACTTGATCTCAAGTTAATGTCATCAGAAGCTAATTATTTGAGCTTGTGTTGAGATAGGATAGTTGTGCAGATTGAGCTGCAGAATATTGAAAAAAACCTAGGTCATGTTTCTTACCTGAGGCTTCGAAGTACACTCTCAGCTGCTGAAGCCTCTTGTAAAGCCTCAGCAGCAGCTACTGAAGCTGCATCTCTTATTTGTAAAGCTTTCTGCAAAATTGCACAAAATATGCAAATCCATCACATGGGAGTAACTGCAGGAAAGTTGAAAGACCCCACTAAACAAGGTTGCTCTAAAATGTTAATTGACAGACTAACAATAGAGAATTCAGTCATGGAACAGAGCAAGAACAAATAAACAATACTAAGACTCTTGCTATGATGAGGAAAGCAGATCCTTATTATACATACAGGTAAGAGCAGTTGTCGAGAATCATGTGCAGACTAACGCATCAGCAACACTGTGACATTGTGACATGCATAATCATTTCCATGTTCCATGCATGTTCATTCGGTTCAAGTCAAAGACTTACTGAATCTTCTCTAGCTTGCAAGCCACTAGGCATGTAAATTGAAGGTTTTTGCAACACTATTACCTTGCCCAATGGTGCAAGTATTCCTGGGAGTGCACCCCAGGGCACACCAATATCTGTCAATTTTGAGACCAAAGACATCTCCTTGTTCCCAGTATGAGCTGGACTGAAATCTGGAGGTGACACAGGTCCCTTTTGAGTTGCACCATTGTTAGCTTTGCCACTAAGTTTTCTGGGGTCTGTTTTCAGTAATGAAGGGCCCTTGTCCAGTGATTCTTTTGAGCTGAAGTCATATAATCTCCTTGAACAAGAAACCTAAACAAGGCAGACAATAGTGGTGAGGAAACCTATCAAATCCACCACCAAGTGAAGTACAATTGAAATCTTTCGAAAATTATCAAGGACCCTCCATAGTTTCATCATGACATAACCTGAAAAGAAACTGCAAGTACACATACAAATAGCGTCTCAGATTTCAGACCAAATGACAAAGAAACCATGCCATGAAGCTGCAGGAGAAGAGAAGGGAGAAACACCGAACGAATCTGGAAACTAATCACTGCAGTTTCTTGCTTGTTGAGTTGCTGTTAACACCATATACAGCATTGACTATCACAACATCACCACCAACTTCCTAAGGTACTTGCAGTGACCATGTACCATGTGCCAATTCATACATCACCCAACATACCAAACTTCTGTTGGAATACATAAATAATGGGAAGACTGAGCTGTGATAATGGCTAGCTCACAGACATAAAAAGGAAATGAGAACTCAAAGAAAACCAAGCAGAGAAGGGGCATAAAGAACAGGAGGGGAGGAATGCAAGAGTACAAAAGAAAGGACAAGAAAGAGAACATGATCTACCCTAATGTAACATCCCAAAGCATGAAACTTTCCTACCCATTCATCTAAACGAACTTAGGATCACAAGCATGGTTACACAAACTCTTACAACCATCCTTGCAACAGAGTGCAACAGGGGATAAGAAATTGAAGAGTGTGCTTTGACATATCCTGCCCATTGAAGGAGGCTGAATGGCAAAACATACAAACTGAGAACTGTTGTAGCTGCAATTCAAATGATTTGCACCTTGTGGAGACACAAAGGAGTGTGAGGGAGAAGACAGAGAGCAAAGTGCTTACAGTGGACCAAACACCAGCCTTTACTTGTTCTTTGGCTTGCTTTGGAGTGGTGCGATCTTTCCTGTCATTAGCACCATTAGCTCCCTCCCAGCTTTTTCTTAAACACTTTGTAGTGCCAGTGATGATCTCTCCTGATCGGCATCCACCACCACCTATGGACCTTCTTTTGCTTGAATCTACCTCTTTCCCTGTACTGACAGATCTTTTTGAAGTCGGAAGGACTTCCATTACCCTAGGAGAAGCTGCTTCTTTGTAAAGCGTCTTTCTATCTTCAGGGGGGCATGCTACCACATTCCCTGACAACAATACTCTGTCTCCAGGAAGCGTCCTCCTGCCTGGAAATAACGAACTAGCAGGAGATTGCAACTTGGGTGGTGGAGTGGAGACTTCCGAGATACTGGTCTTAGGGGAGGAGCAAACTGGAAAAACCTTGGACTTCACTGGTCTTGATCTAGGTCGTGAGTTCGATCTCTGTTCGTCAATTTTCTTCTCCTCGGCAGCGGAATTTGAACTTCGAGACAGCCTTCCTGTAAGCTGCTGCGCTCCGAAGGCGTCTGACAATTTTTGGATACTGTTCTCTGTTACTAGCTCATGCATCTCGTTGTTCTTCTTCTGCTGGTTGACGTTCGCAGTAGTACTAGCAGTGCCTTGTGAAGCGTTTGGGACCTTTAATCGAGTAGCTCCTGACTCTATGGACCTGCCTATAGCATTTTCTGTAGAGGAGTGGTTCAACGTGCCCGACAAGCTCCGAGAAAAACCTTCAAGGTCAGCTCTGGTTATGGTGTCGGAGTTGCAGAGATCCGGGTGAATCAGATCAGGATGGATTGCTGCCGCGGAGTCGTCTCTATAGTTCTTAGCGGTAACCACGGTTGCAATGAGATCTTCAGGATTTCCAACGCATTGATGCCTACCTGCAAGCGGCCTGACGCCTCTAAGGAGAGGAACCGGGGAGGCGGCTTCAAGCCTATCAACATGGATAAAGTGCCCGAGCTGCAACTTGTCGCTGAGTATGAGATCGTCGTGTTCCTCCGCCAGTGATACATACGTGGCGTGAGACGAGTCCGAGACTTTGAGGTAGAAACCCTGGTTCGGCCACAGCTCACTTCCCGCAAGAGCAGGCACAATACTGATCACCTGCAACAGAGCAGAACGATGCTCGCCCGTGACCTTCACATCCGAGTTCATGTGCTGGAGAAGTTTCAAGAGAACACCAGGAGTTAAGGTCGCCATTAGGCCTTGTCCGACAAAGTACAAAACTCTCCTTCTCCGGAGTGAGTGCTTGGAAGACGAGGTACCTAACAAACAATCCACCAATGTAGCTTTGGCCTAAGAATTTGACATGCCTCTGATTTGGTCCTCGTTCTCACGGAGCCACAAGCTGCACCGTCCACTTCCTCTGCCTCCTCCGCCTCCCAAGCCACACGATCTCTACCTAGAAAACGGCGCACATTCGAACGACATTTAGTACCAAAAGCTTCGGGAGCAAGAAATCAGCTACAAAAAGACGCTAGACCGACTTGCAGCATATCGTATGAATGAGATACAAAGCCGGCATTACTCTCCTCTACAGTGAGCATCCAAAGAAAGATCGAGCCCTACTGAACGTCCAGCTCTATTGCCAATCTCGTCAAAAAACAGAAAAGCAAATAAACAGTCGAAAGCCGTTTTCCTTACAAACCAATCAAGATGATAGAAGAGGCATTCTTACAAATCGGAGAAAGAAATGGCCCGAGAGTAGCAGCAGCAACAACAACAGGACTTCCATGGCGTCTGCCCTGCATCATGCACCTTCAAACACGAACAGAAAGCACTACAGAACTCCAAACTTGGAAAATTTTGGCTCAAACGAAACCTACTTTCTGCCACATCCGCCCTGCACCAACTGCCGATCATCGTCATCGAAAAATCCGCGAGGATTACAAGCAGCAGATCTGAGCGGCAGCGAGACGACAGCTTCACCACGCCGAGAGGAAAAAGACGGCCGCCTCCCCCCGCGCCCTTGTTCGAAACTCTACTCGTAAGCATCCTACACGTGTCTAATATAGGACCTACGTCTAGGTAGTCTATATCTAGGTACCTATATAGAGACCTATTGAATTTATTCAAATTGAAAGGGAAAAAAAAAAGGACCGTTGGCGGATTTAACTGTGCAGGTTTTCACCGTCTCGGGTAAAAGTAACAAGCGGGATATTGTTGTAGAAGGTAAGTACATTCTAAGAACCAAAGGGTTAAAAGTAACTTATCTTGGAGTGTTTTTTTCTTTTCCTTTTTCCTCCCATAAATTCGTACATTTAAAATTTTAAGATTTAATCTTTTTTTTCTAAAGCTCTAAAATCTATTTTCTTTCTCTAATTTTTTTTCCCTTTTCTAATTCTCTACAATTAATTTTGTGATATTAAAAAATTTTGAATTTTTTAAAAAAAGAAGCAGCAAAATCATTTGAATCTTTCACTTGTAAAAAAATAATTATTTTAAATCAATTATTTTCCCAATTTGTGTTTGCCATGCTAAATGAAAAATAAGAAATTGTAAAATCGATCATTGAAGTCCTAAAATAATCGAAATTCAGCATGGCAAAAAATAAATAATACTAAAATTTAAAAATGGTATAGTTCAAATATGCCCATTCATTCAAAGGAGGAGAATTTTTTTAATAATATTTTGCTAAAATAAAATTAATTTAGTTGTTCTTCATCACTATTGATGATTTTTTTTAATTTTGTCAATCTTTTTATAATCATTCTTTTTTTTCATCTTTTTTTTTTTGACACTTTCTTAATTTCTATTTGCAAACTTGATCTTATTCAAAACGTTTCTTCCATTATAATTTTATTTCATGGAAATTTTTGTGTGCTTTCATGCCCGCCTTTATTTTATTTTCATCTTCACTTGGTTACTCCAATTTTCACAATGACTATATTTCCCAAGAAAGTGAGAAACCAAAACAAATGTACATATTAGTAGGTTATTATTATCTTCCTTCCACAAATAATCTAAGAAAATTTGAAATTTTAACAAAATATCAAAATTTACAAACATTTACAAAGTATAATAAAAAAAATCACTTAATTTTTTTCTCTCTTTTCATCATATGAAAATGTAAGTGCAAAGTTATGCAAAATTAATTAATATATTAGTAATTAAAGAGTTGGCACTCAACAAAAACAAATAACCACTAATTAATATATATTATACATTATTCATAGACATATACATTTCAACTTATAAAACAAAATAACATTACCTTGAACAAAACATGTATTTTGAATAGACAAACAAACAAAATAAAAAAATTATAAATAAAAATGATTCAACAAAAAAAAAGAACAAACAAAAAGAAACGAAATTTAAATTTTTAAAAAAAGAAAACAATGTGAAATATACCAAAAAGTACCAAAAACAAAACAAATAACAAATAACACCCAAAATGTGCCAAGAAAAACTACAAACCAACAAAAAAACACAATTTTGTTGACAAGCTAACTAAGTAAAGCTTTGAATGAACAAACAAAGAAGAACAATAAA
>Ga0116230_10005097_pt1 | contig 12880 bp, 6 predicted proteins | sample S1TSphfallax_3_FD_88678 | JGI IMG/M metagenome (GOLD analysis project Ga0116230, IMG submission 88678) | Host-associated microbial communities from peat moss isolated from Minnesota, USA - S1T2_Fd - Sphagnum fallax MG | ecosystem: Host-associated > Plants > Peat moss > Unclassified | place: USA...
ATCTCCCACCTCCTTTGCATAGACCGGTGGTTGCTTTGACAGAGGGCTTCTGACTGATCGGCTTCCAAGAAGTGGTAAGTGCACACTAGCCTGGATGAGTACTGGACCTTTGGTGCTGCAAATCAGGCAGGCATTGCAGAGCACTTGAACAATCTGAAACCCTTACTCTCTTATGTATGCACTGAAAGGTACTTTATATTTCTTTCCAACCGTTGGAACTTGAATGTTTTCCCCTTCATAATGGGAATCAAAGAGCTGGTATGAATGCTAATTTTGAAAGGAACAAGTTACGGTGTCATCTCCTGATGTAGGCAGGTAGTCTTGCTGAGTAAGAACTTTCAGTTTTTAACTTTCACATTCAACTTCTATATCAAGTGACTCGGTTGTCATCCTCAGTTCAGAATGTCTGATTTTATTCAGTGTATCTGGAGGGTGGGGCACTATGAGGGTTCACTAATTACAATGATATGAATTTTGTAATGACAATTAGAAACTTAGGATGGCCAAAAGAAGTATTCATATGGTGCTTCCGGGGAGTAATATTTAAATTTATATTTTTATATTGTTAGTTTCAATGTTTTTTGTGGTTGGTTTGCAATCACTATACCGATATGCAAGCAAGTATTACATCTCACTAGCTTTGAAAAACTTGCCAAAAAAGTACTAGTATTGTGCACTATAGATAGTGGTCCAATGTGCAAGGGCCTGATCAAATGGGAGAATCCTCTTGGTTGATATCCATAAATCAAACCAAAGCCCTTACAATGAGGATCCAAGGCCAAGAAAGTTGACTTGACGTGATACTAACATGTCATCATTTTAGAGGGATATTCAATTGGTTTGGACTAGTGTTGGCTGTGTATTGAGTTTTGACGTGGTTATCTTGTTGGTTATTAATAATCTACGGGCTGGGTTCTTGATTTTTTGGATAATTGATTAAATTGATAACCAATTGATATTCCAATTTCAAAACCTAATAACCTGTGTGGATTATCATCTACGCATGTTATCATTTTAAAAGTAATAATGCAAAAATTTTAGGAAAAAAACATTATTTATTTATTTATTAAAAACCCTATAACCAGTTGGTTATTTGTTGTTTTTTTGATAACCTACTTGACACCCTTTTTTGATACTGATAACCTATGTGGTCCCAAAAAGAATTCAAACAAACTAACCGACTTCGTGATTATTAACAAAAAAAAACCCATCCAACATTGGTTTGGACCAAGGAAAGGAGCCCAAAGGGGAGCCCATGTTTTGCCCTTTGGCCCAATTCTCCCATTGAAGTCTTGCCCACCATGCAAATTGAACCTTCATCTCCTAGGGGTGGAAGAGAGTCACCAGGCCATTGAAATCTCAAATGATGTAACATGATTAACATTTGGTTTATTAAAGCGGGTGAACTTTGATTTTCCTAATTCAAGGTTTGTTTTATAGCTACTTGTAGATTAAGTTTTTTTTCCCATTGCTTTCGCTTTTGACATGAATCCATTATTTTTTTCAATATTGCATTTATGTGCAAGTGAAAGTTTAATGCAATTTACAAAAGATACAAGGATGACAATATTACAAATGGCATTTCATGAAATGATGATCATCAATGTCCCTATTATAATGCATTAAACAATGAGTGGCATCAAAATGGAAATGTGATGACTTTTACAAATGATATAAATGGACATAATGAAATTGAAATCAATCCATAATTTCAAATAGATTTTCATGCTGGTTCAAAAGATGATTGTAGTATGAGCCAATGGATAAACTTTCCCTTTAGATGAAGTTAGAAAAGAAAGCAAGGGGAAGGGGATCAATGTGTATAATCATTTTTCAACCATGGTTGAAAGCAATTTAACATTGTTTTAAAAGTTTGCAAAAAATAACATTTTTTTAAAAATATGGATGTTTTGTAAATGAGCTAGAAGTTACATAAAATTTTAACTTGACTATTCATCAAATCTGACCCAAAATCAAATGTGTACAAGAAACAAATATTGCCATTTGTTTTTAATTTTTTTTTTTTTAAATGTTAAAATTCATGAATTCTCAATGTCTCTTAACATTATCTTAGGACTATTTTCAATGGTTATTGACACATTTTCATCTTTACCTTACTCTTCAATGTGCTTCATGTCAATTTTATCATCTTCAACCACCTTTAAGATTTGAAGAACCCATACCATGTTGGCAAATATTTTTGTTTTTGTTTTTACCTTCAAAGCCCAGTATGTATTGTTACATCCACTAGAGTTAGCAATGCACATATCATCCACATATGCAAGTTGTCACCAAATTCAATATGTGACACAATGGAATACCTAATATTTTCAATAAAATTGTAAATCCATTTGAATGGTCTTTCCATTGACATTGTTTTTATTATAATATATAACTTTCTAATGAATTTTGTATATATTTTGTATATTTTATTCACCTTAAAAAGGTGGATAAAACCATGGCCACATTGAATAAACAATATCTCTTATCAACTTATAAGTTAAAATGTGTGTTTCACCACATGACTTCCTAAATTTGTTTAATAGAAGGAAACCTATTCATGAAGACTACATGGCCCATTTGTGATCATTATTCCAAAAACTCTGCTTTGCATATACATTTCCAAAAATTGATGTGAAATAAGAACTAATATGTGGACAATTATAACAAATTTAACAAACCTCTACTAGTCATCAACCCAAGTATGTACCCACTTAATTGATGAACATGAAATGAATAAATACCTAAAACCCGAAGGAACCCCTAGTGGTTAGCCATGTGAAGAACGCATGGTTGAAAAAACTTCAACCCAAAAACCTTCATCAAAATTTTAAACCATTATTTAAGGTTGTATATAACAATTTTTTCTTACAATTTTTCTAATAGTTTGTGGTTATTCCACCATTGTAACGCCAAATTTTAATTCATTATTTTTTAGGCAATGAAGCTTCTTATGGACATTGAAAGTTTCATGATGTACATTAGAAAGAAGTGGCCACATGGTGAAATTATGAAATTGTTTGCTTGGAGGTGGTTGTGAAATTATTCATCAAACATCATTTTTGTGAGTTTGTATTATGTGAGAAGTTGTAGTTGTTTGTAGATTTGCAATGCAATTTGCAATTTATAATTTATAGAACATAAATACCTATGAACTATGAAAAAAATTCAATGTACAATGTACATGACACACCCTTAGGTTTGTTAAGTGGTATTGGGGAAGAAAACTTGCAAATTCTCAGTTTTGCAATGTAATGCAAACTCAAAAGGCATCCCCTAAAGTTCAGCCCCCCTAAAAAAGGAATGGGAACTCCAAGATGGGGCTAGGATGATTTCAATAAGTTGAGTTTAAGGTGAAGTTAATATACAAAAATCACAAAAAAAATGTTTGTGTAAATTGAAACCAAATTGGCACAAGGATAAAATTTTTAAAACATATTCACATGACACATCGTGCACAATTCAAAATTTGAAGGAGTCACCACTTTTTGCCCTGTCTAGTATATTTTGTATATGACAACATGGGCCATATTGAAATGACATTTTTGTTAGTATTCCCAAAGTGAAAGTTATGAAACTATAAACTTATGAGTCATGTTATTTTGTTGGCCAATAACTTCTTCATATGAACTTTTAATCAAAAAAAAAATTAAGATAAAGTAAGTACCATTATATGTTAAAACCATAATTTTGAATCATTCATTTTTATTTTTTTAAATCTACAAAAACTTGACTACTAGTTAGGATTCTTCATTTTAGGTTTAGAAATTAATTGTTAATTACATGTAGTTAATTTGGGATAATCATTTATTTCAAATAAGGAGACATTGTTATTCACTTCGGATGACATTGTCCTTTTTTTGAGTATTTATACTTGTGTTTATGTGCCCAAAGATTCATCTTTTGGAATATCATTTCTCATTTATATGATAATACTAAATTGTTTCAAGATGTGAAAATCACCACTATTGTTTCATATTTTGCTTTGAAGTTTTATGTGTTTGTCAATAGTCTATATAAAAAAATTATTGTTGAAATGTTTACATCCTTAAAGAAAAAGAAAGTAAGTCTTGTAAAATGGGTCCAAATTCTTCAAGGTGTACCAAAATCTTGTCACAACATCACACTTTTCTGTTTTTTTCACCTAATTTTTTTTTACCATGTAAAGTCACATTTATGGATGATTATGATGGAATCTAAAATTTTAATGGTTTAAAATATAGTCCTTCTGAAAAATTTAACAACTTTTGATTCATTAATTTTTATGGGGATCAAAATATAGGGTAAAAAAGGATTGCAATAAGGATTAAGCCCTTTTCATCTTGTGTAGTACACCTTAAAGGATTTTCACCCAAATATAATTGGTAATTTATTTGTTATTGATTATTTAAACTTGGTAGTTATTTTTCAATAATAGTTTTTAAAAATCAATTATCATTGCTTATTATCAATTATGTGAAATCCACATAATTGTAAGCTATTATTATCCAATTTCTTTTATAATTATTTTTCATGTAATTTTTAAAAGTGTGTTTCATTTTTTGCATTTGTTTTCCTTTGTCATAACATGGCATATTGTTGGGTGGCCTTAATAGAGAAATTATTAACAACATATTAAACTTATCAATCAAAGATATTTGACCCTTAATTTATTTTTTTAAATGGCTAGCAGTCATTTTGGTAGTTTAATTACTAACTTTCAACCACAAGGTTTTTTTACAAATGCTTATTTCTCAAGATGACCCCACTAGAGTATTGTAGTCCCCACTAGACAATCAAGGGACTTTGACATAGTTTATGTTAGGTTAATGTTTTATTTGGCTTTTACATACCATGTTATGAAATCAATTAACCATTAAATGACCTTTAAAACTAAAAAACAAACTTTATGATGATAAGGTAACAATATTAACATTAGAGGAAACAATTGTAATTTCACAAGTAGAAGATTTTGAGTTGTTGAAAAGGAAGTTAATTTTACTAAAACATTGAATTTGACAAAGTTTGATTTGAGCATGCTATAGAAAAATGAATTGTTTTCAAACTGAAGAAAGAAGTTTCAAATTATTCAAATATAGATGATTAGGTTTTCCATCGGCCCTCAACTTCAATAGGCTCAAGATGGAATGCTTTTAATATAGCTAATGAAAAATGTCTCAATTGATTTGGTGGCATTTTTCATTGGTTATATTTAAAGTAATCCATTTAACTTTAATGTTAATAACATTTTTCTAAGCAACATTCAAAGTCTTTAAGGTTAAGAATGTTTGAAGATGATGTGAATTGTTTATTTCAACAATTTTTGGGCTTCCAAAGTGAGGGAGGCCTTGAATTTAAAAATTGTGGTGAAATCAAATAAAAAAGATTTGGGGTCCAATCATGGCAAATTAGACCATAAATGTACCTTGCAACACAAATGAAAAGTAGCCATCAAGTATGCTTTGACATATTGAACTCAAAAAATAATTTAGTTCATTGATTAATATGATTTTTTTTTCCAACTTTGTTAAAACTTTAGCTAAAGATCACGTGTTTAAAGTAGGTTTAAGTAGATTTATGGGAATTCAAGCAAAGTTCACAATCTACTTTATAGCCTTTAAATAGGTTGTAAGTAGATGAAATATTAAATTTAAAACAAAATCAAATTAATGGGGCCCTAAAATGTAATTGAAGCTTTTCATCTTTTTCACATTCTAAAAATATATATCTAGCTTGTAGGGTAAAAGTAGGTTTGAAAAAAATATTTACCAATCAATTTCAATCCTACTTGTTACCTACTTTTATTATACTGAAGTTCTTCAAACTTTATCTTCAACTTACCATAAACCCAATGGAGGCATAGATGTTTTCAAAATGAAAGATAAAAAACTTTCCCATTTATTTTCTTTTGTTTTTGTAGAAAATTGGGATTTTAGGTGGACATACTTTTTGGTCTAATTTACCATGCTTGGACGCTTTAGAAGATGTGTTGACCAACAATGATATTATCAAAGGGGGAAAAGATGATTGTTCTATCCATTTCTTTCATAACCTACACAACCTAGCACATGTATATATGCACATGATCACAACACCCATTGAAAAACATTTGCAATTTTTCTTGATTCTAACTCAAATCCTCATTAATTAGTTTGAATGATTTTAGTTGTATTGTTGCCAATTATTGTGTCATTTATTCAACATACATTGGTAAACTCTCATTAAACTTTGGAATAGATGATTATAATGCAAACAAGCCATTCAATGCAATGTTTCTCTCTCTTTTGCACACACACACACATTGAGTGTTTGAGTGGAAAGGGATGGCATTTCAAATAGTGTGAAACATGTTCACTATAAATAAAATTTTGCATGCTAACTTGAAATCTACATCTAAATTATGGTTGGATGTTCTCAAAGTTGGAAACAAAATTGGAAAAGGATTCAACAAATGTTGTCAAAATTGTTGGGGCACATGAAACATTTTGTTTTTTTGTTGTTTGGATTATTTAAAAGGATCAAGAAAAAACATCCATGATTTGTTTGGTTTATTTTGAAACATAATGCATGCCTTTCACATGCCTTTGTTATAAGAAAATTAAAACCTATAACCAAAAGTTATAAACCAATTAAAGATTACAAAAATCTTGAAATTCTTATTGAATTTGAATTTTTGTTTTTACATGTCATAAAAGGGTCCAAGATATGAATAAATTTTTATCAATTGTTGCATCACAAAAATGTTCATTTCCTTTGTTCCCTTCCATAATTCTCTAAATGGTTTTAATGATATGGTGTCCGTAGTTATATGATTGAACCATACATTCATATTTTCATGGATAGGTAGGCCATCACCATGTTCCTTTTCATTTTTTTGCCATAAACAACATCCATTTTGTCAGTAGAATTTTTTTCATCCATTTATTCAAGGCTTTTGAATTCAAATGACACCCTCTTTGTGTGTTTGGTAATATAAATTGTAGTCAGACTTCTAAAATTCACAACTTTGACAAGGAGCACGAAAGTACAACTTACCCCTAATTTGGGAACACGGCAATAATTAAAACTAACTCCCAACCTTTTTTGGGATAGTGTTGGGCATGGCAATTAAGAAATGTTTGACCTTTATTGTAGTACTTCTTCAAGTTTAGCATAAATTAAATTATTTTCTAATTTGTCAATTTTTTTGGATATTAATAGTTAGTTATGCTGAAAATTTTAAAAATACATGTAACCGATGAAGTTTGATTCCTTGAACCTTGGGAGTAAGCTTTCAGCAATAACTTACTAACCACCTAACCACAAAAACACAAAAATTTTCTTCTATAAGCATTTGGTTATAATAATTTTAATATAGCGTATTGAAATTTTTAGAAATCAAATTTTAACAGTCGAATTAAGAATTGAAAATTAAATTAATTATTCTGCACTTCAATGTCAAACTTGAAAAGGTACTACAATATTTGTCCAATGATGTTGGTTATATAGATGAAAAAACATTTATTTCCCCCATTACACCAACATTAATATGGATGGCCAAGCAATCTAAGCCATTAAAAAAAATCAAAATGCATGGGTCAAATGAGATAAATGATAAATACCTTGGCATATTTTGGAGCCATACAATTTTGTAAAACAATGTGGAATTATAAAGGGGAACGGTTGAAAAATAGGGTTCAAGTCTCAAAAAAATCATAAATATTTTTTTATTGAGTTTATTTATGTAAAATGTTTTTTCTTAAGTATATTGTGTCAATATTATTTTTGACCTATATTTGTGCAATTTGAGTATTTGAAATATGTTTTATAAACTTGAAAGATTGAGATTGAGTTCATATAATTGTGAGTTTATAAGGTGTAAGGTGTAAGGTTTTCAAAAAGTACATTGTGGGTTTGTGAGGTTTTAAGGGAAACCATTATGGATTTGTAAGGTCTAAATTTTTCAAAAGGTGCTATTAGGTGTTTGGGTCTTGAATAATAACATTGTGGGTTTGTGAGGGTTTTTGTGAGGTGTAAATGCAAAAGGTATTTTAAATCTTTGATTTGGCACATCCACAACGATTTAAATTGCTAAAAAAAGACACAAAATGGGGAAGATATGGTTTTCAAAAGTAAGCGAGATCAATGTTCAATCACTGGCCTAATTCACATTTTCTAATTCAACACATTCATCTTATTCATTTTTTTATGCTTGTTCTTTTACCATTAAAACTCACATAGTTAAAGTAGATATTAACTTAGCACACCCATGACATTTTTAATTGTTGAAACCAAATAAGGAACAAGGAAGATCTAATCATTGACTAATGATTTAAGATGGGTAATTCTACCCTAACATAGTCTATATACTATTAACTATTAATTTGGAATCTAGATACTAATGTATGATAATAATAAAAATAATCATAATAATAAAATTGTTAAAATCTTAGAATAATACCTCAAGCCAACTACTATTAATTTTTAATTATGTCAAACTAGGTTATGGTAACCTAGCCTATAATAATACAAATATTTATATCAATGATTAATATAATTATAAATGGTAGCCATTGTTAATTATGATAGTCTAATTAATAATAAAATATTATTATGATTAGTTAATAATACCCTAGAGTTAATTAATATTAGCTTAAGTTTGGTTAGGTTATTGTTTCATTTATTCTAATTGTATTGTAATTGTTATATGTGATTTCCAAATAACTTGTTAACAAAACCAAACATGGTTGACCAAAATCATATATACAATGTGTAATAGTGTTAGGTAGTTATCTCCTTTTTCCCAACACTTGAAAAAATCGATCCAATTCTTATAATTTTATTTTCTTTATTTATGATAATTGATATGGGTATGATTTTTTTGAATTTTAAGAATCAAGTTAGTTGTTAAATAGGGTGGTTTTCACAAATGTGATAATAGTCAATTTTCATATTCAATTGTAGAAAAAATTGATATGAATATAAATTCAGATCTCAAATTTATATTCATGGTTAAAAAAAAATCATAGTTAGAAAATAATTAAAAAGTAAAACCAAACTTGTGTAAAAATTGATGAAAAGATTATACAATTTTTTTACAATAAACTTTATTTCCAAAATTTCATCATTTTCAAATGTTCCTTGAAATTCCTCTAACTCCATGACAACTTCAATTAATTATTCCACTAAACTAAAAAAGGGTTTATAACCAATCTTAGGGTCATTGGATGATTTTTTGTTCATAAATCTTTTTTATTTAAGTTATTTTTATTGCAAATGACATTTCTTAATATTAGTAAATATTTTTGCCAAAGGAAAAATCCTTTCAATTCCAATTTGCAAACTAACATGCCTAAGATTTTATGGGTAAGGAATCCAACTATAAGGTACATAGATTCATATTTCTCCCACCATTGAAAAAGTCATTTGATATTTTTAACATACACCTTAATCTTCCTAAAAATCAAAAATTCCCTATTGACAAGTTTTTTCATTGGTTCATTTGTGTTTACTATCCATCCACACCTTGGTCAACAATGGCAGTTTTAGACAAGGGATACAAATGACATGACAACATTTTAACAGCATGGGATACAAGGTTTTTCTATCATATTCCTCAACAATGGTCTTACCTTGCTCAAGGCCAATAAATGAAAATATTAAATGTAAATTCTTAAACCTATGATCCATCATCAAACACAACATGTTATGAACCTTTTTCTTTTTTTTTTAAAGAAAAAAGAATCTAAAACACCACAACTTCTTTTTTGATGTTATAATCCAAAAAACTAATTCAAGAGCAATAATAAACTCCTTTTCCATAAAATTATCAAAAGAAACTAAATTTTTTTCTTCTTTCAATTTCAAACAAATGGAGATGTTCAAATTTAAAGCATCACTTAATTGACAACCAATGACCTCTAGATTGATTGAGAACACAAATAGACACAATCGGGGAGAAGACATCAACAATGATTTGAGAAATGTGTTGTGTCAAAGGAGGAGGCACTTGTGTAGTCATCCTAACAATAATTTGCTTGCTATAAGAAAGAGCAATTGCTTTTTAAAATTGTAATGCTTCATGAAAAAAGATAATTTTGCTAGCAAATATGTGAAAGAGAAAATATTTTTTATAATTTACTACCAATTGAAATGATTCACAAAAACTATTATATATATATATTTCATTGCAACAATACATCATATCAAGAAATTGTTTTCTTTTCATTGAAATATTCAAATTCCTTGGGGCCAAACCACATCAACACATGGTGTGTTCCACTTATGTTGACCCTTTTATATTTTTTGTGCCAAGTTATATACTTTTACACATTTGCTTGTGTATGCTTAATATAAACATATGTCAAGTCTTTACAAACTTTTTCATCCATTGTAGCATATTTATAGGCCTTGGAAAATGGACACCCAAAGCAAATACCTTGATAATTCTCCTCCAAACCTAGAATGTCACAACTTACACCTTTTTTAATGTATTAGTCATTGTATTTGAATTAGATCCCTTGTCTTTCACATGAACAATAATCTTTTTTATCAAGTTATACCTCTTTTATAATTTAATCAAGGTTCAAAGTTTTCCTAGAAACATTTATAGCCTTAAAAAAAACCAAGTGTAACATGTTTTGGCTACCAATTGACTACCAAAAGTTAATCACAAGGGTAAATACGTCATGAACACCTTTTGACATCCAAAGATCAACGCTTGTTATTGTATAATTACATTATGCCAAACTTGTAAACATACAATTGTTTAATATTTTCCACCAATTAAAGGTGCATCTTTTGTTAAGATTGTTTTTTGGAAGGAAAGACAAATTTTTGACACATGCAAACATAAGGGTTTCATCTACAAACTTTCCACAAATTGCATGGGTAGGTGATTTCTAGCAATCAACAAGCCTACATCCTCAAGAAACAAATTTTGTTGCATATGATTTTTTTGGACAGGATCTTTGGTTGGAAAAAAATTAAAATTACACTACAAGATGGATTTTGATTTTTTTGGCAAGTTGTTTATCCACTTCTCCTTTCAACAAACTATTATTTTCCACCTCAAACATTTTTGCAATAATAAAGTGGTCTACATTCACATTTTATGCAATATTGTTATTCCATTTGTTGTATTGTGAACTATTAAACCTTTCCTTGTTTGAGTTTTAGGGTTACAAATCAAGACTAGACTATTGTAACAAAAAATACAATGGCTAAATTAGGTTAAATGATTAGGTTAGACTACCTAGTTTCTAGGCTAAATTCCTAGCCTAATTAGGCTAGGTTTACATGCCTAGGCCCTACCTACAAATTAAATTACAATTTTGATCATTTTGGTTGCCATAGTCAAATTATAGTTAACCATGTTGATTGGTTGATTTGAATAATAAAATGACCATTGATAATAAAAAAAATGTTGATTTGATTAGTAATCAACTTGGAGATGTTGAAATCTACATGTTCAATACAACTCAATGGTCAAATTAACAAATGTTACAATTTGATATTTTAAAACCAATTTTGCGAATTAAAAAAAAACCATGATTTGTAGTATAAGTATTAACATGTCAAAAGTATTCAATTAAAGAGGAATTTGGTCAACAATAATAGGTGCAAAAATGTTGAATATTGAAAACAAGTCTGCAAAAGACTTCCATCATCAACCATACATTCATGTCTACTAGGAACATTAACTTTCATCATCAGAAATTATATTCACACAAATTTCACTACCTTACAACTACAATTTTGACATTAATTTGCAATTTTTTGCTAATAGTGTTTTAACTCTATTGCATTGTTAATGTTGCTATTGATTTGTCACGTTGTTGGTGGTGTTGTTGGTTCATTGCATTGCTAGTGGTTTTGTTTCATTACATTGTTGGTGTTATTGTTAATTTGTCACATTGCTAGTGTTATTGATAGTCCATCACATTGTTGGTGTTGTTGTTAGTCCATCACATTGTTAATGGTGTTGTTAATCCTTTGCATTGTTGGTGTTAGTGTTGTACATCTCATGGTTTGAAGGCATTTCTCATTAACATCTTTGTTATCATTCACACAAAACAAAGCCCAACATAAAGAATTGATATTGTACAATTTCCAAATTGTTTTTGAAAATGCAATTTTTTTAATGTTTTCTTTCATTGGATTTTGATTACTTTCTATTTGAATATTGGGGATTATTTCATATTCTTGCAAGCATTTTTCCTCCATGACATCATTCATGAACATTTCACATGTATTTTCACTTATCATATTTTCATTTTCAAAAAATTGGGCCAATTTAAGTTTTCATAAAAAAATGTAGTGTTGAGATGGAGAAGAAAAACCAAACAAATGCATTATAAACCAAAACAACAAAACCTACCCTATAACCTAAAATGCAAGCATATAAAAAAGTATTTACAAATTATTTTTAAAAAACCATAATTATTTCTGCAAAATATGCAAATAAAAGATGAATATGTTTTTGTTAACATTGAACTTCTTTGAAAATTCTTGCAAAAAAAACAACAAAATTGTTATCAAACAAAAAAATCCTTTTTGAAGAAAAATAGAAATAAAAAAGTGAAAAAACATAAAGCAAAAAAGGGATTTGAAAAAAATAAAAATATTTATTTTCTTTGGTTTTCAATTGCAAAGGGGTTCCACAACCTACACAAGGTGTTGGCCAAGGGTAGTACCTCACCATGGCACATGAAACAAAATAATATTAACATTAACAATGCAATGGAATAGCAACAACACCAACAACAAATGGGGGGATGGTGATGGTGGGTACCTGGTAGTGGGAGGTCAATAGCAACACAATAAACCACCAATGCACCACTTATAAGGTGATGGTTATGGAGGTAGTACTTCACTAAAACACATGCAATATAACAAGAATAACAACCAACAACATAAAGGA
>Ga0116230_10005098_pt1 | contig 12880 bp, 11 predicted proteins | sample S1TSphfallax_3_FD_88678 | JGI IMG/M metagenome (GOLD analysis project Ga0116230, IMG submission 88678) | Host-associated microbial communities from peat moss isolated from Minnesota, USA - S1T2_Fd - Sphagnum fallax MG | ecosystem: Host-associated > Plants > Peat moss > Unclassified | place...
CAATGATCCCATACGCCCTTGAGATGGCCCTCGCCACACTGGCAAAGAAATAACTTGAGAAACGCCTTGCGCATTCTGAAAGGCTTGGCCTCGATGATCAGTCATCATCACAACATCATAGCCATGAGTATATAATTCAGCCGCCAAGCTCATGGCCGGAAAAACATGTCCACCTGTACCGCCAGAGGAGAGGATAATTGTTGGGGTAAGACACTGTTTAAGATTAAATTTTTTAATTTTATCCATCTAAACGGCCAGGTATTTCTTTAAATTAAGTTTTAGTTGGCTCATCTCTTGCCTACAGTAACTTAACCACAGAGAATTGTTCATAAATCACGATACGCCTCTTCATCTTCCGTTGATAACCACTCACTCAACATAGCTTCAAGAGCTTCAGAAAACTCAAGGTCTAAAGGAAGTATTTTTTTGACGACAGCATAATTATCTATAGCTATTCTCCTCCAAATGAAAGATTAATTCTGCAGTCTGAACGGCATCCACCTTGCTTGAGGACCCTCTATTTTGGTGGTATGCGCCATGCGTTACATAAAAAAATAATACCTTATTGAGTATTCATTTCAACAAGAAAAATACTTTGGCTAGGTATTGTTTTTTTCAGCAACCATTCCTATAGTTAATAGGATGATTTTTGCTGAACAATCCTGCCTTATTACTTATGGCATGAATTGAGGTGATTAAAATGAGACCTAAATATGAAGAAGATTTTTACGGATGGACAGTAACGAATATATCCTTGTTAAAGCAAGGAAAATTCAATGAGGTAGATATGGATCATATTATTGAGGAGATAGAATCTTTGGGGAGGAGTAATAGGCGTGAACTTATTAGTCGATTGGGGGTTTTAATAGCTCACTTGATGCAATGGAAATACCAACCAGATTGAAAGAATAAAAGTTGGAAAGGAACTATTGTAAGGCAAAGGATTAATATTAAGGATGTATTAGAAGAAAATCCTAGTCTGAATTCTCAAAGAAATGAAATTCTAGTAAAGGCTTACAAGTATGCCTTAGCCATACTAGAAGAAGAAACCCCATTGGATTTAAAATATATCCCTGAAACATGTCCTTACACTGTTGATCAGTGCTTGGATGACGCGTTCTATCCTGACTCATTTTAACCGCCAGAAAAGCTTTTCTGGCGGTTAAACGTCAGACATGCCCATTCTTGTGATTTTCCTCACAATATCTCTGCAACGCCATGACGACGACGGGTTAGGGCAAGAACCATTCCCATGGACATTGCTAAAGCTAAAAGGGAAGACCCACCATAACTGATAAAAGGCATGGTCATCCCCTTGGTAGGAATAATATGTAAAGTGGAAGACATATTTACAAGAGCTTGGCCACCAAACTGAATCACCAGACCACAAATAGCCAAGACGATAAAAAGACTGCTTTCATGCATGATCCGCAAAAAAGCCCGTATAACGATAAAAGCAAACAAACCAACAATTACAGTACATAAAATAAAGCCGAATTCTTCACCTGCCACAGCAAATACAAAATCAGCATGAGCATCCGGAATATATTTTTTAACTGTCCCTTCTCCTGGACCTTTACCCCATATCCCCCCATTCATAAAGGCTTCCAATGACTGATGAACTTGATAAAGGTCATGCTTGGGATCACCTGTTGAAGGATCTAAAAATTGATCAATACGCCTGGCCACATGAGGAAAGAAAAAATAAGCGCCAATAAGCCCCATAACACCTATAGCAGCAACAAACCCCATCCAAAACAACGGCATACCAGCAATAAACAATTGACCGATCCATGCTACTGTCGTAACAACAGTCATCCCTAAATCGGGCTGCAACATTAAAAGAAATGCAAAAACACCCAGCAACGTGCAACAAATGAACATCCCTGGAAAATGTGGGTTGCGATACCGTTCAGCTAACATCCAAGCGACAAGGACAGAAAAAGCAGGTTTTACAAATTCAGATGCTTGAATAGAAAAATTTCCCACCCCCATCCATCGTTTGGCGCCTTTAATTTCCATGCCATGGGTAAGTGTTAGAATAAGCAGACCTATCCCAATCAAGTATATAATGCTGGCAAGGCGACGAAGTTGACGAGGTGCCATAAGAGACGTTACAATGAGAACAAAAAACGTTGGGAACACCATGATTACATGACGTTTTACAAAGTAAAATCCCCCCAGATTTAAACGATCAGCCACAGGTGGGCTAGCTGCAAAGCTTAAAAGAATCCCAATACTTATTAAAATAGCAATGGCTCCTAAACTCCACCGATCTACTGTCCACCACCAACGTCCTAAGATACTTGTATCACGACGTGAAAATGTATAGTTTTTCGGCTTTGTAGCTGAAACTTGGTCTGAAATAAGAAAGTCTGGAACTTGAAAAGACTCAAGGTCTGTATCAGAAGAAGATCGAAGAGTCCATTGAGCAGTCGAGTCAGAAGGTAATACGTTCACCATATTTTTTTAAGCCTCCAACTGATGTACAAGTTGACAGAAGACCTTGCCCCGATGTTCAAAGTCACAAAACTGATCAAAACTTGCGCAAGCCGGAGATAAAAGAACAACCGAATTTGACAGCCCATTTTGGGAAGCTAAACGATAAGCTTCTATAACAGCTTGCTCTAGGTTTCCTGATTTCGTATAAGGCGTTTTCCCTTTTAGGATTTCTGCAAAATGATCTTGCGCTTCTCCTATGAGGAATGCATGTACAATTTTGGGAAAATAAGAAGACAAGGAATCGATGCCGTTGCTTTTCGCTCTACCCCCTGCAATCCAATAAATATTGTCAAAAGTTGCCAAAGCCTTAGCTGTCGCCTCAGTATTGGTTCCTTTGCTATCATTAATAAAGCAAACCCCGTTTAAAGTTCGCACCCGTTCTTGGCGATGGGCTAACCCTGGAAAAGTTTGCAAGGCTCTGACAATATCTTCTTTACAAAGGCCAAGGGCCTGACAAATACCATAAGCAACACCCACATTTTGATAATTATGGACCCCTTGCAAAGTTAGCAAAGCGCCAACATCGAGCATAGGAGATCCCTGATCCATCAACCAACCATTGTGGATATAGATTCCATTTCCAAGAGGTTGGTTGACAGAGACAGGAATAGTAACTTGGCTATTGGCAACCTCTTTCCAAACAGCTTTGGATAGTTCATCATCTATACCCATAACAACCGTTTGAGCAAGGTGATGGGTTCTAAAAAGGCGTTTCTTGGCCATCACGTAGCTTTCTAAAGAGCCATGGCGATCCAGGTGATCTGGTGAAATATTTAACCACCCTCCTATATGAAAGTCCAAAGTGCCAGATAATTCTAATTGGTAAGAAGATAATTCCAAGACGTAAAGTTCAGCATCTTCTAAACTCAATACAGGTATACCAATATTGCCGCCAATCTGGCAGTTTACGCCACAAGTTTTTAGGATATGCCCCACTAAAGCTGTTGTTGTTGATTTGCCATTTGTTCCCGTGATACCAACAAATCGGGCTTTGGGATGAGTAAGACGGAACAAATCCATATCCCCAATGATAGGGATACCTTTTTGACGCGCTTTTAAGGTAACCAAGTGAGGGTGGGGGAAGCAAAAAGGAACGCCTGGGCTTTGAATAACGGCCCCCACTTGCCCCCATTCAATTGAATCAAGTGATCTGTCTTGCGCGCCTAATTGGATGGCTTTGGCAACATTATAGGACTGATCATCAATGGCAATAACCACTGCTGCCTTTTTTGCTAGTAACCACCTAACAGCTGCAAGGCCAGAGCGGGCCAACCCCAAAACAATATATGTTTTCCCCTCAACAGGAAACCAAGAAGGTATGGCTTTATTATTTTCTTCGGGTTCTATTGTCATATTAAATCCATGTGAAACTCACATTAACCTTACGTTAAATCATGTTATTTTTTCATCTCTCCTCTTGTTTTCCGTTACTTTATTTAAAAAATCAAGGAGATGGTAAAGACACTACCGTAATTTTAACGTTGAAAGGCCAATCAACGCCAAGACGCTCGCAATAATCCAAAAGCGCACAACCACTGTGGATTCTGCCCATCCTTTTTTTTCAAAATGATGATGGATAGGCGCCATAAGGAAAATGCGCCGCTTGGTCAACTTGTAATACCCGACCTGTAATATGACAGAAATAGCCTCAATAACAAACAACCCGCCAATGATTGCCAAAACAAGTTCATGCTTGGTAATAACGCTTATGGTACCTAAAGCGCCTCCTGTAGCAAGGGACCCCGTATCTCCCATAAATATCTTGGCAGGTGGAGCATTAAACCACAAAAACCCTAACCCAGCACCAATTAACCCCCCACCAAATACAGCGAGTTCACCGACATGCGGCACATAATGCAATTGCAGGTAATTTGCAAAAATTGCATTACCAACCAAATAGGAAATTAAACAAAAACAAGCCATCGCTATCATAACGGGTACAATAGCTAAACCATCTAAGCCATCCGTCAAGTTAACCGCATTAGACGCCCCTACAATAACACAAGCTGCAAAAACATAATAAAATAAGCCCATACGAATGAGGTAATCTTTAAAAACTGGCACAGCAATCGTATAGGCTAAATTTTCCCGCGACAAATCCATAATAAAGTATGTGGCAATACCTGCTATAAGAATCTGCCCTAACAACTTTTGCTTGCCCGACAACCCCTTGCTGCTTTGTTTCGTAAGTTTCAAATAATCATCTCTGGCCCCTAAAATACCAAAACCAAGCGTTACAGACAGGACAATCCATACATAGGCGTTCGATAAATCTGCCCACAAAAGGGTACTCAAGGTAAGGGCAAGAAGAATTAAGCTCCCACCCATTGTGGGGGTCCCTTTTTTGGTCAACAAATGGGTTGCTGGCCCATCTTTTCGAATAGGTTGTCCGCCCTTTTGTTTACTTTTGAGCCAATGAATAATCGGTTGACCTAGCCAAAAGCTTAAGATGAGCGCTGTTAGAATTGCACCACCTGTTCGAAAAGTTAAATAGCGAAAGAGGTTAAAAAAACCAATTTCTCCAGCATATGGAAATAAGAAATAATACAGCATGCCTTAGTGAATGATCCCGTCTTCTTTAAGTATTTGGGCAACTAAAGCATCAACCACTTTACTGACTCGACTTCCCTTTGACCCCTTAACAAATACGACATCACCAGGGCGCAAAGAATTCACGACCAGCGGGATCAATTCATCAATACACGCTGCATAGCCACCTGCTTTTTCCAAAGGAATTGTTCGCTTAAAAGCACCTTCTATAACAGGTCCACCTGTTGCAAAGACCAAATCTACAGAGTGTTGTAAAATACTATCCATCAATTGCTGATGCTGAGATTCTGCTTGATCCCCTAGCTCTAGCATTTCTCCTAATACTGTAATACGCCGCCCATTTGCCTGTGGCGATGTAACGGCTAAAACATCCAAACCTGCCCTCATAGAAGTCAAGTTTGCATTATATGCATCATCAATCAAAAGAATATCTCCTCCAGAAATAGGAACACGATACTGTTTTCCCCGTCCCTTTACAGCAGGCAACGTTGCAAGCTGTGTGATCAAACGCTTTTGATCAAGCCCTAAAGCATCTCCCAAAGCTATGCTCATTAAGCTGTTAGTAGCCAGGTGCTCTCCGGGTTGAGGCACCATATAAACTAATTCTTGCCCACTTATTGTTGCCGTTATGGTACTTTCTATACGTTCTGGGTCATAAGAATAATGAACCAACTGTACGGAAGCGCCTTCCGTTTTCCCGAAACTCATAACTTTAGATATCTTACAAGATATGGCGCGCTTCCGCATAAATTCAAATTCAGGATTATCTTGATGAATGATGGCAAGCCCTGGTGGGGGCGAACTTGCAAAAATATCTGATTTTTCCTCAGCAATGGCCTGGCGAGAACCCAGAAAACCAATGTGCGCATCAGCAATAGCTGTAATGATGCTGATATGAGGACATACCAAAGACGTGAGAGGTGCAATTTCCCCCCGATGATTGGTTCCTATCTCAAAAATACCGTACATCGCATTGCGCGGCATCAAAGCTAGACTTAACGGAAGCCCCCAATGATTATTGTAACTGGCAGGTGAGGCAAATGTAACTCCAAAAGCACCCAGAACATGACCCAAGAGTTCTTTTGTGCTGGTTTTCCCAACGCTTCCCGTAATAGCAATAATTGTTGCCTTTGTCCGAGCGCGTGCAAAGGCTCCCAACTGTGTCAAGGCTTTAAGAGTATCTCTAACAACGATTTGATAAGAGAGGGCGACCCCGTCAACGACATGGTCAACAATGGCCACCACAGCGCCTTTGGCAACAGCCTCAGGGATAAAAGCATGCCCGTCGTGGGTTTCTCCACGAATAGCAATATATAAATCCCCTGGCTTGAGAGTGCGCGTATCGATAGAAACGCCACGGGTCTCCCAATAGGTAAGCGTTTGCGTTAAAGCCAAAGCGGTTGTAACTTCTTGGCTCGTCCAGATACTCATTCCCGATGACTTTCCCGGTTTTTGGCCACCGATCTGACGCGGTTTTTTCGTCCCCTATTTAGCTCCGCTAACCTTCGATTCTCCTTTGGATGAGCCAACTCTCGGCGTCGAACTAGAGTCGAAAACCTCGCTCCATCTCGGGCCCAAAATTCCAGCAAAATCATCAGGAATGGGTATAGATTTGGATGAGATGACATCGCTATGCTGCTATCCCCTTTTTCAAGATCAATTGAACCTCTATTTTGTCATCAAAGGGCAAAATCTGATCACCAATAACTTGACCACGCTCATGTCCTTTTCCGGCAATAAGCAAAATATCATGGGTACGCATATTCTGAATTGCTGCTTGAATGGCTTGGCGGCGATCCGCCACTTCATGGGCCTTAGGGCAAGCAACCAAAATTTGCGCGCGAATGAATGCTGGATCCTCATGACGCGGATTATCATCGGTTATATAAATATCATCGGCTAGGTCTTGCGCGACTTCCCCCATAATGGCCCGCTTACCCACATCACGGTTCCCTCCACAACCAAAAACAACTTTCAAACGTCCATCTTGAACAACATGTTTTCGTAAGGCTAAAAGCGCGCGCTTTAAAGCGTCAGGTGTATGAGCGTAATCAATAAAAATAGAACCTCCCTGAGGCGTTTTGCCAACCCGCTCCATTCGGCCAGGCGCACTACATAAACTGGGTAATGTGTCTACAATTAAAGGCATAGGAGTACCCGTTGCATGGACCAATCCCATAGCGCATAAAATATTTTCCACTTGAAAAGCTCCAACCATATTCAAGGAAAGATCTGTCCAAATATCGTTTCCAAAAGTAAGGTCAAAGTCAATTTGGTTTGCCTTAAGGCGAATGTTATGGGCCATTAAATCCGCTTGATGATCAATGCCATAAGTTAAAATCGTTTGCCCACGCCCCAGAACCATTGCTTTGAGTGCGGAGAAGTAAGAGGAAGCCACATTGATGACAGCCGTCTTGTTAAAGGGCAAGACCTCTAAAAACAATCGTGCTTTCGCTTCGAAGTAGGCATCCATGTTGGCATGATAATCTAAATGGTCTTGGCTTAAGTTGGTAAAACCTGCTGCCTCTAACTTGACACTATGCATACGATATTGTTCTAACCCATGGCTGGAAGCTTCAATAGCACAATGCGTAATTTCAGAGGCAGCGAACGTATTGAGTCTTTGGTGTAAATGCAAAGCATCAGGCGTAGTTAATTTTGTAGGCGCAAGCGTACCTTTCAGTTGTATATGAGGAGGCAAATCAACACCCAGCGTACCAAAGCTTGCTGCTGCATAGCCCAATTTTTCCCATATTTGCCGCACAAAAGTAACAACTGATGTTTTCCCATTGGTCCCTGTTACAGCAACCATGACACCTGGTTGATGAGGAAAACAAAAAACAGCAGCTTGTGATAAAGCCCTTCTTGCCGATGCCACAACAATGATGGGTATTTTAATTTTGGCTTGCATGGTTTTTGCAAAATCTGCTTCGGCAATAAGGGCCACTGCCCCTGTTTTTATAGCATCCTTTGCATATGCTTCTGCTTGGTCACACGGAATAACAACAAAGACATCCCCTGATTTTACCTCGCGTGAATCTTGAGAAATTCCTGTAAAAGGCGTTGACAGATGTTGATCTAGGTTATGTTGCCCTAAATGACACGCAAGGTCATTCAATGTCATTGAGATCATCCTGAAGATGGTTAAGTGGTATTAATTTTTTTTGAAAGTCCATTGTCTCTCCTGCTTCCTCATCCAATACAGGCATAACCCCTAATAAAGGCGCCATCCGAGCAATAATGCGCCCTCCTGTTGGAGCAGCGTTCCATCCTCCTGTTGCATACCCATGCGTATTTTTGGTTGGTTGTGGGTTGTCCAAAAACAATATGAGAATATACTGCGGATTGCTTTTTGGGAAGACCCCAATAAAAGAGGTGAGCTTGGCTTTATCATCATACCCACGCCCATGCAGTTTATGAGCTGAACCTGTTTTGCCCATAACTTCATAACCAGGCACATTGGCTTTACGTGCTGTACCTTCTTCTATGCACATGCGCATGAGATCTCGTATAGCTGCAGAAGTCTTAGAAGAAACGATACGTATGGGCCTTGGCAATGTTGCTGGATCTCGTTTTACAAGCGTTGCCGGCCGAAGCCAACCCGTAATAATGCCAGACAAAGCAACGAGGGATTGCAGGGGACTTGATGTGATACCATACCCATAAGAAAGGGTCATGATGGTTGCAGGTCGCCAAACCTTAGGAATCAATGGTGTGCTAATTTCTGGTAATTCCAAAGTAGGGGCATGAAGTAAGCCAAATTTTTCAAAGAATTTGCGCTGAATGGCGCCTCCAAATTGTAGGGCCATTTTTGCTGAACCAATATTAGACGAATGAATAAAAATTTCTCGCACATCCATGGGGCGATTCTTGCCTTTAAAATCTTTAATCAAAAAAGGACCAACCCGAATCGGCATACTGGCATCATAAATGCTCGTTAAAGATGCTGTCCCTGTTTCAAGGGCAATGGCTGTATTGTATACTTTAAAGATGGAACCTGATTCATAAGTCCCAAGCGTGTTACGGTTAAATGTTGTGCTTATCTGATTTTGATTGGGCAAGTTGGGATCATAATCTGGTAAAGAAACCATGGCCAAAAGCTCGCCTGTTCTGATATCCATTACCATGGCGTTTCCACCCTCGGCACTAAAGTCTCCAACTGCCTTGGTTAATTCATCATGCACGATATGTTGAACCCGCATATCAATCGATAGGTACAAGGATTCAGGGTTATCACTCAGCCGTTCATCAAAATATTTCTCAACTCCTGCCAAACCATTATTATCGATGCCACAATAACCAAGGACATGTGAAACCAAAGATCCGTAAGGATACACGCGATGTTCATCACGTTGTAAATAAATACCAGGAATTCCTAAGTGATTGATGGCTTGCTGAAGTTTTGGAGGAATATGCCTTACAATCCAAACAAACCCTCGTTTCCCAAGTTTTAGTTTTTTGAGGATCGTTTGATAATCAAGTTCAGGGATCAGGCTTGACAACTTCATTGCTGCTTCTTCAGCATTAATAATAACTTTGGGATTAGCATAGACCGAGCCTGTCACTAGATGAGTTGCTAGAATCTCCCCATTTCTATCTAAAATATCAGCACGGGGGCTTGCCTTTATGGAAGCCGCACGATGGGACGGTCCTTCATGGTCAAAAGATTCCCCCCAAGGCCGAATAACCATCAGATCAGTTAAACGTACAACAACAAGGAAGAAAGCAACACAAAAGGCAACTCCCGCCACCAAAGAGCGGTTCTTAGCTGTTTCTAAGACATTCCGATCCCGCATGACTTGATGCCACAAGCTCAAATGTCGAGTCAAGGCACGCAAAGGTTCAGCCATAAAGTGTTTCATGACACGTTTTCTATTCCTGTAAAGCAGTCGACTTTGTATCAGAAACAAGGTCAGCAACCAACTGATCCATGGCTCCTCGATCATAGGCCGCCATTTCCCGTTGTTCCCCATGAGTTATATGTTGCAAGGATACCAGTTGAGATGCACGAACGGGAGCAATGGCCAAATATCGTTCACATAAACTCTGAAGACGCTTTGGGTCATTTAAATGAGCCCACTCAGCTCTTAAAACATGGATCGCTTCATCCGTTTCTCGAATCATTCTCTTAAGTCGGCTATGGTCCTGCTCTAGGTTCATGACTTTGTATTTCAACTGAAACAATCCTAACCCTACTCCTGCTGCAATAAATACAAAAAATAACGTTGGCTGTCGCATCAACGGCCTCTTTCTTGGGCAAAAAGAGGTTGATGGGGTATAGGTAGTCGAATGGCTATCCTTAATCGCGCCGAACGCGCCCGTGGGTTTAAGAATTGCTCATCTTCACTGGGGGTGGTGACGCCTTTCATACCCATGCCTGGCCCCTTAGGTAGAGCAAACGTAGGTATTGGATGGCTACCTTCCTTCAAAGGGGGCAGGTAACGTGATCTCAAATGGCTGCGTGTCTTGTCATTGCCCTTATCATTGCCTTGGCGCGCTCTTAAAAACTGCTTCACCAAACGGTCTTCCAAAGAATGAAATGTCACAACAACAAGGCGTCCCCCAGGAACCAAACAGTCCTCAGCAGCTTTTAATCCACTATCTATTTCAATTAGTTCATCATTTACAAAGATACGCAAGGCCTGAAATGTTAATGTGGCTGGATTTTGATCTTCTCTTCCTCTTTTGACAACCGATTGAACAACATTAGCAAGTTGAGTCGTGGTACGGAAGGGCTCTATAAGACGTGTCGCAACAATTTTACGAGCAATGACCCGAGATTTTTTTTCCTCTCCATACCGATAAATAATGTCAGCTAATTCTTTTTCAGGATACGTGTTGATAACATCAACTGCACTCAAGCCTTCTTGGGACATACGCATATCCAAAGGCCCCTCATAACGAAACGAAAATCCGCGCTTGGCTTCATCTAGTTGATAAGAAGAAACACCCAAATCAAAAATAAAGCCATGAACTTTTGCAATTCCGCTATCTTGCAATATAGCCTTTAACTGGCTGAACCTCCCTTGTCGAATTTGAAAGCGGTCCGGGAAATCTTCTTCCAATTTTTTACCCCTTTCAACAGCATCAGGATCACGGTCAAAAGCCATAACTTGGCAATTTGCAGCTTCCAAAATAGCACGGCTATAACCACCCCCCCCGAAGGTCGCATCCACATAAACTTCACCCGATCGGGGTGATAGGACCGCCAGCATCTCAGAAAGCAGTACGGGAGTATGGGTCATAATAACGTTTCTCTCTCCAAGCTGAGCCGCACAGCTGGCCTTTCCCTTTTCAAACGTGCACGGGCATCCTCCTGAACTGCATGGAAAACTTCGGGCGCCCATAACTGGAATGTGGCACCCCGCCCTACAAATGCAACTTGATCTTTCAGATTAGCAAACGCCAAAAAACTTTCAGGCACGTTCACACGCCCTTCACGATCAAATGCCAAAAGATGGGAGTCAGCAAAAATAGCTGCTACCAAATCATCTTGGGCATCTGAAAATAAATCTAGACGGTCAATGCTGTTGCTTAAGCGCTGCATGCGATCAATGCTACATCCTTCAAGAGCAGGATGTTTAAGGGAACGAAATACAACAATACCTGCAAAAGAAGGATCGGCTACCAAGGATGTCTGGTCAGATGACCCAGATAATAAAGACGCACGAAAAGGGGCAGGAACAGAAACACGTCCTTTCTTGTCTATCTTGTTAATAAATGTAGATAAAAATAATGCCATATGGTCGCTATCCCCTATTTTATGGGATAGCATGGGATAATATGGGAGTCAATGGGATTTTACAAAATCCCATTGATTTATTTAAAATAATTTTAAGAATATTTACCTTAAAACGTGCTCATCCTAACTTCTTTGAGCAGAACTTTCTCGTTCTCCATAATGAAGAGTTTTAAAATGGAGCTATGAGATTGCCGAGTTGGAATAGATTCTCAACGAGAAAAACCCTTTAATTTTCCTCGCCAAAGTGAGCAAAAATGATTAAGATTGAAAGAAAGTTGAAAGGTGGTTAACGTGAGTATGGCGATTTATTTACGCACTCTGTGGCAAGGCCGCCTTGTTGGTAAAGACTCCCAAGGCAACAAGTACTATGAAGACAAAAGAACAAAACGCTATGGAAAACCGCGGCGCTGGGTTATTTATCAGGGGCGCGCCGAAGCATCTAAAATTCCCCCTGAGTGGCACGGTTGGCTCCATTTTACATCATCAGATATAGCTGAGTTTAGACCGCGGTATGCCTGGGAAAAAGAACACGTTCCCAACTTAACGGGCACGCCTTATGCCCATAAACCCAAGGGAGCACAAGGTGAAATACCTACACAAAAGTATGAACCCTGGAAACCAAACTAGAGAACCTTTCATGGATTACTTTAGGGGTTTAGCGCGAATGTATAGCACTTAGAAATTCTTCTTTCTTACCCCCTTATTCTTTTAGCACAACTTGCTTAAAAATTTTAGGAAACCTATCAACTTGATCCAACAAGATAATTGATCCTTTGGACATTGCAAATATTAGGTCTCGACAATCTTTATAAGCCGCGCAAAGTTGATACTTGTCGCTTGAGTCATCCCAAATACGTTCGTGATGGGCAATTCTATTGCGAATATTCTTTATCCTTAAGATGCGCTGCTCAACGTATTTGCGGGTTTGGTATTCTCTTTTTAAATTAGGAAATATGGATCGAATCGCATGCTTACGATGCCAAAGGATGGGGTCAAGCCTTTTGTGAAAAAGGGCGCACCAAAATCCAAAACTGAGACGAGAAACAATATCCGCCTGCGTAGGGTCCCGTCTCTTTTTTTGCAAAA